>JAESGF010000098.1_pt1 | contig 78558 bp, 64 predicted proteins | sample 9269621 | NCBI WGS metagenome assembly JAESGF01 (sample SAMN14515066, study PRJNA621663) | algae metagenome | isolation source: Tolypothrix carrinoi HA7290-LM1 and co-occurring heterotrophs from dry rock... | place: USA: Makauwahi cave, Kauai, Hawaii | collected 2011-01-06
TAAAATCTCAACTGTCTGCAAAATTGTTTTGGCTATGCCAAAAAGCATTTTGCAGACGTTTCGCTTTTACTTCGCTTACATCCCCAGGCTGTAGAGCCGTGGGGAATTACGCGAGTTAGTTAAAAAACTACTAATGGTATCAACTTTATCATCCAAACTTTCGCTCTTAATAATTTCTGCAATTGCCAGAAACCAAACCAGCTAGCGAATATATTGACGGGAAAATTTACCAAAAACCAATGGCTCAGGGTAAACATAGCATAATCCAAACTCGTTTATCATCTGCTATCAATCAGGTAAGTGAATCACAAAAGCTAGCGTTAGCATTAACCGAGTTACGCTGCACATTTGCAGGACGTTCTTTAGTTCCAGATATTACTGTATTTGAATGGTCACGCATTCCAACTGATGAAAATGGAGAGATTGCTAACAGATTTGAAAGCTATCCAGATTGGACAATTTAAATTTTATCACCCGATCAATTTCCTAACCGCGTCATTAATAAAATTATTTTCTGTATTAACCAGGGAACAAAACTAGGTTGGTTCATTGATCCCAATGATAAATCAGTGATGGTATTTCAACCTAATCAATTGCCAGCAGTGAAGTATGATAATGAGAAATTACCTGTTCTCGATGTTTTAGCAGATTGGCAGATACGAGCAGCAGATATCTTTAGCTGGCTAAAAGTTAATTGATTTCGTAGTAAGCACGGAGAGTGCTTTAAATAAGCACGGAGAGTGCTTACTACTAAAAATCTAAACTTTAACGCTCAAATCGCGATTTAAAACTTGATTTAACTTACCGCTGCGATAACCTTCTAAATCCAAAGTAACGTAGATAAATCCCAACTTTTGAAATGCAGAAACAATTGTTGGTAAATCTGTCGTTAACACAAACTCTTTGATTTGTTCTGGTGGTAATTCAATGCGTGCGGTATCTCCATCAGAACGCACCCGCAAATTCTTTAAACCCAACTTACGCAGATAAATTTCCGCTCTTCCTACTCGTTGTAACTTAGCAACAGTAATTTCTTCACCGTAGGGAAAACGCGAACTCAGACAAGGTTGAGCAGGTTTATCCCACCAAGGTAAACCCAATTGTTGCGAAAGTTGACGAACTTCAACTTTAGAAATATTAACTTCAGCTAAAGGCGATCGCGCACCTCTTTCTTTTGCTGCCTGAATTCCTGGGCGATAATCATGTAAATCATCAGCATTCACTCCATCCACAACATAGGGATAACCCAACTTCAAAGCTAAAGGTTTGAGAGTGTCGTGCAATTCACTTTTACAAAAATAACAGCGGTTGACAGGGTTGGATGTGTAATTAGGATTTTCCATCTCGTGCGTCTGAACGATTTGATGAGAAATCCCAATAGTTGCCGCTTGAAGAATCGCGTCTTCCAACTCCTCAGGCAAAAGACTCGGAGAAACAGCCGTCACGGCAAAAGCGCGATCGCCTAAAATATCATAAGCAATCTTAGCAACCAAAGTGCTATCAATCCCACCAGAGTAGGCAATTAAAGCCTGCTCCATTTCTTTAAACAAAGTTCTTAGTTGCTCAAGTTTCTCTGTCAGCATCATTTGCAGATCCACCCAAAACCGTATTCAGCCTAACAAATTCTATTGTAAGCATGTGGTAGGGGGAATGGGGCAATGGGCATTGGGCATTGGGAATTGGGAATTGGGCAATGGGCATTGGGCAATGGGCATTGAGAATCGGATAAATTCTTCCTTGTCTCCTTGTCTCCTTGTCTCCTTGTCCCATGCCCCATGCCCTATGCCCCATGCCCATTCCCCCATTACCCATTCCCCATTACCCATTCCCCACTTTGCTGTATTTTGCTACCAAAGTTGCTAAAAGTGCCAAATCAATCGGTTTAGAAATATAGTCATTGACTCCACCGGTGAGACAGATTTCGCGATCGCCTTTCATTGCCATTGCGGTTTGGGCTACTATCGGAATCGTTTTATACTGCTGATTTGATCGTAGTTGCTGTACTAGTTTCAAGCCGTTTTCATCTGGTAAGTACACATCCATTAAAATCACCGCAGGCTGTAACTGTGTGAGAGCTTGCCACATTTCGGCAGCATTTTTTACCCAAGTTACCTGATAACCCAATTTTTCGAGATAAGTTTTTATAAGTTTGGCATTGGGCAAATCATCTTCCACTAGCAAAATCTTTGAAGATGAGATATTATTTAGATTCCCCCCATTTCCCCCTACTTCCGTAGAGACGTTCCCCCTGAACGTCTCTACCCCCTCTTTCTGCGTCAGGGGAAGTACGATGGTAAAACGCGAACCTTGATTAACTTTAGATTCTACTTTCAACCAGCCACCGTGAATTTCGACGAGTTTCTGAGTTACTGCTAATCCTAAACCAGTACCTTCATCACGACCGATAGCAGCATTGGCAATTTGGAAATAAGGTTGAAAAAGTTCAGTTTGGTCTTCTTTGGAGATGCCAGCACCAGTGTCCCAAACTGTAAAATACATAAATTCACCCTTGACGGCTACCTTTAACCCAACGCTTCCTGTGGTTGTAAACTTGAGAGCGTTGAACAGCAAATTTAACAGCATTTGCTTGAGTCGCAAAGAGTCGGCTACGAGAGTTGTGATATTCGCATCTACCTCTAGACGCAGTTTCAAATTTTTATTAGCGGCTTTTTCTTTCAGGAAAGCGAAAACATTGCTACATAGTGTTGGTACATTTACGGTTTCCCATTGCACTTCTAGCTGATTTGCTTCAATTTTTGAGAGATCCAAAATATCGTTAATTAAAGCTAGCAGGTGCTTGCCGCTGGACTGAATAATATTTAAATACTCTTGGTGACGTTCTCTTGTGGGATCGTAGCCTTGGGCTAAGAGTAGGTGAGTGAAACCGATAATAGAACTTAGCGGTGTGCGTATTTCGTGGCTGGTATTTGCGAGAAACTGGTTTTTTAGTTGATTAGTGCGCTGTAATTGCTGATTAAAGCTTTCTAGATGTTGAGAACATTCCTGCAAAGATTTTATTTGTCGCAGTTGTGCCAAAGCTACCGCACATTGATTGGCGGCGCGAGCCATCAATTTTGATGTAAGTTTAACTTGTGGTGGTTTTAGTGACTCGCTATTAGATTCTTGTAATTCTGTGGCGATAATTAACCAGCTCGCAACACCTTGCAAATCCTCAGCTAACCGCCAAGCACTCGGCGGTTGTTGGTTTTCTAATTGCTGTAAATCTTGAATGTCTATTGCTTGATCGAAACTCAATTGCAGCTTTTTTCCGGTGTTGGAAATAAGGAAGGATGAGGACTCAGAAGCATAGCAAATTTTGTAAGTTTCTTGTGATTGAAACAAGGCGATCGCCACTTCACTATACTGTAAAGCACTATTGAGTTCGTTTACAATTGTCTGGAAAATTTCTGCTTCTGTAGTACAACTAGAAAGCAGGCAATCATTGAGGCGACTTTGCAACTTATTTAAAGTGCATTCGAGCCACAAATCGGCGCGAAGTTGCTCGATTGAGGTCAAAAGTTTTGTAGTTATATCTACCTGAGAATTCTGTTCTGGTAAGCTTGAATACTGCTGCATGGTCAACTAGACCGCTGAACAAATATTAGTTTCGATCAAGGTGCGAATCAGGTTTTATGTATATTGGGATACAAATCCTTTTTACTTATAACTCATAACTAGTAGTGTCTAGTGTAACGGTATGCATAAATGACATTAGTAGAAAACACAGTAAAAAATAGCGATAACAAAACAAACTGGCTTTGGTGAACCGATACAATGCTGGGGACGGATACAAGAAGCACTCGTATCCTTCTAACAAGCATCCACACAAGTCACTCATGTGGTTTTAACACATAAATCGACAAAATGGCATTTTTTTTTACTAAGGTAATTAAAGACTGGGGAGTAGGGCATTGGTAATTGGTAATTGGTAATTGGTAATTGGTAATTGGTAATTGGTAATTGGTAATTGGGCATTGGGCATAGGTTTGGCTGTGCGTTGCGGTGAGTCAAGGCAGCGCGGTTGCCTGTAGGGTCTATTCGTAGTGGCGAACCCGCTCGTGAGGTCACGAACGTTGTAGCACCTGCCGTCATTGGGCATTGGGAATTGGCAATAAAAAGAAGCTAGACGTATTTCACAGCCACACATAGACCATGCCCGATGCCCACTTGGACGATGCCCCATTCCCCATTCCCCATTCCCCATGCCCCATGACGGCAGATGCGTGACTGTCGGCAGAGCCGCCCAACGCACTGCCTCCCCCATGCCCCATGCCCCATTCCCCATTACCCATTACCCCATTCCCCATTCCCCATTCCCCATTACCCATTACCCATTCCCCATTACCCATTACTATGAATGCACAACTAGCTCAATTAATTGTTAACGGAATTGCAGTAGGGAGCATTATTGCTCTGGCAGCCGTTGGACTTACTTTAACCTATGGGATTTTACGGTTATCTAACTTTGCCCACGGTGATTTTCTCACATTGGGAGCTTATTTTACATGGCTCTTAAATACTCTGGGGATAAATATTTGGCTGTCGATGTTACTGGCAGGGGTGGGAACGGTAGCGGTGATGGTGTTGTCAGAAAAGCTGCTGTGGTCAAGGATGCGCTCTATCCGTGCTACTTCCACTACTCTGATTATTATGTCCATCGGACTGGCATTATTTCTTCGCAATGCCATTATCTTGATTTGGGGGGGTAGTAACCAAAATTACAATTTGCCGATTACCCCTGCTTTAGACATTGCGGGTTTAAAAGTGCCGCAAAATCAATTGCTGGTTTTGTTCTTAGCGATGTTGGCAATTTTAGCCCTGCATTATCTCCTGCAAAATACCAAAATTGGTAAAGCTATGCGAGCCGTTGCGGACGATTTGGATTTGGCGAGAGTCTCTGGTATCAATGTTGACTATGTTATTCTCTGGACTTGGATAATTGCGGGGACGCTCACATCCTTGGGAGGCAGTATGTACGGGTTAATTACAGCTGTGCGCCCGAATATGGGATGGTTTTTGATTTTACCTATGTTTGCCTCAGTGATTTTGGGCGGAATTGGCAATCCTTATGGAGCGATCGCAGCGGCTTTTATCATCGGTATCGTTCAAGAAGTCAGCACCATCATCCCTGGACTGGGTTCTCAGTATAAACAAGGTGTGGCGCTGTTCATTATGATTTTGGTGCTGCTAATTCGTCCCAAAGGTTTATTCAAAGGTACGATTTGAGCAACACAAATGTCAAAGTTAGGAGTGAGGAGTCAAGAGTCAAGAATTAACAGCTTTATAACTCATAACTCCCGTACAGACGTTCCGGACGGAACGTCTCTACCGCGCTGCGGGGCGCCTCCTAACTCAACCTCCGGGGATTAAATGTTAATCAGATGGAAGTAAAATGCTGCTATCAGGAAGTTACCAGCTAGGAGAAATAAACTGATTGCGGTGCGAAAGGGAAACGGAGCTTTAGCCCCGGTTTGAGCAACTTCTGCGCCGACTTTTTGATTTGCAGGTTTCTTGGCTTGAGCCGTCATAATTTCCTCTCCTAATTACAGTCTTCTTAACAAATAGCAAAGAGTCGTCATATTTAGCGACACTCATCAAAAATATTTTTGTGGATTTTGTACCCTAAAACAGCACCAGTCAACAAAATGTATCATTGGGCATTGGGAATGGGTAATAGGTAATGGGGAATGGGGAGAGGGGGATGGGGAGATGGGGAGAAAGAAGAATTATTCCCCTTGTCTCCTTGTCCCCTTGTCCCCCTTGTCTCCCTTGTCCTCCTTGTCCCCCTTCTCCCCCTCCCCCACTCTCCCACTCTCCCACTTTCAAAGAGGGCTTTCTCCGGCGTGGTAGGAACTGCGAACTAGAGGAGCAGAACGAACGTGGCTAAATCCCATATCTTGTGCTATAATGCCAAGCTCATCAAATTCTTTGGGTGTCCAATATTTTTGTACTGGCAGATGTTCTAAAGAAGGACGCATATACTGACCGATAGTCAGGCGATCGCATCGAACATTCCTCAGATCCGCCATTGTTTCGATGACTTCATCAATCGTTTCACCGTGTCCCAGCATCAAACCTGATTTGGTGGGAATTGTCGGCTGAATCTCTTTGACTAGAGAAAGTACCCTTAGTGAGCGATCGTACTTCGCACCTCGCCTTACTGGACCTTGCAACCGTCGCACCGTCTCAATATTGTGGTTGTAACAAGCAGGGTGCGCTTTGACAATCATTTCTATCCGTTGGCGTTGATTTTCTTCACCAGCACCCGCACCACCCCAAAAGTCAGGTGTCAGCACTTCGATTTGAGCTTCTAGGTTCAAAGCGCGGATAGTTTCCATCGTCTTCACAAAATGACCCGCTCCTTGATCTGGCAAATCATCACGAGCGACAGAAGTTAATACTACATAACGCAATCCCAAAAGCTGAACTGATTCTGCTATTTTTTGCGGTTCTCTTGAGTCCACAGGCATCGGTGCATGACCTTTATCTACTTGACAAAAAGCGCAAGACCGCGTACATGTTGGACCCATGAGTAAAAAAGTTGCCGTTTTTTGGGCGTAGCATTCCCCGCGATTCGGGCAACGTCCTTCTTCGCAAATCGTGTGAATTTGGCGCTGCTTAATAATGCGTTGTACCGTCGAGAGTTCACTAGCTTTGCCAATCGGACGACGTAACCACGTTGGCATTGCCATAATCTCTGATTTAAGTTCGGCTGGTTGCGAAGAGGTCATAAATAATTCAAGGGAAAGGGGAAGGGGGAAGGGGGGGCAGGGGGGCAGGGGGGCAGGGGGACAAGGGGACAAGGGGGAGTGGGGGGACAAGGGGGACAAGGGGGGGCAGGGGAGGCAATCTTATCGCTTTTTTGAGAAATATTTCTTCTTTCTTACCCATTACCCATTACCCATTACCCATGCCCAATTCCCAATGCCCTATGCCCCATGCCCATTGCCCAATACCCTGTGATTTAAATATCACATTTACACAAATCTCACAGAATATCAGTATACGCTCTGTAAAATACCTAAATTATTGTCACTTCTCCCAGAAATTACTATCCCCCAATCAATATAAATGTCATATATAGTGGGAAGATTCTCAACCTTAATTGGCATCGCCATCTCAACTTAAAGTTTCTGTTAGAGTAATCAGTCGTGGCAAGTAACAAGATTTTAGTTATCGATGACACTACAGTTGTCAGGGTGAAAGTACGGGAAATGTTGCCTCCGGGCAATTTTGAGGTACTGGAAGCAAAAGACGGCTTAGAAGGATTAAATTTCATTCGTCAGGAAAAACTCAGCCTGATTATGTTGGATTTCCTTTTGCCGAAAATGAGTGGCTGGGAAGTTTTCCAGCAGATTCAAGCTCAACCAGAATTAAGAAAGATTCCCTTGGTTCTTATGTCTGGTCGTAAAGAAGAGGTGACGGAGAAAATCCCCGAACCCTTTGAATATTTTGAGTTTCTCGGAAAGCCTTTTGACCAAAAGCAACTAATTGCCTCAATTAAGTTGGCGATGACAAAAGCTAAACAGCCGCGTCCGGAACCAGCCTCAGTAGCAGTTGTTGCTGCGAAAAATGGAGCTGTAAATTCTAGTGCGATCGCTCCTGGCGGGTCTTTGACCATCGCTCCTACTGCCGAAATTGCTGCATTAAATGATAAAATTGTCAAGATGCAAGCGGAAATTGATGGTTTAAAGAAACAGTTAACTCAAGTTGTGACTTTTATTAAACAGAAAATAAAATAGCGATCGTTTCTTTTCTCAAAACCTTCGTCGCTAAGGCTTTCACAAGATTGTTGCCATTTAGGAAAATCTCAAATCCGCTTTTAAATTTATTCAGCCTACCGATACCCACAAAGCAAAAGGTAAAGGTAGGCTTTTTATTGTTTAGACTACAAAAATCAGTTATACCAATTGACTAAATATACATAACAATCAGGACTCACGCAATCTGACAAAATCGCTTATTTGCGGTAATTCATGAATTACCGCTACTGTATAATGTGCCTTACAATTATTTTTGCGTAAGTCCTAACAATTTTACTTAATTGGTAAAAATTTAAACACTAAAAAATCAGGTTTATTACTTATGAAAAATTATTTAGTATTGTTATATGTACCTCTAAATTACTTCATTTTTAAATATTTAAATCAATAAAACAAATCTTTTTTTTGGACATTTGCCAGATTTGAGCTTGATTCTACGGAAAAAATCAGCTTGATGAGGCTTCAAATATCAATTTTTTTAAATATTAGTTATTAACTATGAAAACATGCAAAATCTCAAAACTTTTCTGGTAAATAATGATAGTAACAGCCCTAAAATGGGAAGACTAACACATAGAAACAAAATAAAGAGAATAAGCTGCGATGGTGGCATTATTAGATACATTATTTACTTTAACTGGCTATCGCTTTACTGAGCAAATCTACTCAGGCAGTAAAACTATAGTTTGTCGTGGCATCAGAGAACAAGACCAAAAGTCAGTCATTATCAAACTGATGCGGAATGAATATCCTACCTTCAATGAAATTGCCCAATTCCGCAATCAATACACCATCAGCAAAAATCTCAACCTGACTGGTATAGTCAAACCTTATGAATTGGAAACCTACCGCAACGGCTATGCCTTAATATTAGAAGATTTTGGCGGTATTTCCCTTAAAGATGCGTTATTGTTTAAATCAGAAGAGGGAAAAAATCCGAATTTTCTCGATCGGTTTTTTCATATCGCCATAGAAATTACTTCAACTCTTGAAGGAATGCATCGCAATCGCGTCATTCATAAAGATATCAAACCCGCCAACATCCTAATTAACCCAAGCACCCTAGAAGTAAAACTCATCGACTTTAGTATAGCCTCACTTTTGCCAAGAGAAATTCAATTTATCACCAATCCCAACGTCTTAGAAGGCACCTTGGCTTACATTTCTCCTGAACAAACCGGACGAATGAACCGAGGTATAGATTATCGCAGTGACTTTTATTCCCTTGGTGTCACCTTTTTTGAACTCCTCACAGGCAAATTACCTTTCATCACCGCTGACTCAATGGAGTTAGTTTACTGTCACATTGCAAAACTTCCACCAAAAGCAAACTCAATTAACCCCGACATTCCCCCCATATTGTCGGAAATTATTAGCAAGTTGATGGCAAAAAATGCCGAAGATCGCTATCAGAGTGCTTTGGGGTTAAAGCATGACTTAGAAGTGTCAAGACAGCAATGGCAAGAGACAGGAAATATAGCATTCTTCGAGTTAGCACAACAGGACATCTGCGATCGCTTCCTCATCCCGGAAAAACTCTATGGTCGTCAACGTGAAGTTAAAACTCTACTCGCTGCAATCGATCGCGTAACAAGTGGAACCACGGAAATGATATTAGTCGCGGGTTCCTCTGGTATTGGCAAAACAGCTGTTGTCAACGAAGTTCATAAACCTATAGTCCGGCAGCGCAGTTACTTCATCAAAGGCAAATTTGACCAGTTTCAACGAGACATTCCCTTATCAGCATTAGTGCAAGCATTTCGCGATTTAATCGGTCAACTGCTAAGTGAAACTGATGCCCAAATTGAATATTGGAAAATTAAAATTCTCTCAGTACTGGGTGAACAAGGTCAAGTCATTACTGATGTAATTCCCGAACTCGAAAGCATTATTGGTAGGCAACAGCCAGTTACTGAACTTTCTGGCAATGCTATTCAAAATCGTTTCAATTTCTTGTTTCAAAAGTTTATCCGTGTCTTTACCACAAAAGACCATCCTTTAGTAATTTTTCTGGATGATTTGCAATGGGCAGATAGTACCTCTTTAAAATTTATTGAATTATTAATGAGCGAAACCACAACAGTAAATCAAAATCCTTCTTTATCTTCTCTCCTTTTAGGTGAAACAAATAAAGATAGAGAAACCGATGGTGGTCTACTGCTGATTGGCGCTTATCGGGATAATGAAGTTGACAAAGCACATCCGCTTGAGTTGACAATCAAACAAATTGAACTTTCCCAAGCAATCATTAATACTATTACTCTAGAGCCATTAAATCAGGGTGATTTAAATCTATTGATTGCTGATACCATGCGTTGTGAAGAAAAAGTTGCTATCCCTCTCACGCAAATGGTATTTGCTAAAACCAAAGGCAATCCATTTTTTACCCATCAATTTCTCAAGTGTCTGCATAGTGATGGACTAATTGAATTTAACTTTGAACTCGGTTATTGGCAGTGCGATATTCCTCAGGTAAAAGCATTAGCTCTCACAGATGATGTAGTAGAATTTATGGCACTACAACTAATGAAGTTGCCATCACATACTCAAAAAGTATTGAAACTTGCTGCATGTATTGGTAACGAATTTGATTTAAAAACTCTTACTATTATTCATGAAGAATCTGCCGTAGATACAGCGTCAGACATGTGGCAAGCATTAATTGAAGGACTAGTTTTTCCTCAAGCTGAATTTTACAAATTTTTTGACAAAAATGCTAATAGTCAGAAGGCAATAAATCATGACAAAGAATTAAGCTTACCTAAATATAAATTTGTACATGACCGGGTGCAGCAAGCGGCTTATTCTTTGATTCCAGAAGATAAAAAGCAATCAATTCACTTAAAAATTGGCGAACTTCTGTTAAGAAATATTCCAGTAGCCGAACAGGAAGAAAAGATTTTTGATTTAGTCAATCAGTTTAATATGGCACTGCCATTAATCACTTTACAGGATGAACGTGATGGATTGGCAAGAATGAATTTGATTGCTGGACGTAAAGCTTTGGCATCAACAGCTTATCCAGCTGCGGTTAAATATTTAACTACTGGAATTGAACTATTAACAGATGATAGTTGGGAGAGAAAATATGAGCTAGCTCTAGGTTTGTATGAGACAGCAGCAGAGGCAGCGTACTTGGGTGGAGACTTTGAACAAACAGAGCAATTAGCAGAGGTAGTGTTAACACGAGCGAAAACATTACTAGAGAAAGTGAAAGTTTATGAAGTGAAAATTCAGGCTGATGGAGCGCAAAATCAAGCACTAAAAGCAGTCAATACTGCGCTAATAGTTTTGAAGCAATTAGGGGTAGAGTTTTCTGAGAACCCGAGCCAATCTGATGTTCAGCTAGCAATGGCAGAAATAGCATCAGGTTTGACAGATAGGAGCATTGAGGACTTAATTAATCTGCCGGAGATGACAGAAAACAAAATACTCGCAGTTATGGGTATCTTATCTAGCTCAATTACTCTCGCCTATCAAGCTACTCCTAATCTTTTCCCGCTGATTACTTTAAAACAGATTAACTTATCTTGTAAACATGGCAATACTTCCTTGTCAGCCTATGCTTATGTTGTTTACGGGGTTATGCTCTGCGCGGTATTGAGAGACATTAAGTCTGGTTATGAATTTGGCAAATTGGCTTTAAGTCTAGTAGCTAAATTCAATGCTAAAGAAGTCAAAGCTAAAGTTGCGCTTGTATTTAATACAGCTATCTGGCATTGGAAGGAGCATGTCAAGGATATATTAAAACCTTTATCGGATAGTTACTCTGTCGGACTGGAAACGGGAGATTTAGAATTTGCAGCCCATTCTCTGAACGCTTATTCCTACTGTTCGTATTTCATCGGTAGAGAACTAACAGGGCTGGAAAGCGAGATGGGAAACTATAGTAATGCCATAGCAAAGATTAAGCAAGAAACAATATTGAATTGGAATAAAATTTTTCGGCAGAGTATTTTAAACTTTATAGGATTTGTTGCAAATCCCTGTGATTTAATCAGTGAATCCTATGATGAAAATAAAATGTTACCAATCCACCTTGAAGCCAACGATACAGTTGGACTTTTATTTTTATATTTCTGCAAGCTTCAGCTCTGTTACCTATTTCAAGAGTTTCCTCAAGCGGTTGAAAATGCCACCGTAGCAGAAAAGTATTTAGATGGTGGTACAGGACTGATGGTTGTTCCTCTTTTCCATTTTTACGATTCTCTAACTAGACTAGCTGTGTATTTTAATGTCGGGGAATCTGAACAAAAAGAAATTATGAAAAAAGTAGCTGCCAATCAAGAAAAGATGCGGCATTGGGCAAATCATGCTCCCATGAATTATCTGCATAAATTTTATTTGGTAGAGGCAGAGCGGCATCGCGTCGGGGGTGAATATTTAGAAGCAATGGATGATTACGATCGCGCTATTACCAATGCCAAAGAAAACGAGTACATTAATGAAGAAGCTCTCGCTCACGAACTTGCTGCTAAATTCTATTTAGAATGGGGCAAACAAAAGATTGCTGCAACCTACCTCACTGATGCCTACTATTGCTACGTCCGCTGGGGAGCATTAGCGAAAGTTGAAGACTTGCAAAAACGCTATCCGCAATTACTTGCTCCGATTATCCAGCAAGAAAAACTTAGCTTTCATCCCAACGAGAAAAGCACTGCTTCTATTGGCATATCATTATCTGCCCCTAATACTAAAGAAACTGTTATTAGCTCTAATACCAGCATCTCACAAATGCTAGACTTAGGGTCTGTGATTAAAGCTTCTCAAGCACTCTCTGGGGAAATTGAGCTAGAGCAACTGCTTTCTACCTTAATGGCAGTTGTGATGGAGAATGCTGGAGCTTCTAAGTGTGCTTTGATTTTGAGCGAAGGAGATAATTTAGATTTAACTGTCACCGCAGTCGGTTTTAGTTCAAATGAAGCACCTATTTCTACAAAGTTTCCATCAGTTCATTTAGAGTCTAGTTATGATATTCCTGTTACTTTAATTAATTACATCAAACGCACTCTAGAAATCTTTGTCATTGATGATGCTAAGACTGTTAACTTTTTAATAGCTGATCGCTACATTGTTCGTCAGCAACCCAAGAGCCTTTTGTGTATCCCAATTATCAATCAAGGCAAGTTACTCGGCATTCTTTATCTAGAAAATAATTTAACCACAGGAGCATTTACACGCGATCGCGTAGAAATTCTCAAACTCCTCACCACCCAAGCCGCAATTTCTCTAGAGAATGCCATCCTCTATAAAAATTTGGCACAAGCTAATGAAAGCTTGGAGGAATACAGCCATACTTTAGAGGAAAAAGTAGACCAAAGAACGCAAGAACTTAGCCAAATAAATCAAAGTTTGCAACAAGCACTTTCAGAATTACAAAATGCCCAAACCCACTTGATTCAAACTGAAAAAATGTCTAGTTTGGGACAAATGGTAGCAGGAATTGCTCACGAAATCAATAACCCAATTAACTTTATTCATGGCAATATTTCTCACGCTAGTGGTTATGTTCAAGATTTACTAGATTTGATTGCTATTTATCAGCAGGAATATTCCAATCCCTCCCCTCTTCTTGAAGAAAAAGCAGAAGAATTAGACCTAGATTTTCTCATAAAAGACTTGCCAAAGCTTCTAGATTCAATGAAAGTTGGTAGCTCGCGCATTCGGAATATTGTATTGAGCTTACGTAACTTCTCTCGCTTAGATGAATCGGAAATGAAGCCTGTAGATATTCATGAGGGAATTGACAATACCTTGATGATTTTGCAGCACCGACTCAAGGAAAAGAGCGATAGCCCGGAAATTGAAGTTATTAAAGAATACGGACAACTACCGTTGGTTAGTTGTTACGCCGGTCAACTCAATCAAGCTTTTATGAATATCCTCAGTAATGCGATCGATGCTTTACAAAAGTCAAATGACACAGATGCGATCGCCACTGACCGCAAGGTAGGACAAATTCGCATTTGCACATCTATAGTAAATTATGATACCTTGAGGATTCAAATTGCTGATAATGGTCATGGCATGAGTGACAAGGTGCGTCAGAAAATCTTTGACCCATTTTTTACCACTAAACCGATAGGAAGTGGTACGGGGTTGGGGTTGTCAATTAGCTATCAGGTTGTTGTTGACAAACACAAAGGTAAGTTAACCTGTGATTCCACCCCTGGAAAGGGAACTGAGTTTGTAATTGAGATTCCGCTACAACAGTGAGATGGTAGTCGCTAAAGGGCAGGTGTAGCTGCCGTAGTCGCTCTTGACTCTTGCCGCGCACGCCGCCCTGTAAGTATCATCTTGACTCCACTCGCAGGCGCAAGTGTAAAACCTCGTCTTTGAAGTCTCTCTGGTTGATTATCAGCCAAAGCAAGTTGATAGTGTGACAGGATTGTTGCCAATACTAGCTTCATTTCAAACATAGCTAAAGTCTCGCCAATACAGCGACGGACTCCACCACCAAAGGGCATAAATTCATAGGGAGAAAATTGGCGTTCTAAAAAGCGCTTTGGCTTAAACTGCTCAGGTTCTGGATATAAGTCTTCACGGCGATGAGTTAGATAAATACTATTAAGTAATACAGTCCCAGGCTCTAAGGGATGTCCCAGTAGTTCACAGGGTTGTTGAACTACTCTGGGGAAAGAGAACATCACAACAGGGGTAATTCGCAAAGTTTCATTACAGACGGCGGTGAGATAAGGCAACCGGAAAATGCTCATAGGATCTGGGGAATCACCAAGAGCATCCAATTCTTGAAGCAGTTTTTCACGAACTTGAGGCAAATGGTGAATCCAGTACAATGCCCAAGCCATTGATGTTGATGTCGTTTCATATCCGGCAAGCATCAGGGTTATCAACTGATCGCGCAATTCCCGATCTGTCATCAGTTGATCTTCTTCATCTCGAACTGACATCAACAAGGAGAGAATATCAATTTTCTCTGGATCGGGTTTCTCCCTGCGTTCAGCAATTTCAACATAGAGCAATTCATCAATTTGCTGCCGATCGCGCAGAAATTTTCCCCAAGGACTCCAAGCTCCTAGATCTTTTTGTAAAAACGAGAAAAAGAATAAACTAGACGTGAGTGGAGATTTAAAAGAATCCAACAGCAAGGGCATTAAATGCTTGAGTTGTTCGGATCTTCCTTTGTCATACACGCCGAAGACAGTTTGTAAGATAACTTGTAGCGATATATCCTGTGTGATATTACGAGCCGAGAAGAGTTTGTTTAGTGGTAACTGACTAAGGATTTTTTCGGTCAGATTAGTGATTATCTGACCATAAGCTTGCATCCGTTCTCCATGAAAGGAGGGCATCATAAGTTGTCGCTGTCGTTTGTGGCGATCGCCATCCAGCATTAGAAGTGAATAGTTCCCTACAAAGGGTTGCATAATTTTGTTCAATTCACCAAGAGCGGCAAACTTCTTGCGATCGTTAGTTAGAATTTCTTGAATTGCCTGCGGATGATTCACGAACACCACAGTGTCCCCAAAACCAACTACCTCAGCAGTGAAAATGTCAGGAAATTCCTGACCTGCTTTTTCCATATATCCTACAGGGTCAGCAACCCACTGGAGCTTTTGAAGAAAAGAGGGGGTTTTAAGAATATTGGGTAGTTGATGTGATTTTTTATGCATAATTTTTGCTAATATTTTACCCGCACTTCTGGAATAATACCACTCTGCTTTGGATCTGCAATATTTAAGATTTCCCTAACCTCTTTGAGAAATGAGGTTAGGGGAAAATAAAGTATTCACAGAAAAATATTGGGTTTATCTGTGGTAAACTTTGGTGAAATGGTATGACTATTGCTCAAAAAAGCCTGGAAAAATTTTCTGATTGAATTGGAAAAGACTTAACATTTAAGTAGTTCTAAATCTTTTAGTTTTAAACTTTCTAGCTCTAAATTTTCTCTATTTTGATAGCGAGCAGAGCCAGAAGACCAATCGAGATTACCACGTATCCAGGCGTGCATTACGGATATGTATTTTGCTAGTTCAGCATCTACCTCTGACCCAAACAATGGAAGAGATTTTTCTAAACTCATCATTGTTCTTACATCTTGATCGTGCATATTAGCAGTTATGTGAAGCGCTTGTTCAATAGGCATTTCCTGATGATGATGCAAAACTAATATTAGATTGTGAACATCAGAATTTGCCTTTTCCCTGGATAGCGAAAAAATATCGTTACACCAAGTAATAATGTTAACTGTCATTAGTTTGAACTTGAGCACAATATCGTGCTTTCGTAAAAAATCTGGAATCATCAACTGATTACACAATTCACTCACTGTAATGAAAAGATTTACCCCTACACTTGACCTACGTATTTTAAGATAAGTGTCTAGATCGGGCACAATTCCTTGTACGCGGCAAATAGCTTCTTGAACACATCCGTGGAAGTAATCTTCAAAACACCAAACTAAGTGATCGAAAGATTGTAAGCTTGATATTTCCAGTGTCCGCTGTCGTAAGTCTCTTAAAGCATAACAATGGAGTATATCCTTGCTCGTAGGTTCTGACCCATTTAATATTTCCAGAAATCTCTTGTGATGAGACTTTAGCAATTCAGGTTGTTTTTTTAATTCTGACAGATCGCATTGGTCATCCCAAATAAAGACCCAACTCAACCAGTCATTTCCAATCTTCAGTTCTTCAAGTTGGCAGTTGGGGTATGCACCTGCGGCTAGTAAAAAAAACTTGGACTTGCGAAAACGCTGATAAACTGATTCATTGTGTAAGAGGTTGAAGCGACGCAGCCATTCCATTGAATAATCTTCCAAAACATCAGCATACTTGTTTATTTGCGATGGAAATGGGCAGTATAATTCAGGCAGAATGAATTCGTTCATAAAAACTCCAGGAATCAAAGGTAAACACACCAGAAAGGGAAACACAATAAATTGACTTCTTGTTAATGCTTGGCAGATAACAGTTCGCTCTTTACAATTGAAAATCCCAAAAACTGGTATTATCAATTGTGGATCTCCAAAATTGAAACCCTGGCAACGCACCATCTTCCTTAGCCACAACAGAAGTTCACAAAAACTGAACCTAATTTGAAGAAATCTTTGTTCATATCTGCGAAACTCATTACAATAAAGAAACGCAGAGAAGACAAACTAATCTTTTTAGGTTTATGCTTTTGTATTGTCAAATTTTCGGTAATAGAATAGGGCTAACTATTACCTCTTGTTCTCACTGAATGCGAGAATTTGTTTTATATTTATTGCCCAATATTTCAATGATTCAATTTTGACCTAAATCAACTACACCGCATTTTGTGAGCGCGTAAAACTGAGCGTTTATGCTGCTAAATGTGGTGTTTGAATGTCAAAAGTTCATTGGTTTAATTCTAATGTTTTTATTAAAAATCGTATCCGTAATTAAGCTTAATTGTAAAGATAATTTCACATATAAAGATACATCGTTACATTAAAGACATATACTGAAACATAGTACTTGATATAAAGTATTACAGTTTTTCTCAGAATCACTGCTGTTTGTTTCAGAAGAAAAGTGCGATCGCCAAAATTTTTTTGACTGAAAAAGCCTGATTTCAAATAGTTACGGCTGTTTACAACAATTGAAAACGCCAATTTTCAAGTTTACTTAACTTTACAATTTTATGTTAAACAAATCACAATCTAAATTAGTATATTTTCCAAAATGTCAAAATTTCCTGACATAACCGCCGAAGAAAATGTTTTGTCATTTAGCAAAATCAGAAAATCTCTAACCGAAAATTTACAAATTATCTATCTATTTGTAGATGCGAAGGTATGTAACAGTCTTAAGTAATAAATTGAACATCAAGCAAATATGAGAATAAAAACAAGCAAAGATAATCCTAATTGATGATGACAAATTAACCCAGCTTGATGTATTGCATTAACTACAAGCTAAAGAAAGAGCGTAGACGCTGCATCGGTGAGGCAGTCGCAGACAAGCGCGGTTTCCGTCGCTTAACCAGAATGCGCGATCGCTCTTTCAAATCGTTAGATAGTGAAAATTGGTGTGGGTTTGGGAAAACTGAGTGAACAGGACAACCTTTAAGTTGCTTTGGTTCTTAGTTGCACTCAACACTCAGGTATAAACATGACAAACATCAATATTTCTCTTCCTGGCTATCGCATCCAAGGTGAGTTTATCTACTCCGGCAATAGAACTTTAGTTTATCGCGGGTTGCGGGAGTGCGATCGCCAACCTGTCATCATCAAACTGCTGAATAGCGAATATCCCAGTTTCAGCGAACTGGTGCAATTCCGCAACCAATATACTATTGCCAAAAATCTTAATATTCCTGGTATCGTCAAAGCCTACAACTTAGAAACCTACCGCAACAGCTATGCACTGGTGATGGAGGATTTTGGCGGTATTTCCCTCAAGGAGTGGAAAGTAGGGAAATCTGATTCTTTAAGTGAATTTTTGCACATAGCGATTCAAATTGTCTCTGCTTTAGAAGGACTGCATCGCGATCGCATTATTCATAAAGACATCAAACCCGCGAATATTTTGATTAACACCTCTACAGGTGAAGTTAAACTGATCGACTTTAGCATAGCCTCCCTTTTGCCTAGAGAATTTCCAGAAATTCAAAATCCTAACATTCTCGAAGGTACTCTGGCTTATCTTTCTCCTGAACAAACCGGACGGATGAACCGAGGTATTGATTACCGCAGCGATTTTTATTCGCTTGGTGTCACTTTTTTTGAACTCCTCACCGGACAGTTACCATTTACTTCTAACGATCCGATGGAGTTAGTTCACTTTCATATTGCCAAGCTTGCACCTTTAGTTGAAGACTTGAATGCTTCAATTCCGCACATTTTGTCTTTAATCGTCAACAAGCTGATGGCGAAAAATGCCGAAGACCGCTATCAAAGTGCTTTCGGGTTAAAGTATGATTTGCAAGTATGCTTAAAGCAGTGCCAAGAGACTGGAAATATTGCCAACTTCGAGTTAGGAATGCGGGATGTATGCGATCGCTTCGTCATTCCCGAAAAACTCTATGGTCGTGACAAAGAAGTCGCCACCTTATTAGCAGCATTTGACCGAGTATGTAGGGGCGAAATTACTCCACCCGGAGAAAATTTTGCAGAAATCTCAAATCACGCCACATGCTTCAACGGAGGTTCCCAAATCGAACTAATGCTAATAGCAGGATCTTCTGGTATTGGCAAAACTGTTGTTGTTAACGAAGTCCACAAACCCATCGTTAAACAGCGGGGTTACTTCATCAAAGGTAAATTTGACCAATTCCAACGTAACATTCCCTTTTTTGGATTTGTCCAAGCTTTTCAAGATTTAATTGAACAATTGCTAGGTGAAAATAATACCCAAATCGCCGCCTGGAAAACTAAAATTCTGACAGCATTAGGCGAAAATAGTCAAGTAATCATTGATGTTATCCCCGAACTCGAACGCATCATTGGCAAGCAATCGACTGTTCCGGAATTATCGGCAAGTGCAGCACAAAATCGGTTTAATTTGCTGTTCCAAAAGTTTATCCAAGTCTTCACCACACCAGAACATCCCTTAGTCATTTTTCTGGATGATTTGCAATGGGCAGATTTGGCTTCTTTCAAATTAATTCAACTATTAATGAGTCAAGCAGAAAAAGGTTATTTGCTGTTAATTGGTGCTTACCGAGATAATGAGGTTACTGCAACACATCGTTTAATGTTGACATTAGATGAAATCAGTACAACTCAAGCAATAATCAACACCATTACTTTAACGCCTCTTCAACCTAGCGATTTAAATCATCTGATTGCTGACACCTTCAAATGTTCATCAGAACTTACACAACCCCTCACAGAACTAGTCTATCAAAAAACCAAAGGTAATCCATTTTTTAGCAATCAATTTCTGAAATTATTGCATGAAGACAGAATTATCAACTTTAACTTTGATGAAGGTTATTGGCAGTGTGATATAGCTCAAGTAAAAACCTTAGCTTTCAACGATGATGTAGTTGAGTTTATGGCGCTTCAGTTACAGAAGTTGCCAAACAGCACTCAAGAAATTTTGAAACTTGCCGCTTGTATTGGCAACCAATTTGACTTAGCCACTTTAGCAAGTGTGTCTGAAAAATCTCAGGTAGAAGCGGCAACTGATTTATGGAAAGCATTGCAAGAAGGGTTAGTTTTCCCTACTAGCAAAGTTTACAAATTTTTTCAAGATGATAATCAAGATACCAAATTACCAATTACCAATGACCAATTAGCAAATTATAAATTCCTTCATGACCGAGTGCAGCAAGCTGCTTATTTGCTCATTCCGTCAGACTGCAAACAAGAAACTCACCTAAAAATTGGGCAATTATTGTTGAAAAATACTTTAGAAGCAGAACGAGAAGAGAGAATTTTTGAGATTGTTAATCAGTTGAATTACGCGGTGGAAATAATCACCGTTCAGTCAGAAAAAGATGAACTGGCAAAGTTGAATTTGATAGCAGGACTTAAAGCTAAAGCTTCTACTGCCAATGCTGCTGCTGTTGAGTATTTGATTCTGGGAATAAAACTGCTTTCTGTTAATAGTTGGGAAACGAACTACGACTTAAGTCTAGCACTACATGAAACAGCAGCAGAAGCGGCATTCCTCAGCGGCGACTTTGAGCAGATGAAGCAATTATCACAAGTTGTGCTGCAACAAGCGAAGAACCTGTTAGATAAAGTGAAAGTTTATGAAATCCAAATCGTTGCTTGTATAGTCCAAAGTCAACAACTAGAAGCAATTCAAATAGGGCTATCTATTCTGAAGTTGTTAGGAATCGAACTACCAGATAAACCATTAGAATCAGATTTTACACAGGCATTAGAGGAAGTTACAACCAGTTTGCAAGGTAAAGAAATTGAGGAGTTAATTGAATTACCTCCGATGATTGAACTTAATTGCAAAGCAGCGCTACGGCTTTTATCAAGTATGTACCCTGCTGCCCAGCAAGCTGTTCCTGAACTGATGCTACTGATTACATTTAAGATGGTCTATTTATCAGTTAAATATGGAAATGCTCCTGAGTCTAGTTTTGCTTATATCAGCTACGGGATGCTTCTTTGCGAAATTTTCGGAGACATAAATTCCGGCTATAGGTTTGGCAAACTTGCTCTTTTGCTATCAGATAGATTAAATATCAAAGCATTGAAAGCTAAGGTAATTGCTATGTTTGCTAGCTTTATGCATCATTTGCAAGAGCATTTAAGCTTGAATTTATCCCGTTGTGTTGAAGTCTATAAGAGCGCACATGAAGCCGGAGATTTAGAATTTGCTGGCTATTCTATCTGTCAATATGGTTTCCATTTATTATGGGCTGGTAAGGAACTTGAGATGGTAGAAAAAGAAATGGCTACCTATAATCAGGTACTCAGTTCCATTAAACTACAGGCAGCCCAAACTTACCACAAAATTCATTGGCAAACAGTTCTTAACTTGCTCTTAAAGGCGGAGAATCACTTTTGTTTAATTGGTACTGCCTACAATGAAAAATTCATGATTCCCGTACATCAAAGTGCCAACGATTTTGTTGCGCTTGGCTTTCTTTATATTTGTAAGCTAACACTAGCTTATCTGTTTTGCGAATATCAAGAAGCCGAGAAAAATCTAGAATTTGCAAATAAATATTTTACTGCTGTGAAGGGATTTATCTGTATCCCTATATTTCATTTGTATGATTCTCTAACTAGATTGGCAGTTTTCAATAATGTTTCCCATTCTCAGCAAAATAGCGCCCTTAGCAAAGTACAATTCAATCAAGATAAATTGAAAAAATGGGCGGATCGTGCCCCGATGAACTACTTACATAAATATTATTTAGTTGAGGCAGAACGACATCGGGTTTTAGGTGAATATGTTCAAGCGATGGAAATGTACGATCGCGCAATTTCCCTCGCTCGCATGAATGAATACGTCAACGAAGAAGCTTTAGCCAACGAACTCACTGCTAAATTCTACCTAGAATGGGGCAAAGAGAAAATCGCCCAAGTCTATCTTATCGATGCCTACTATGCTTATGCTCGTTGGGGAGCAAAAGCCAAAATTAACGACTTAGAAAAACGCTATCCACAATTTCTCTCCCCCATTCTCAATCGAGAAAAAATCAGCCGCAAGGACGATGCAAGTATTTGCAAACTAACAACTGGAACCGTCACTGCTAGCAGCACAAGTGGTTCATCTCTTTTAGATATGGCAACAGTGATGAAAGCATATCAAGCTCTTTCTAGCGAAATTGAACTTGATAAGTTAATCTTCACTTTGATGCAAGTAGTAATTGAAAATTCTGGAGCCGAAAGAGGTGCTTTGCTCAGATTGCAATCGGATAATTTAGTTGTGGAAGCCACCGGAAATATCGACCGGGAAAAAATTGTTATTACTGATAATCATCAGATTCCTCACACCGTTATCAACTATGTACAACGCACTCAGCAAACTATAGTTATCAACGATATTGCAGTTGAAACAAAATTTGCTAATGACCCTTACATAATCGAGCATCAACCCAAGAGTGTTTTGTGTACTCCCATCCTGAATCAAGGCAAACTAATCAGCATTCTCTATTTAGAGAATAATTTGACGAAGAAAGCATTTACAAGCGATCGCATTCAAATTATCAACTTACTTTGCTCCCAAGCTGCTATCTGTTTAGAAAATGCTCGTCTTTATCAGCAGTCTCAAGAATCCCTGGAAAATCTGAAGCAAATGCAACTTCAACTAGTGCAAAGTGAGAAAATGTCTGCTTTGGGTAACTTAGTTGCAGGTGTAGCACACGAAATCAATAACCCGATTGGCTTCATATCGGGTAACTTGCAACCTGCTGTTGATTACGTGCAGGATTTGTTTAACTTGATTGACCTTTATCAAGAGCATTATCCCACCCCTGTAGCTGCAATTGAGTCAGAAATCGAAATTATTGACCTAGAATATCTGCGCTCAGATTTACCCAAACTCCTAACTACAATGAAAGAGGGAGTTAAGCGTATTCGTCATATCAGCGCTAGCTTGCGAACCTTTTCTCGTGCTGATAGCGATCGCCCAGTTTCTTGTAATATCCATGATGGCATCGACAGCACTATTTTGATTCTCAAACATCGCATAAAAGCTAACGAAACTCGTCCCGCGATTGAAGTAGTAACAAATTATGGTAATTTGCCTTCAATAGAATGCTACCCCGGACAACTCAATCAGGTATTTATGAATTTGTTAGCTAATGCTATTGATGCTTTAGAAGAGTTTAATATCGGGCGTAGTTTTAGTGAAATTAAAGCAAATCCCAATCAAATTACAATTAAAACCAGTTTAAATCAAGATAAAAATCATGTCTTGATTTTTATTAAAGATAATGGTTTGGGAATGTCAGATGAAGTCAAGCAAAAAGTTTTTGACCATTTATTTACTACGAAACCTGTAGGACAAGGGACAGGATTAGGGTTAGCGATCGCAAAGTCTATCGTTGTCGAAAAACACGGTGGAACCTTAGAGGTAAAGTCATCACCGAAAGAAGGTGCCGAGTTTGCAATTACAATTCCCATACAGGATAAGAATTGAGAATTGGGAATTGGTAATGGGTAATGGGTAATTGGTAATTGGTAATGGGGAATTGGGATGACAAGACCAGATTTTGAAAAATTGGAAGTTTATAGATTAGCTGAGAAACTTGCCAATCAAATTTGGCATATAGTTCAACAATGGGACTACTTTGCTAAAGATACTATTGGCAAGCAAATTGTCCGCGCTGCTGATAGCGTCTGTGCCAACATAGCAGAGGGGCGAGGACGTTATAATTATCAAGATAATCGGCGTTTTCTAAAAATTGCCAGAGGTTCTTTGTATGAAACAATCAACTGGCTGAGACTAGCTTACGCTCGCAAGTTATTGACCGATGAACAGGTAAGCAAGTTTAAACCAATCCTTGACGAACTACCACCTAAGTTAAACGCTTACCTAAATTCTATAGGAAATAGGGAATAGGGAATTGGGAATTGGGAATGGGGAATTGGTAATTGGGAATGGGGAATTGGTAATTGGGAATAGGGAATAGGGAATTGGTAATAGGGAATAGGGAATTGAGAATTGGTAATTGGTAATTGGTAATTGAGAATTGGTAATTGGTAATAGTGATGTGCGTTTTTTCCATTACCCATTACCCATTACCCATTACCAATTCCCCATTACCCATTCCCCATTCCCCATTTACAACTTTTCTGGCTGCTCGGAATTAACAGCACTTACCTGAGCTTTAACAACCATTCCTGGTTGCAAAAATGGAGTATTAGCAACGGAATTGTTAGCCAAGGTAAACAAGGGATTTGACAAAATACCCGCGATAGAAGTCGCGATTAAAGTTACTATCAAACCTACTTGCAAAGGTCTAAATCCAGGCAAATTCCAACGCACTTCGGGATAATTCTTCACCGCGTCGGACATTTCTTGAGGTTCTTTGACTACCATCATTTTGACTACGCGAATGTAGTAGTAGATGGAAACAACGCTGGTAACTAAACCTAGCAAGACTAGCCAATAAAGCCCAGCTTGCCAACCAGCCCAGAAGATGTAAATTTTGCCAAAGAATCCCGCTAGCGGTGGAATCCCACCCAAGGAAAGCAAGGAAATACTTAATCCCAAAGTCAGCAGTGCATCTTTTTGATACAAGCCTGAGTATTCGGCGATCTGGTCGGTTCCCGTCCGCAGCGAGAAGAGAATCACGCAAGTAAAGCCGCACAAGTTCATAAACAGGTAAACCAGCATGTAAAAAATCATACTGGAATATCCCGCTTGCGTGCCAGAAATCAAGCCAATCATCACAAACCCAGCTTGGGCAATAGATGAATAAGCTAGCATCCGTTTCATGCTGGTTTGGGCAAGGGCAACTACGTTACCCAAAATCATACTCAGAACTGCGAGGGCAATGAAGACGAATCTCCACTCGTTCACAGCTAGGGGGAAGACTGTTGTTAGCAAGCGGATGGCTAAGGCAAATCCGGCGGCTTTGGAACCGACAGATAAAAAGGCAATCACAGGTGTGGGAGCGCCTTCGTAAACGTCTGGTGTCCACTGGTGGAAGGGCGCGGCGGAGATTTTGAAGCCAATACCTGCGATCGCGAAAACCAGCGAAATCACCAAACCTAAAGATTGACCAAGGTTTGCTGTGGCAATACCCGACGCGATCGCATTAAATTCTGTTTGTCCGCCCGATAACCCATACAGCAGCGAAACACCATACAAAAATACTGCTGTACTTGAGGCACCAATCAACAGGTATTTTAGCGCCGCTTCATTAGAGCGAGTGTCACGCTTGGTATAACCTGTGAGCAAATAAGAGGAGATACTCAGGGTTTCTAAGGAGATGAAAGTCATCACCAACTCATTTGCCCCAGAGAGAAACATCCCTCCTAGGGTAGCTGTGAGCAAAATAGCGATGAATTCTGCTAAAGCGGTGCCACTCTGCTCAACGTAGCGAATAGACATCAGAATGGTAACGATCGCAGACAAAGCAATGATCCCGCGAAAGACGATGCTCAGATCGTCGCCGTTAAAGCCACCGCTAAACGAGATGGGATTGACATTATCCCATTGAAAATAGAGGGCGACGATGGAGCTAAATAAACCTGCGATCGCCAGATATCCAATCCAGCGTGCGGATGTACGCCCCAAAATCAAATCAACAATCAAAACCGTCATCAGGGTGATAATCACAATCCCCTCTGGCAGTATTGTTCCAGCGTTTAACGCTGATGCAAGATTAGCAAAATCCATGATATGTATAGGTTTTGGCGATTAGACATTCAGGCTAACTCTGTTCACTCTAGCAATTTTCGCGCCTGAAGTTGCATAAAAAATAGTAGCTTGTCGTTACTACATACCACTATTGTGCTGTCTAATTAAATTATGTTGAAATTTACCTTTGGTAATTCAAAAATAAAAATAACAATAAGCAGTTCAGTTATCTGCTGAACTGCTTGTTTTAGACTAAATTAGGCTTGACAAAAGCATCTAAATGCTTTCAGCAATATTTGCTACGTTTGCTCTTATTGACTTGAAGACTTAATAGCGTCTGTTGCCTCTGTCGTAATTGCCACCGCCGCCACGAGAACTTTTCTCCTCGCGTGGTCTTGCTTTGTTAACTTTCATTGCGCGCCCCATCCATTCTGCACCATCCAAAGCTGCGATCGCAGCGTCTTCTGCCGCTGATGATTCCATTTCTACGAAACCAAAGCCGCGTGCGCGACCTGTTTCTCTATCTGTGGGTAATTGAACCCGGCTAACGGTGCCGTATTCTGAAAATACTTTACTGAGGTCGTCTTCTGTGACGCTGTAGGACAGGTTCCCTACGTAAATTGACATGAAATTCTCCAAAATCCATTGATGCAGATATGTTCATTCGGAGAGGCGCCTGCAATTATTACTAAAAACAAGATCCGTATCGCCGAACTCACTTCATTTCGATTTTATCCTAACATAAGTTCTTTACAAGAAAGGGTATATCTGCCCATTTATGTTAATTTTTAGTAAAATGTATTACACGTCACTAAATTTATAATTTTTTTATATTATTCACTCGCTCAAAATCACGTTTGCTGTTGAAATTCCTCTGGATCGATTCCCCAATTTACCCAACAAATCGCTTCACGGGCTGATTGTGTATCAGGTGGAACACGCAAAGCATGAATAAATCCCGTAAAGAGTGCAAGTCATTTTTAATAAATAAATTGGCTCGTTGTCAACATCGGCATTGATTTTTAATAAAGTGTATTCACCCCAAGCATCTAATTCTATTGCTTGTAACTCCCTGGCTATTCGGTCATAACCAATACCTTGAATTAGCACTCGGCGCAGTTCGGCATTATTTTCTGATAAAAGCCATTGAGATTCCCAGGAGTGTGGGTGGATTTTACCATATTTTTCCGGTAAAGTTACACCGTGATGAGAGTAGAGAGCATAACCATCGGCAAATTCTATTGCGGGTTTACATAAGTGCATGAAGGCGATTTTGGTTGTCGAAGAGAAGATGAAGAGGGCGATCGCATACAATACAAGTCTTTTTATAAAATAAAATCCAGCCACAAAATTTAGCTAGAGATTGATAAATAAGCCATTCTCTTTGATTATGATTACAATGCAAAACAGAAATACAGAAGTCAAAAGTACTACCATAACAAGCTAACAATTCCGGCTTTAAACAATTAAGAACCAATTCCGTATCAAACTCTTTGTCCAGTTGCCTGTCCAATTGGCTTGCGATAAAATTTAATTGAGTTTCTAACTGACTGCTTGTTTGATTTAGCAATTTTGTCAAAAGTTTGGCATCTACCTGATTATTTATTTGGGTATGGATATCTACCCATAATTCTGTACAAAGTTGCTCCCTTATTTGATGATAAGGATGATTTAAGGCAGCGTAAGGACTATCACAACAAATAATTTTTGGTTCATCTAAGCCAATATAAGTATAAGCATCGTTCAATGCTTCCGCAGCTTTATGTCTGTCAATTCGCTTACTTGAAAGTGCAATCTTACGCCATTTATCGCAATAAACTGGAATTAAAGCTTCTTGTTCCGACGTAAGTTTCTCAATCATTATTACTCTGAAAATACCTCTACTTTATTTTCTCCTTACCAGGTGGAACCTGGGAGCGAGGCTAAACGACTAAAAATGTTTCAATCAGCCACATAACGCCAGCCTTCAGGCTCATATTCTCTTTGAATTCGCACCATCCAGTTACCTTGGGGAATCGAAATTGGCTTATGTTCCTCATGTGCCAGTAACGCCTTATCTGAAAACACACGCAGATAAAGGATGTCATCTTTTTGTGACAATTCCGCCTCACCTTCAGTAATGCGGTGTTTGTGTCCGGTGACTTCACCTTCCGCCAAAATCAAGTGAGGTATCTTTTGTCCTTCGACTTGCGGTACAGGCAGTAAAATAACATCACCTTGTCGAATCGGTTGCATAGATTTCCCTCTATAAATGTAGGTAAAATCCCACTTTGCTCTTGCTCTCAAATTTGATTTAATTTTGGCACAATCTCTGAGGAGTGGGGAATGGGTAATGGGTAATGGGTAATGGGGAATGGGGAATGGGTAATGGGGAATGGGTAATGGGGAATGGGTAATGGGGAATGGGTAATGGGTAATGGGGAATGGGTAATGGGGAATGGGTAATGGGTAATAGAAAGAAAGAATTGTCCCCCTGTCCCCCTTGTCCCCCTTGTCCCCCTTGTCCCCCCCTCCCCCACTCCCCCTGTCCCCCTTGTCCCCCTTGTCCCCCCCTCCCCCACTCCCCCACTCCCCCTCCCCCCCTCAAGAACTCTCCTTTTCAAAACTGTAGTCGCCAATTATGCAAGATATAAGTTAATGATTGAGATAACACTAAATTTACACTTCTGCTTTCCCTAGCTATCCTCAAGAAAGGACTATCCTACGGGAAGGGCTACGCTAAGAAGAGCGAATTTGCAGGGATTTTATCTTGAACGGACAGTTTGTGTGAGGATTAAATCACATCCACATCAAGCTCAGTAATGTTAATTTGACTGTCTAGCTTTACAGCTATTATTTTTTTGAAATTTCCATGTCAACTCTCGTCATCGTCGAATCTCCAACCAAAGCTCGTACCATTCGCAATTACCTGCCGAAGGACTATCGAGTGGAAGCGTCTATGGGTCATGTACGTGACCTTCCCCAGTCGGCTACAGATATTCCCGCTACTGTCAAAGGGGAAAAATGGGCGCAACTGGGGGTAAATGTAGATGCCGACTTTGAACCGCTGTATATCGTCCCCAAAGACAAAAAGAAAATTGTCACCCAGCTCAAAGATGCCATGAAAGGCGTAACTGAACTGATTCTGGCAACGGACGAAGACCGGGAAGGTGAAAGCATAAGTTGGCATTTATATCAACTGCTCAAGCCGAAAATTCCGACCAAGCGGATGGTATTTCACGAAATTACCTCAGACGCGATTAAAAAAGCGTTGAAAAACTGCCGCAATATTGACGATCGCTTGGTTCGCGCCCAAGAAACGCGGCGAATTTTAGATCGGCTGGTGGGTTATACGCTGTCGCCGTTGCTGTGGAAAAAAATCGCTTGGGGATTATCTGCGGGACGGGTGCAGTCGGTAGCAGTGCGGCTTTTGGTGAAACGGGAACGCCAACGCCGCGCTTTCCGTGAAGGTACATATTGGGATTTGAAGGCTTACTTGCAGCATCAAAAGGCTGCTTTCACCTCGCAGTTAGTGACGCTGGGAAAAACCAAAGTAGCAACTGGTAGTGATTTTGATGCAGCGACAGGGCAAATTATTGCTGGGCGCAAAGTCGTGCTGCTTTCAGAACAAGAAGCTTCAGCGCTCAAAGAACGCCTGACAGGTAAACCCTGGAGTGTGACAGACATTGAGGAACGCCCGGTAACACGCAAACCCGCGCCACCGTTTACCACCTCGACGCTGCAACAAGAATCTAACCGGAAACTGCGCCTTTCTGCGCGGGATACAATGCGAATTGCTCAGAAGTTGTACGAGCAGGGGTATATTACCTACATGCGTACAGATTCGGTGCATTTGTCAGATCAAGCAATTTCAGCTGCCCGTGATTGTGTTGAAAAGCTTTACGGCAAATCATATCTCAGCCCCCAACCCAGGCAATACACCACCAAATCCAAAGGCGCACAAGAAGCACACGAAGCCATACGTCCGGCGGGTAGCAGCTTCCGCACGCCGCAAGAAACTGGCTTAGGCGGTCGAGAACTCGCACTGTATGACTTGATTTGGAAGCGCACCGTAGCCTGTCAAATGGCTGATTCTCGCCAAACTCAAATTACCGTACAGTTGCAAGTTGAGGATGCGGGTTTTCGTTCTTCTGGTAAGCGAATTGATTTTCCCGGTTTTTTACGCGCTTACGTTGAAGGTTCAGACGATCCCGATGCGGCGTTGGAAGACCAAGAAGTAATTTTACCACCGATGAAAGTCGGAGATCATCCAAATTGTACGAACTTAGAGGCGATCGCTCACGAAACTCAACCACCAGCTAGATACACTGAAGCTACCTTGGTGAAAACTTTAGAAAGTGAAGGTATCGGTCGTCCCAGTACTTACGCCAGCATTATCGGCACAATTATTGATAAAGGTTACGCCCAATTGGTGAATAATGCTCTCATACCCACATTCACCGCTTTTGCTGTCACCGACTTGCTAGAAAAACACTTTCCCGACATCGTAGATCCCAGCTTTACTTCCAAAATGGAGCAAACTTTAGATGATATTGCTACCGGCGAAGCTAAATGGCTACCCTATCTGCGGGAATTTTATTTGGGAGACAAAGGTCTAGAAACGCTGGTTAGAGAACAAGACAGCCAAATTGATGCTACCAAAGCTAGAACGGTAGAACTAGAAAATCTCGATGCTAAAGTCCGCATTGGTAAATACGGTCCTTACATCGAAGTCGAAAATGGTAACGGTGTTGTTACTGCTTCAATTCCCAAAGACCTCACCCCCGCTGACCTCGACCCGAAAAAGGTAGAAGTTCTACTGCGACAAAAAACTGAAGGTCCCGACCAAGTAGGGCGTCATCCAGAAACTGGCGAACCGATTTATGTGAAAATTGGCGCTTACGGTCCTTACGTTCAGTTGGGTGACAAGACGGAAGAAAACCCCAAACCCAAACAAGCTTCTTTACCTAAAGGTGTTACTCCAGAAAATGTCACTCTGGAGATGGCTGTTGGTCTTTTAGCGCTACCCCGGACATTAGGAGTTCATCCGGTTACAGGTGGCAAAATTCAAACAAGTTTAGGACGTTTTGGTCCTTATGTTGTTCATGACCAAGGTAAAGAAGGTAAAGATTATCGCTCTTTAAAAGCTAGCGATAATGTCTTAACAATTTCTTTAGAAAGGGCTTTGGAATTGTTATCTGAACCGAAAAAAGGACGCAGCAGCACTAATAGTAAATCTAAAGCTGCTTTACGCGAATTGGGCGCACATCCAGAAGACGGCGAACCAGTCAATATCTACGATGGTCCTTATGGACCTTACATCAAACACGCGAAAACAAACGTGAGTATCCCCGAAGGTCAATCGGTAGAAAATGTAACGCTTTCCGCAGCATTGGAGTTGTTAGCAAGTAAAGCATCGTCGGCAAAATCCACACGTAAGACAACGAGTAAAACTACAACCAAAACCACGCCCAAATCAACCACTACTAAAGCTAAGTCAACGGCTAAGTCGTCTACCACAACTGCGAAAAAACAAGGGCGAAAGGGAGAATAGGGAACTTGGTAATTGGGAACGTGCGAATTGCGAATTGCGAATTGGTAATTGGACAAAACCATTACCCATTCCCCATTCCCCATTCCCCATTCCCCATTCCCCATTCCCCATTTTCTATTTGCTTGTGACACAATACCTTTCTTTGGTATGATGCAAGTCTATAGGTTGCTAATGTGATACTGTAGTAAGTATGGGAGATCGCAACACAAAATTTGACCAATGGCTTATGCCTACAATAAAGTGATGTGTATCAAGCCAGTTTCAAGCCAGAGGTGCGAAATAACGCTAGTTTCTGCTTAACTGTGAATCAATTATTAAGGTAGTATCTCAGGAGCGCTCAGTCAAATGGACTATATAGATAACATACTGGAGAAGCTGAAAGAATTGGCACGCAAGCTGATTGAAGCCCTGCTAGGTCCAGAGGCTGAGGCAGAACCGGAACTAATTCCGATTCCTGTAAATGACCGATCGCGCCGTCGCTAAAAGCTCAAAAGTGGTTGTATTGACATTAGAATATTTAAGCGTTCTGGTACTACACGGACCAAACCTAAATCTACTAGGACAGCGAGAACCAGGAATTTATGGTTCACTCAGTTTGGCGGAAATTAATCGCCTGTTAGAAGAAGAAGGAAAAAAACTACAGGCGAATGTTTCTTGCTTGCAGTCAAATCATGAAGGAGTTTTGGTAGATGCGATTCATGGCGCGTTAGGGCAACATCAAGGAATTTTAATTAACGCCGGGGCGTATACTCATACAAGTGTGGCATTGCGAGATGCGATCGCCGCTGTGAATTTACCAACAGTAGAAGTACATTTAAGTAACATCTACCGTAGGGAAGAATTTCGGCATCATTCATATATAGCACCAGTGGCGATCGGGCAAATAAGTGGTTTTGGTGTCCAAAGCTATTTATTAGGTTTACAAGCGTTGGTACATCATTTAAGAAATAAAACTTAAAATTTCAGACTATTGAATATGGGCGGGGGAAAGAGTGCCCCTACTTTATGCGCTATTCTCTGGAAAGTCGGTTTAGAGGTACAATAATCGGGGCGTTTGTTGGGGATTTAGCCTTCGGTAGTTTTGATGTGCCGAAAAATTGGCATGAAATTGCGCTTTTAGGTGTGGAAAGTTTAATAACGACTTCGCAACTGAATTTAGATGATTGGATTTGCCGTCAAAAAGCAGAATTTCCTCATTTAGATAGTAGTTGCGTTTCCTTAAAAGCGATTATTGCTACTTTGCCAGTGGCGCTGTTTTACTTTGACAATACAGTTAAGCTAAGACAAAACTTGAGTCAGGCGATCGCAATCTGGGATCAAGATTTAGTAGTGCGCGATGGTACACTAGCAGTAGGCTATGCGATCGCTCAATGCTTAACTGAAAAACTAGATATAAAAACCCTCATACCTCAAACAATTGACTTTATTGGCGAAACGCCAACTGCTTTACCACAAACTTTATTAAAAGTCAATAATTTATTACTTCAGGGTGCTGGATTAGAAAGAGTACAAGGGGCGTTAAGCCGAGAAGAAAAGCTAAGTAAAGCTGTTGCTATGGCGTTTTACTGCTTTCTTAGTACCTTAGAAGACTTCCGTTTGTCAATTTTGCGGGCTACTAACAACAGCGATGCACTGCCCGCTACAGGTGCAATTACTGGTGCTTTATCAGGGGCTTACAACAGCATCACGGGCATTCCCGTAAGTTGGCAGATGAAGTTATCTTCAGCAAATTCGACAACATCAAGAGCGAGCAACCGCAAGCAGATGATAGAATTAGCTGATGGACTGGTGGCTGTCTGGTCAGGAGCGTATGACCTTGCCTCATATCCAGAGGATTTACAAAAACAGGGACATGCAATGTCTGACAAACAGGGTACGCTATGCGTCAGTGCAGCTCCTCGCGTCATTCGGTTGCGTTAATCATCAGAATTGGGAATTGGGAAAAAGGTAATGGGTAATAGGTAATGGGTAATGGGTAATAGGTAATAGGTAATAGGTAATGGGGAAGATATCGCTCCCCCTCTCCCACTCCCCCCCCTGCCCCCCCTGCCCCCCCTGCCCTCTTCAATTTCCCCAACCGGAAAATTTTAGTGATATTTTATATAGGTACTGTACGGGAAACGCTAAAGCTTATTCTTTAGATAGCTATTGTGGCAAATCAACTTAAATTTGAGTATCGCGAGTGAAGTTTCTATGGATAGAAAAGTGCGATCGCATGAATGTCAGGGTATCTTGTTTTAAGCTATCAAAGTAAGTAACTGCGGTCATAGGTAATGAAAACGCAGCCATTTCTTCAATCAATGACCGATAAATTGACCCACTGGCAACGACGTTACAAGACGCTACTAAATAAACGACACTTGCTTGGAAGAACAGGTGTCATCAATGATTTTCTGCCGGATTTATCTGAAACAAGCGATTCAGGCGATCGGCAAAAACTAAGAGTTTCCAGATCGATGGCGGCGTATAAAACTAATAGAGGCACTTGTGTAAGCAGATTGGGCTATATTCACCAACGCACCCCGGTTATTTTTGCGATCGCATTAGTGTCCCTCACAGGCGTGATGGGGCATAAATTATACAACACAACAAAGCTGAAAGCAGGGACTATCGCACCACTAACGATGAAAGCTCCCTACTCAGCTAACATTGAAGATAAGAAAAAAACCGAGCAAGAGCGCAAAGCCGCTACTAAAAGTTCCTTATCAGTGTTAATGGTCGATGCACAAGTTAACGAAAAAATTCGTCAAGATTTGCAACGATTTTTGGATACGGGTAACGAAATTCGTGCAACTGCCGGGTATTTTCCTTTTTTTGACACTTTAGTTTTACCTGTTTCTACCCAGCGTTATCTGCGTTCTTGTTCTAATTCTGAATGGCAAACGCTGCTAAAAGCCGTAGGGAATACGAACGTGCAGCCGAAGTTCGCACTCAAAACTCAAAAGCAAAGCAGTAAAATTGCCGTCATTAAAACGGCTATAGAAGTGCAAAAAGATACAATTTTTCTACAGACTGCCGGCGGAAAACTTGATAATATTTCCCAAAAACCTGACTTTGCTCAAGCAGTGGCGGAATTAGAAACTTACCGTTTGACGACTTCACAGCAAAACTTGTCCTCACTCACCGCTCAAATCTCCCAAGCCCGCCAAGCATACGCTCAAGCAAACGCCAAACTGTTACAGCTTAAGGCTGTTAACCCGAAAACAGTATATAATGACACTTTTATTTTGAACTTGTCAGATGAGGACTGGGGAAAAACAGAAACGGGAATTCAACAAAGTGCAGAGCGGATTCTCGCCCAAGGTATCCCACTAGGACTGCCGCCAAATATCTTACAAGATGCCGTGAGGCTACAAGTGCAGACATCAGTACCACAAGAAGCCGAGTCTTTAGCAAGAAAACTTTTGCTGATTGTACTCAAACCGAATCTTAAGAAAGATGAAGAACTAAGCAAACAAAGTGGGGCACAAGCTGCTGCTGGTGTGAAACCTGTGATGGTGTCGATGCGGCAAGGTGAGGTAATTGTCAAAAAAGGAGAGACGATTACTGCTTGGGACTTTGAGGTGCTAGAGCATTATCATTTAGTACGGCGGGAGATTAACTGGCTGGGTTTGACGAAGCTGGGAGGCTTTGTTAGCGTATATATTGGCATTTTTGCTTTGGTGGAACGGCGAATTAAAACAAAAATGCGGCAACGCGATCGCCTGTTAATATTGTTGCTGACTATAAGTGTGCCCGGAGTGCTAATAGGTACACCTTATACTACTTGGAGCGCCATTGGTTTATTGTTGGGTAGCTTCTACGGAGCTAATTTAGGTATAACAGTTATCGGATTGCTGGCTTTACATTTACCATTTAGCTTGGAAATTAGTAGGACTGTGCTTTGGAGTGGTGCTGCTGGGGGAATACTTGGTAGTTGTATCGCCAAACGTTTGCGATCGCGTGAGGAACTTGCACTTCTTAGCGTCGGTGTTGCCTTAACTCAAGGTGGCGTTTATCTGATATTCAAGCTGTTAGTCGGTGCAGCATTTGGTTCAGGCTGGTATATCGTACTTAGAGAAGCCGGGTTCTTTGCTTTATCCGGCTTAGTTTGGAGTGTTGTTGCCTTGGGCTTGAGTCCTTATTTAGAAAAACTTTTTGATTTAGTCACCCCGATTCGTTTAGCAGAACTGGCGAATCCGAACCGTTCTTTGTTAAAACAACTCGCGACAAAAACTCCTGGGACTTTTCAGCATACCTTGTTTGTGGCTACTCTTGCCGAAGCTGCTGCCAAACACCTTAAATGCAATGTCGAATTGGTGAGAGCCGGCACATTATACCATGATATTGGGAAAATGCATGACCCTTTGGGATTTATTGAAAATCAAATGGGGGGACCAAATAAACACGACACGGAAATAAACGATCCTTGGAAAAGTGCGAAAATTATCAAAAAGCACGTCAGTGAAGGATTGGCGATGGCGCGAAAACACAGCTTACCTACAGCGATTCAAGCTTTTATTCCCGAACATCAGGGAACAATGCTAATCGCTTATTTTTATCATCAAGCGCAGCAAATGGCAAAAGAAAATCCAAATTTAACAGTGAACGAAGCGGATTTTCGCTACGATGGACCGATTCCCCAGTCGCGGGAAACAGCAATTGTGATGTTAGCAGACTCTTGCGAAGCAGCGCTGCGATCGCTTAAAGATGTTACTCCAGAACAAGCTTTAGCGATGGTTAACAACATCCTCCGTGCGAGATGGCAAGATAATCAACTGCTAGATTCAGGTTTAACACGAGAGGAAATGTCACAAATTGCCGAAATTTTTGTCGAAGTTTGGCAGCAATTTCATCATAAACGCATTGCTTATCCTAAGTTCAAGCCTTGCAATTAAAAGTGACGATATTTACATTTTTGTTGTAAATGTCTATTAAAAATTAGAAGAATGCTTTCTTAATATCAGTAGTTAACAAGATAATGACACAAATTTTAGCATAATTTGGGTATTGTCTTGCTTATCTAAAATAGAATTTTCAGATTTAATGTATAAATAACAACTATAAAGTTTTATCTATAACTGAAAAATTCATGCGGACATAATTGAGAATTTATAATTATTTTCAGATGGGGATTTAAATCCCACCCAATTAAAACTACTTTATTAGGCACCGGGTACAAACCCATTTTTAATTATGAATTATGAATTAATAATTATTAATTAAGTTGAATACCTATAGTATGACTGAGAGTACTGATGCTGGCTAGAATGGCAGGATATAAATATAAAGGATGTCTATTAACCGGCAATTTCAAAAAAACCATTGAAGCTGGATCTCGGTGTGCAAACCATTTTAGTAGCAGTAAATACTTGGAAAATATACTATGTTTAGTGATAAAAAAGACATTATGAATAAATCAGCATATATTCTCAGTCTAGGAATAGGTTGGTTTCCCAAAACACCCGGAGGTTTAGAAAGGTATATTTATGAACTAACTAAACAATTAGCAGCAAATGAAGACAAGGTAGAATTATGTGGTGTCGGATTACCAGAAGCTGAAGAAAATTTGCCGATAAAGTTGACTAACCTAGCTTCTCCAGATAGTCCAATTTGGCAACGTCTGTGGTCTATTCGCACTAACTTTGAAAAAACGAGAGTAGACACACCAGATGCAATTAATTTACATTTTGCATTGTATAGCTATCCGATTTTGAATCTTTTGCCAAAAGAAGTGCCAATTACTTTTAACTTTCATGGACCTTGGGCATCTGAAAGTCAGGAGGAAGGAGTTAATAAAGTAACCGCGTTTCTCAAGCACTGGCTGATAGAAAAAAGAGTTTATGAACGCTGCGATCGCTTCATAGTTCTCAGCAAAGCATTTGGCAATATCTTACATCAACAATATCAAGTACCAAATGATAAAATTAACGTAATTCCTGGTGGAGTTGATATTAATCGGTTTCAACCAAATCTATCACCTAAAGAGGCTCGTAGCAAGTTAAATTGGCCCCAAGATCGCCCAGTAATATTTACATCCCGTCGTTTAGTAAATCGAATGGGGCTTGACAAATTGTTGATAGCGATCGCTACAATAAAACCGAGAATTCCTGACGTTTGGCTGGCAATTGGTGGTCGTGGACCATTAGAAGCTGCACTAAAACAACAAACGGCAGAATTGGGACTCGACGACCACGTTCAATTCTTAGGCTTTTTACCTGATGAAGAATTACCAATAGCTTATCAAGCTGCCGATTTGAGTGTAATGCCCAGTCAATCTTTTGAAGGATTTGGATTAGCAATAGTCGAATCTTTAGCTTGTGGTACTCCAGTTGTGTGTACTCCGGTTGGGGGAATGCCAGAAATTTTAGAACCATTCTCACCACATTTAATTACTGACTCTATCGAAGTGTCAGCTATTGCCGAAAAATTAGAAGAAGTATTACTAAGAAAATTGCCAGTACCTTCACGAGAAGACTGTCGTCAATACGCTGTTACACAGTTCGACTGGCAGAAAATTGCAACTCAGGTGCGCTCGATTCTTTTAGCCTAAATAAGTATACATGAAAATTCTCTTTTTAGACCAAAGTGGTAAACCGGGTGGCGCAGAATTATGCTTGATAGATATTGCTAAACCTTATAGCGATCGCTGTCTGGTAGGCTTATTTGCAGATGGTTCATTCAAGAATTTACTACAGCAGAATAAAATTCCCGTGCAAGTTTTAGCAACTCAAGCAATACAAGTTCGCAAAGAAAGCAGCTTGGCACAAGGTTTAGGAAGTTTAGGACAACTTGCGCCGATAATTACTAAAGTAGTTAAAATTGCGCGTGAATACGATCTAATTTATGCGAATACACAAAAAGCGTTAGTTGTGGGTGCGATCGCTAGTTTTCTCAGCCGTCGTCCTTTGGTATATCATTTGCATGATATTCTTTCAAAGGAGCATTTTAGTAAAACTAACCGTCGCATTGCTGTAACTTGCGCCAATCTTGCATCATTAGTAATTGCCAATTCTCAAGCTAGTAAAACAGCTTTTGTGAAAGCAGGTGGACGCGCAAAGCTCACGGAAATAGTTTACAACGGCTTTGACTCGAAAAATTATCAAATTTCTGAGTCTGATGTTAAGCAATTACGGCAAGAATTAAGTTTAGAAGGACAATTTGCAGTCGGACATTTTAGCCGTCTTGCACCTTGGAAAGGACAGCATATTTTAATTGAAGCACTTGCTAAATGTCCTCAAGAAGTCACAGTGCTTTTAGTTGGTGATGCACTGTTTGGCGAGCAAGATTATGTTGATAGTTTACATCATCAGGTAACAAATTTAGGATTGGAAAAGAGAGTCAAATTTTTAGGATTTCGTTCAGATATTCCTCAATTAATGTCAGCTTGTGACTTGGTAGCACATACCTCTATTTCTCCAGAACCTTTTGGTAGAGTGATTGTTGAAGCGATGCTATGTGGAACACCTGTAGTTGCAGCCGCATCTGGGGGTGCAATTGAATTAGTAGAACACGATATTAATGGTTTTTTGGCAACACCAGGAAAACCTCAAGAACTTGCACAAATAATTACCGCTTGTCTTCAAGAACCAGAAAAGACAGCGGCTATAGCTAATAATGCGCGAATTACTGCAAGTCAGCGGTTTGATGTGGCAATTATTAATCAGCAAATTGCGGAACTACTTGAGCGTTATTTTGAATGTAAATAAACGCTCTAAATGTAGTAAGCGGCTCTAGCCCTTGAAAGCGTTGGAATTGAGCGGTGAGCCAGCGCGGTCTTGGGGGTTTCCACGCCAGATGCTTCAAGTCTTTTGACCGAACGCACTGGCTCCCCATGAGCGACTGGCTCTCCCGTTGGGTAAACCGCTCACTACGTAATTACAAACCAACTAATTCACGAGCTTCAAAATCGTTGAGTTGTTGAACTATGGCTAATCTCGCTTCTAATTTAGCTACACTAAACTGGTTGCGGAGATATTCTAAATGAGCGATCGCATTTTGTTTTTCTGCGGTTAATCTAATCAGGGTATCGATTGACTTTTGATATTCCTGATTCACCAATAGTACTTCAAAGCGACGTGCTTTGCGTTGAGCATCATTCTTCAAATCAGATTCAAAAGCAGAAACGCGATCGGCATTGCCTTCAAATCGGTTAATTTGGTGCTGAACTGCCATCAACTGAGAGTCTACTTCATTCACTCGTTGGGCAGCTTGAGCGATCGCAGATGGATAATGACTCAGTTGCAACATCAAAATAATTTACCTCTAACAAATCTTAATAAACAAAGCTCCGAAACTGTGCCTTAACTAGGCTACTTCCCTCAGTTGAGACGGAACACTCACCTCACCAATATTCAGTGATAGCTGTTCAGCATGAGACACTACAGCTTGCTCTAATACTTGAACTTCGATATTCACACTCACTAAATAACTGCCAGTATCTGCACCAACCGCTTCCGCAATTAACTTAGCAATGTCCGGACGTTTCGCAGTCAGCGGATCGCGTAGAATACAACGATCCCAGTCGTGCTTGGCAGTCGGATTGAGGCTGAGAATATAGTGTTTAATCATAAAACAAACCCTTGAATCATATTTCTGTGAAGGCTGTCACACAGCCTTGATCGCACTTCACCAGGCTTGGACGCTATATATATATTATAGTACTTATGTACTGTTTTGCCCACAAGCAAACAGCGAGTTTCCTCTCTGAAGCTGCGTTCATTCGCTAATACGGTTGGGAGGATGCGAAAACAACATCATGAAACAACTAGCTGAAGATAGTTGTTTTCACTGACTAAATAAGTAAAAAGATAGATATATGTATATCTATCTTTTGGCAGATGAGGTTTATTTAGCATGATTTCCCCTTGGCAAAGTCCGCTTCCTCTGGAAGAACACAAAACCAGCCGTGTCGTTGTCTACTTTTACAGCGACAGATTAAGCTTATGGATTCCGATAGTGTTTTTCCAGTTGATAGAGGCGATCGCGCTTCATCATAAAGGACTTTTCAACGGGGTAGAATTTTTTATTTTCTCACCTGATTTAGACCCTTGCAGTTGGGAAGAGGGGGGGATGGGGAGAGGGGGGGATGGGGAGAGGGGGAGCAGGGGGAGCAGGGGGAGCAGGGGGAGCAGGGGGAGCAGGGGGAGCAGGGGGAGCAGGGGGAGCAGGGGGAGCAGGGGGAGCAGGGGGAGCAGGGGGAGCAGGAGGAGCAGGGGGAGCAGGGGGAGAGGGGGAGTTAAAATTACCAATGCCCCATGCCCAATGCCCAATGCCCCATGCCCAATAACTAATTCACCTTGTCATCAAACTGAGATTTCAGTAATTGAGCATCATTGACCCAAATCGCTTGTTGAGGCAAAGGAATAGAAACTCCCGCTTGGTCAAAGGCGATTTTCAAACGACGGCGAAATTCTCGCGCTACATCCCATTGCTTGAGGGGCTGTGTTTTAATCCATACACGAATTATCAAACCGCGATCGCCAAAATTATCTACACCCAAAACTTTCGGCGTTTCGACAATTTGCTCTTGCCATAGCGGATCTAGATCCATCTTGAAGGCAATATCTTCAATTAATTCCAAAGCCTTGTCAATATTGGTTTGATAGCTAACCGGGATATTTAAGTCTGCGCGTGACCACCGACTAGAAAGATTGGCAACAATTTTAATTTCGCTATTGGGAATTGTAATTAAGCGTCCTTCTGCATCGCGTACCTGAGTCATCCGCAGATTCAGATTTTCTACTAAACCGCCAACTTCTCCCACATTAATCACATCGCCTAAAGCGTACTGGTCTTCCAGGATAATCAGAAAGCCGTTAATTGCGTCTTTAATTAAACTTTGCGAGGCAAGGGACAGTGCCACACCAACTAAACTGGCACCAGCAAGCAAGGGAATAACATCTATTCCCAATATGGTCAGAGTTAATAAAGTACCAACTACGAGCAAAGCAAAGGTAGCAATACTTTTAGTTACACCAGAAATCGTAGAAACTCGTAACTGTAGCCGTTCGGTAGTTTCCGGAGTTAGTAAAGTACTGCTGTTGATTAAAGCAGAGGCGAAGCGGTCAGTTAAAGCATAGGTAAGACGCACTGCCACATAAGTTAACAGCAGCACAATACCTACTTGCAAAGGAATTTTCGCAGCTCTGAGAATTGCGATTTGCAGCGATCGCGTGTAGGGAAATAGACCAAGGATGAAAAAACTGCCCCCTCCCCAAATCATTGCTTGCCCTAGCTGAAACAGTCGCCGCTTTGCTTCTTGAATATGTCGATTTTGCTGTCGATTCAGCTGTACCGTAATCGGTTTGGTCGCAGGTGAAGCTGGGGGAGTTGGCTGTACTGAGTTTCTAGATCGGCATTGCCACCTATACATCCCCCAACTGATGACAATCATCCCCAGTGCGACTGCGCCAGCAATTTTACTTTGGTAAATTAAAAACTCAGTTTTTCGCTCTTCTTTCGCCTGTGGTAATTTTTGCAGCAACAATTGCTTAAGTTCTTCAGCCAAACTTTCGGGGTCTTGTTGTCTGATGTTGGCATCCTCTTGTGTTACCGTCATCAGATAATTGCCATTGACGCGAATAATTGGTGAACCGTTTGCAGCGTGATCTATCTGCACTTTCAGCTTCGCATCAGGCGTTTGAAAGTAGTTTTGGCTAATTGTATCTACAGCTTGTTGAATATCTTCTAAACGCTGTGGAAGATTTGCCCTTGTATCCGCTATCTGAAATAAACGCCGACCATCCAAATAAATTGAGTCATTGACAATTGTTTTGTCTGAGTCATAAATCTTCAATTTGGGTGATTGCAGATCGGGCAAAAACGGTATTTGCGCCGTAGCTTTTGAGACATCAAAATTAGTGACAACCATAAAGGTGGCGATCGCCCCAATTGCAACCCAAATTAATTTTTGAAGGTGAGTCCAGCGCCGTGCGCGGGTTCCCAAGGCAGCGCGTTGCGGGGGTTCCCCCCGTTGTAGCGACTGCCGCCGCGTTGAGGAGCCAGTGCGTTGCGTATTTTCCCAAGGCACGTTTTCGGGGGAAGCTTCCCCCGAAAAGCTGCCGCCCCGTTGTAGCACCTGGCGTGCGACTGGCTCTCCCGTTGGGCGCTTAGATAGTAGAATCCGCATGGCGTAACCTGGCATAGCCAAAAATTTATAGCGCACGCTCAACACCTCCTTAAGCTAAACCTACAGCCATCGTGCAAAATCAGTCTGGGTAAATGTACCTGTCTAAAGTTTAGTTTTGACAAATCTTTATAATCTAAAAGCTTAAATTTTATATATTTCATCTATCCCAAGACAGATGACGCAAAAATTGTGGGCATGGGGCATTGGGCATTGGGGAGGCAGTGCGGTCTTGGGGTCTCCCCAAGTGGAGCATCTGCCGTCATCGGGCATTGGTAATTTTAACTCCCCCTCTCCCCCTGCTCCCTGCAAGAGTGCCCCCTGCTCCCTGCAAGAGTGCCCCATGCCCCATGCCCCATGCCCCATGCCCAATGCCCCATGCCCAATTTCTTGATGAAACATAAAGTTAAGGCAAAGAAAAAGTAAATAAAGTTGACATTATTGCTCTCAAACGTCAAGCTAGTGCAAAGAAGCCTTGATTAGTTGCTTAAAATTAACTAAGCATAGCTATTCATGGAATACTCTATTAAAGTACGTAGAGTATTACGTACCTTTTTTACATTTTTGAGGAAATTTTGATGACCGCAACTTCTCCCCGATTAAAGCACGAGGTTAAAGACCTCGCCCTAGCTCCCTTGGGAAGACAGCGCATAGAATGGGCTGGACGCGAAATGCCAGTATTGCGGCAAATTCGCGATCGCTTTGCCCAAGAAAAACCGTTTGCAGGGATTCGCCTTTCAGCTTGCTGCCACGTAACAACAGAAACAGCGCATTTAGCGATCGCTCTCAAAGCGGGTGGTGCAGATGCCCTGCTAATTGCTAGCAATCCCCTCTCAACACAAGATGACGTAGCCGCGTGTCTCGTCGCCGATTACGACATTCCCGTGTTTGCAATCAAAGGTGAAGATAACGACACTTATCACCGTCACGTCCAAATAGCCTTAGATCATCGTCCCAACATCATTATTGATGACGGTTCTGATGTAGTTGCAACTTTAATTCAACAACGTCCGCATCAAATCGCCGATTTGATTGGCACCACCGAAGAAACCACAACCGGAATCGTGCGCTTGCGTGCCATGTTCCGTGACGGTGTGCTAACATTCCCGGCGATGAACGTCAACGATGCTGACACCAAACACTTCTTTGACAACCGCTACGGTACAGGTCAATCAACTCTAGACGGTATTATCCGCGCTACCAACGTTCTGCTTGCTGGTAAAAACATTGTCGTAGTTGGTTATGGCTGGTGTGGAAAAGGAACCGCACTCCGCGCACGCGGACTCGGTGCTAACGTAATTGTCACCGAAATTGACCCCATCAGAGCAATTGAAGCCGTTATGGATGGTTTCCGCGTCCTACCAATGGCGGAAGCTGCACCCGTTGGCGATTTGTTTATCACAGTCACCGGTAACAAACACGTCATTCGCGGCGAACATTTCGATGTCATGAAAGATGGCGCAATTGTTTGTAACTCCGGTCACTTCGATTTGGAAATTGACCTGAAAACCTTGGCTGAAAAAGCAACGGAAGTTAAAAATGTCCGTCCTTTCACCCAAGAATATCGCCTACATAGCGGCAAATCAGTTGTCGTTCTCGGTGAAGGACGCTTAATCAACCTCGCTGCTGCTGAAGGACACCCCAGTGCAGTAATGGATATGAGCTTTGCCAACCAAGCTTTAGCCGCCGAATATTTAGTAAAAAATAAAGGTAAGCTGCAAGCTGGTTTACACTCAATTCCTACCGAAGTAGATCAAAACATTGCTTTGTTGAAGTTGCAAGCAATGGGAATTGAAATTGATACTCTAACCCCAGATCAACATGAGTACATCAACTCTTGGACTTCTGGAACTTGAGTAGAGATGTTCCGGCGGAACGTCTATACTTAGTCTAAATATATTATTTCTGGGATAGGTAAATTACCTATCCTTTTTTAATATTTGTAGTGAGGTGAGCGCTGTTAGCGCTCACTACGAATGTTATATCAGTATATATCCCGAACAAATATAAAAAGTCGATAAACCAGTGTTTTTATATTGACGATAAAAGAATAATTATGCCAAGTTGTAGAAGTTTCTGAAAGTAAAGCAAATCAGCTTTTTTACAGAAATTTCGATTAATGGGCATGAGTTTATATCAATAAAAACCGGGGTTTTTCTTTCATGAAAATCAAAAAATTACTAGGAACATTTTTGCTATCCAATATAGCGATCGCACTTTTTTTATCTGCCAATCCAGCAATGGCAGCAACTGTTAGCGCAAATCATCACTCCACCTCTTCAATCTTGCTAGCTGACATTAAAACCAAATACGTCAAAGATGCTGACGAAAATCTCGACTCTGCTTTAGAAGCAATGAACAATGCGGCTGATGCTGAAAGCGATGCAGATGCAGTGCAGTATTTCGACACAGCAATGGAACATTTAAAAAATGCCGCTACTGCTTTGAAAAAAGGAGGAATGCTTGATAATGCAAAAAAAATAGAAAATGCCATACAAGCTTTAAACGATGCTGTTGAAACTGATTCCGAAAAACAACAAGATAAACTGATTGAAATCGCAATAGATTCTCTCAATCAAGTAGATGAGGCTCTTAAGGCAGTTTTGAATTAAAACTTAAAAGTGATAAATCAGGATTTAGCATCACTCATAATTTATAAATATTCAACATCTAGGGGCACGCTTTCAAGCCTGCCCCTATTGCTTGGAATACACTTTTAAACAGGACTTACGCAAAAATTCTCTCTTTTCCTCATTCCTCTGTGAACTCTGCGTCGCGCCAGTCGCTACAACGGGGGGAACCCCCGCAACGCGCTGGCTTCTCTGCGGTTCGTTTTTTCACTCGTAAATTGGCTGTGCCTTGTTACGCAATTCTTGTGGGCTGCTGCCTCATCCGATCTGACCGGAGGCAACCTCTTTCCTTCGTGTTCTTCGTGTCTTTGCGGTTCGTTTTTTCATGACTTTGCGTAAGTCATATTTTTGTGAAAAACACTGTAATTCCGTAATTCGGAAAACAAGCTTGTATAAATTTAAAGGTAGAACATATGAGAAAGCAAATATGACCGAACAAACAACTCAAATACCCAACTTATACGCTTTATTGATTGGTATTGACTACTATCTACCAGGTCAATTACCGGATGGAGGTTATTATGCGAGCCTTGGAGGATGTGTACGCGATATTAAACGGGTAGAGGATTACCTCAAAAAGACGCAGAAGCCGAAGCAAATCTTTAAGCTGACATCTTCTAATACCGGTGCTACGGAACCACCCGAACCTAAAGAGCAATTGCCTACTTACGAAAATATCGTTGCGAAGTTTCACGCAATTACTGAGATAGCCCAAAAAGACGACCAAGTTTATATTCATTATTCTGGTCATGGGGGGCGTGCAAAGACAATCTATCCAGAATTGAAGGGTGCGGGACAACCTGATGAAGCGCTTGTACCGATGGATATTGTCAAAACAAATGAACGCTATCTCCGAGACGTTGAAATTGCAACACTCCTGAAAAAGATGGTGAATAAGGGGTTAGTTGTCACAGTGGTGTTTGATAGCTGTCACTCTGGAGGTACTACACGAGGGGATACGGCAATTCGAGGACTGGAAGGAGAACCGGACACGACATCACGACCTACAGACAGCTTAGTGGCATCGCGTGAGGAATTAATTAATAACTGGCTTGAGATTACAGGGGGAACAGCTCGCAAAGCTAATGCAGGTGATTGGCTTCCGGAATCGCGAGATTATGTTTTGTTAGCAGCTTGTCGCCCTTCGGAGTATGCTTTTGAGTCTGTATTCAATGGTAAGGAGAGTAATGGAGCGCTTACTTACTGGATGCTAGATACTTTAGCTAACCCAAGTCCAGACTTGACATATAAGTCACTTTACGATCGCGTTTACGCCAAAGTCCAAAGTCAATTTCAAACCCAAACACCGATGCTATTTGGCGAGGGTGAACGTCAAGTTTTTGGCAGAAGTTACACAAATGTACATTATACAGTAAATGTTCTCAAAGTAGATACTGCTAGAAATCGGGTGCTATTAGATGCAGGTATAGCACAGGGACTGGGTGAAGGGGCAAGATTTGCTATTTATGCACCAGGTACAACAGATTTTAGCGAGAAAAACAAGCCGTTAGCGATCGCCCAAGTTTCAGCAGATATTACTCCCGGTGACGCTTGGGCTGTGATTGACCCAAATTCGCTGCGTGGAAATATTCAGCAAGCATCTCCGGCAATTATGTTATCAGCTGCGATCGCACTTGTGCGGCGAGTTCGTCTGTTTGAGAAACAAGACGATAGCACGAAATTGATGAAAAGTCAAACGGATGCACTCACAGCAGTCAAAGCTGCAATTCCGAGAACTGGCAAAGGTTGGGTAGAGTTAGCAAATGAAGGTGAACACTATCAAGTTGCGATTAATACTTCGGGCGAGTATGAAATATGCGATCGCAACGGTACGCCATTTCCCAATTTACGACCAGCGTTGTTAGTAGGCGATCGTGATGCTGCGGAAAACGTAGTTAAGCGCTTAGTTCATCTTACTAAATACCAGGCTGCCCAAGAACTGGAAAATCTTTCAGTTTTAACCAACAAGTTGGTAGTTCAGTTAACTGACAAAAACAAAAAGCCATTAGCTGAGCCTACTAAACAAACATTGCAAACTGAAGAAAATACATTTTTATATATCAAGAATGAGTCTAACCAAGACTTGAATGTTGTCGTCATGGATCTTCAGTCAGATTGGGCTATTTCTCAACTTGACATATTAGAAGATGGGGCACCTTTTGTCACTTTTAACCCGAAGCAAGAAGAATTGATTCGCTTAAGTTTCAAACTGCCAGAGGGGTATAAAGAAGGTAAAGACATCTTAAAGGTATTTGCGACAGTTGGACCTGCTAAGTTTCGCTGGCTAGAATTACCGTCCTTGGACAAACCGATTAAAGCAAGAAAAGCAGCATTCGATGAATATGACGAGAATACACCCAGAGGTGGTGGCGATCCACTTGACAAACTTTTGTCAGCTATTAGTGCCGATCCTGATGAGATACCTCCTACCCGTGAAGCACAATTTATGAGTTCAAATCGCGGCTGGACGACAAAAACTGTGACAATCACTGTGAAAGCGGTTTAATCCCAAGTGCGTACAAAGCCTGCCCAGAAACCCGGTTTCTTGAAGAAACCGGGTTTCTGAAGTTTGAAGAAACCCGGTTTCTGAAGATTCAAGCCGCACAAAAAATAGGGGCAGGCTTGAAACCTACCCCTACTTGTGGTATAATCCGCCCAACTGCGGCGGCTACGAGTCTTAAGCTATCAACTAAATCCACCATGTCTTCTAAAGACAGCGCTTGACGGGCATCAGAAACGGATTTTTCCGGTTCTGGGTGACACTCGATAATTAACCCATCTGCGCCACAAGCTACCGCAGCTTTCGCCATAGCTGCTACCAATTCGCGTTTGCCTACGGCGTGGGATGGATCTACAATTACAGGTAAGTGAGTAATTTGCTTGAGAGCCGCTACAGCCGCTAAATCCAAGACGTTGCGGGTGTAATCATCAAAGCTGCGAATACCTCTTTCGCACAGTACCACATTTGGGTTGCCGTGACTTAAAATATATTCGGCTGCCATAACGAATTCTTCAATTGTCGCGGCTAAACCACGCTTGAGGAGTATCGGCTTACCGGCTTGTCCTAAAGCTTTGAGCAAGTCGAAGTTTTGCATGTTGCGGCTACCAACTTGCAGCATATCAGCATGGGTGGCGATCGCTTCAATTTGCGAGATTGACATAACTTCGGTGACAACTGGGATATTGTAACGCGATCGCACTCTTGCCAAAATTTCCAGTCCTTCTTCTCCCATTCCCTGAAAGGCGTAGGGTGACGTTCGCGGCTTGTAAACACCGCCACGCAAAGCTTGTACGGGCGCAGCAGATAGCTTTTGGGCGACTGTTTCCATTTGCTCTAAGCTTTCCACCGTGCAAGGTCCACCGATAATCACCAGTTCTTTACCGCCAAAAGCGACTTTTTCAGAGACATTGACGATTGTTTGGTGGTGAAGATGAGATTGTGAAGCAAGTTTGGCATTAATCATCGGTTCGATTCTCCTTACAATAAAAAAGCCCAGAACTTTTAAGTTCCGGGCGCGTTCGATACATCAGCATGACGCTATTCACCCGGAGCTTGCCCCGCGCCAAAAGTAAAAACCATAAAACCAGCTACCGAAATGAGTCATCACGCTGAAAATCTCCTAAAAAAACAAAAACCGCAGAGTTCGCTCTGCGGTTCACCGGGCTGTTTCCACTGGGAAACTTGACTCACCCCCGGTGAACCACCCTAAACCAAAAATAAAAGTAGGAATTACTGCTTAACATTTGCGCGGTGCTTTGTTGTGAAATTTCATGTAAAACTACATTAACAAAGAACTTATCACAGCACTTCTAACCTTGTCAAGGCTCCCACCAGACCAAAAAAGAGTTAGAAGTTAGGTAGAGACGTTCCACACCGAACGTCTGTACAAAAGGCGCGGAGTTAGGAGTTGTAGAGACGTTCCACACCGAACGTCTCTACAAAAGGCGCGGAGTTATAAGTTATAAGTTGTAAATTATAAATTATGATTGCGACTCCCCACTCCTCCACTCCCCCACTAAGAGCACTCCTCCACTCCCCCACTCCCCACTAAGAGCACTCCCACCTTAAGTTTGATTATGCCTAGTTCCAAAATATTAGCCGTGCCTTTAAATTATCAAGGAGTTTACCCTTGCCCAGTCTGTCGTGTTGGTAAAATTCGCGACATGCATTTAATGGAGGCTATGTCTTGTGACTTCTGTCATGAGATTTTTACCGTCAATCTAGAACAACAGCAACTGAAGATGCCTTCTCGTCAACCACCGCTGACTTGGCGTTGGAATGGCTTTAATTGGACAGAAACTCAGTTGGAAGGTGTGGAATTGGGTTGGGGTTATGCCCTAGGTGCCGTTGCTTTTGTGCTTTTTCCGACTATTATCATCGGCATAGTCGCTTACAATTTTCCTTTAGATCCACATGCTCCGATTACTTGGTTGCCTTCTATCTGGACTTGCTTAACCTTTTTGCTGCATTTCTCAATTATTGTTTGGCTGTTGATTGAGATTTATCAGGTTCCTCTTGGTGCGTATTGGAGAGGTATCGTCCGATGGAGAGAAGTCCGAGCGACGGTTACGAGCGCTCGGAACTTCCAAAGAAATAGCGTTATCAGAAACGGGGAATAGGAAATAAGGAATAGAAAATGGGAAATAACCCTCTGTTTGTACCAGTCGCTAGTATTATTTCTTATGCATTAAAGAAAATTATGTCACTGCGTCAGGTAGCATACAAGTATGTTTTGTTGGGCAGAAAACTACTGCCGCTTGCGTGAGATATCAAGAAGCGTCAAGTTGCTAAAAATCTCACGGATGGCGGTAAAAAATGGCGGAATATACCGTTATCTACCCAACAAAACCTAAATTTGCGCTCAAATTAAGCAAATAAAGGGTTGCATCACTTCACTATTAACTTGATTTTCCACCAAAACGTCTTATGAGCGAGCTGGAGCGGTACTATAGAGTCTTGGAATTAGAACCCGGAGCAACACTGGAGGAAGTAAACCAAGCTTACAAAGATTTGGTTTTTGTGTGGCATCCCGATCGCATTCCCTTAGATAATCTCCGCTTGCAACAAAAAGCACAAGATAAGCTGAAAGCAATTAATGAAGCTCGTGATAAATTGCGCTCTTTTAAGGCAAAGTATCAAGTTTCACAAACTTCATCACCTTCTCAACCAAAAAAGTCTTCCGAACCAACTCAGCAACCACCAAAGAAAAGCTCAGACTTGAGTGGCAAAGACTACAGTCGGGCAAATTTGAGCAACAAAGATTTATCTGGCAGAAACCTGAGTTACTCTAACTTGAATGGTGCTAATCTCAGCGATACTTTTATGCACAAAGTTAATCTTAGAGGCGCAGATTTGTCGGAAGCAAATTTGTTTCGGGCAAACTTACTTTTAGCCGATCTTCGAGAAGCTAATTTGCGGAATGCGAACTTGATTGGAGCGGATCTCAGTGGAGCAGATTTGCGCGGAGCCGACTTTACAGGAGCAAGAATTCGCTCCGGCGATCGCCTGCTTGTAAAACTAATTGGTGCTAATTTGTCTGGCGCAATTATGCCTGATGGCACAATTCATGCCTAATTAACGTCACGTTTGTGACATTTAGGCTTTCATCTATTACGTATTTTAACTTGTTACGAAGTTACATTTATTCAACAAATAGCAATAACAACTTGTATTCTCTCGTTGAAATTCGATCTATGAAACTTTCTTTGAATGTACTGATTAATTAACTATTAACACTTAATTAAAACGGGTTTATATAAGTCATAAAAATGAGCACAGATTTTTCATTGACCTCTTTCCCAAAGCTAGAGACAGAACGTCTTTTTCTACATCAAGAAACCCCAAAGGATGCTGAAGCCGTCTTTGCTGTGTTTTCTGACCCAAAAGTGACTCAATTTCATGACCTTGATACTTTCACTCTTATCGAGGAGGCATTTGGTGTCATTGAGCGACGGACTAAACGATTTGAAATGGGACGTGGAATACGATGGGGAATTACGCGCAAGCAAGACAATACCTTAATTGGTTCCTGTGGCTTTACATGGGATCAACAAGCAATGGGTGCTGATATGGGTTATGAACTTGCCAGCACCTATTGGAGACAAGGCATTATGACGGAGGCATTGCAAAGTATTCTCCAATTCGCGTTTGATGAGATGCGCTTGCGCTTTGTTACTGCCGAAGTCATGTTGGATAATATTGCTTCTAAGAAACTATTGTCTAAGTTAGGCTTTCAGAGTCGGGGTGTGCTGAAACAGCATGGATTTTGGAAGGGACAGCATCATGATTTGGAGCAATTTGTACTAACCTTTTCTGAGAATTATTATCATTATAATTGAGATTTATATCTTGGCAGCGCCTTTTTTTTAATCTATTTATATCTTTGTCTTTTTCCAGAAAGAAATTATAGGAGCTTGTATAGCAGTTTGTTTAGGATTCGCGAAAAAACAAGATACCCGACTTCTTATAGAAGTCGGGTATCTGAAGATTATCTATTTTTATAAATGAAATAAAATTGCTATATCAATTTATTTTGTGACCAAACCAAGGCGAACATCCTTTCTTTGGTCATCACCATACAACGCTTAAGATAAAACTGGGTGATGATTAAGATTACAGACAACGGTTTTAGAATTTCCAGAAAATCAAGCAAAGATATTTGAAACTTTTTTCACCACCAAACCTATCGGAATTAATACAAATTTAGGCTGATCGATTAGTTACCCAATTATAGTAGAAAAACACGGCGCTATTTTTAAGCATAGCAAATCTGATATTGGCACATAGTACAACAAAAGCGATCGCATACGCCAATTCCCGCACCAATCTCTAAGCGCGACATCTGCGGAAATTCCCTACTAGCTATTAGTCACAGTTTCTAGTTTTGCCATATCTACGCTTGTATATCCAGAGGTTTACATCGCGTTAGTTGCAAATTAAACCAATATGCCTTAGGGCAGAAAAAGCGATTATTTTCATTCTCTGATGTAAGTTGTATTGTCATTCATGACCTGCAATATGAGAAACTTGGCAATATTACCTAAAAATCAAATTTAAGATGAGCAGCACAATTTCTGATATTACAGTCAAAACCATCAACGGTGAGGAAAAGCGACTAAAGGAGTACGCTGGTAAGGTACTCCTAATTGTCAATGTCGCTTCTATGTGTGGTTATACCCCCCAATACGAAGGATTAGAAAAGTTAAACCAAATGTATCGAGATGCAGGGTTACGTATCCTCGCGTTCCCCTGTAATGATTTTGGTGAGCAGGAACCAGGAAGCAATGAAGAAATTGCCCAATTCTGCACAAGCAACTATGGCGTTACTTTTGAGTTATTTGATAAAGTTCATGCTAAAGGTTCGCAGCAGCACCCACTTTATGCGCGACTCACTAATGCTGTAGAGCCAACCGGACCGATTTCTTGGAACTTTGAAAAATTTTTAGTCAACAAACAAGGTGAGGTAGTAGCTCGATTTAAAAGTAGTGTAAAGCCATATTCACCAGATTTAATTGCCACTCTAGAAGGAGAATTAGCAAAATAATTGGGTAATGGGTAATGGGTAATGGGTAGTGGGTAGTGGGTAATGGGTAGGAGTACTTTTTTACAACGCTCCAACTCACAACTCACAACGCTCCACCTAACAAATAACAACTAACAATTAACAAATTCGATAATTTCTACCTAAAGTATGATGAATATTGCAATCATTGGTTGTGGTTATGTAGGTTATGCGATCGCTCGATATTGGCAACAAAATTCATATGACGTTGTCACTGCCACTACAACTACTCAGTCGCGTGTTCCAGCACTGAAATCAGTAGCCCAAAAGGTTGTAGTAGTCTCAGGAAATGACCCAGAAGCTCTACAATCGGTATTGCAAAATCAAGATGTTGTACTGCTGAGTATTGGTGCAAAAAGTGCCAATGTCTACGAAGAAACTTATCTCCACACCGCCAGAAATTTAGTTTCCGTCTTGCGGCAGATTCCTAGTGTACGTCATCTGATATATACAGGAAGTTATGCAGTTTACGGTGACAGAAACGGTGCTTGGGTTTCGGAAGAAACACCTGTTACACCTGCCAATTCCAATGGAGAAATTCTCAGTCAAACTGAGGATGTGCTGCTATCAGCAGAAAGCGAAAATCTCCGGGTTTGTATTTTACGATTGGGGGGAATTTATGGACCAGATAGGGAATTGGTAAAAATATTTGGTCGAGCTGCTGGTACAACCCGTCCCGGCGATGGTAATGATGTAACTAACTGGATTCACCTTGATGATATCGTTGGTGCAATTGAGTTTGTCCGTCAACACAACTTACAAGGTATTTATAACTTGGTTGATGACGCACATCTTCAAAGTCGAGAATTGCTTGACACTTTGTTTGCCAAACACAATTTACCTCAAGTGATGTGGGATTCTTCCCAAACAAGTAATCGCCCATATAATGCTAAAGTGTCGAATCAAAAGATAAAAGATGCCGGATATGAATTGATTCATCCAAAAATGATTTTTTAGTAGATATTAAATTAAGGTTGGGTATGCAACAATTATCTTCAACAACAGCATCTCCCACCCAATTTTACACTTGGGAGAATTACCGCTGCGCTTACGAAGTTTATCAGCCAATTAATGCAACACCAGAAGGTATTCCCCTGCTTTTAATTCATCCTATCGGTGTTGGGTTATCACGGCAGTTTTGGCAGCGATTTTGCCGCGAATGGTATAATAAAGGTCATCGCAATATAATTTACAATCCTGATTTACTCGGATGCGGTGAAAGTGATAAACCTCATGTGGCTTACACTCCTAGTGATTGGGCAAAGCAGTTGCAACACTTTTTACAAACAGTGGTGCAAAAACCTGTAATTTTAGTGGTGCAAGGTGCTTTATTTCCTGTTGCTATAGAATTGGTTAAAACAGAAGTAAATTTAATTGCTGGACTTGTGCTTTCTGGTCCTCCAGCTTGGGCTGTAATTACGAAACAATCACCCAAATGGCAGCAAAAATTAACTTGGAATTTGTTAGATTCGCCTTTTGGTAATCTATTTTATCGATATGCGCGACGTAAAGAATTTTTACGTTCTTTCTCAATTCGCCAACTTTTTGCTAAGAGCGATGCTGTGGATGAAGAATGGTTAAATACTTTAATTGCAGGTGCAGAAAATACCCAAACTCGTTATGCGGTGTTTTCTTTTTTAGCTGGATTTTGGCGACAAGATTATAGTAACGCGATCGCTTCCATCAAACAACCAACTTTGGTAGTTGTCGGCGAAACTGCTTCCAGCATCAGCCAAGCAGGTAAAAATGAATCACCACAAGAACGCTTGGCTGACTATCTCGCAGTTTTACCTCAAGGTCAGGGAATCAAAATCACTGGACGAAATGTCCCACCATATGAGTCTACCGCTGAATTTGTCAAAGATATAACCCCATTTATCGATGAAGTTTCTCAAAGCGTGAAAATATCTTAATTTCATTGAATTTCGCTTTTTAACCTAGTTTTTTTGCAAAACTGGGTTTTTCGCACGCTTGACATGTCATAATCATTATGAGTACGCTTAATGTGAACTGCTATTTAAGGAGCCAAATTCATGTTGTCTAATAAAGAAGGACAAAAAGTACCACAAGTTACTTTCCGGACTCGTCAGAACAACGAGTGGGTGGATGTAACCACCGATGAACTGTTTGCTAATAAGACAGTGGTTGTCTTTTCGTTACCAGGTGCTTTTACACCGACTTGTTCATCTACGCATTTGCCTGGTTACAACCAAATGGCAAAAGTCTTTAAGGAAAATGGTGTAGATAGCATCATTTGTATTTCCGTAAATGACGCCTTTGTGATGAACGAATGGGCAAAAGACCAAGAGTCAGGTAATGTAATATTAATTCCCGATGGCAACGGTGAATTCACTGAAGGCATGGGAATGCTAGTAGATAAAGCAGATTTAGGTTTTGGTAAGCGATCGTGGCGCTATTCTATGCTAGTGAAGAATGGCGTAGTTGAAAAAATGTTTATTGAGCCAGACGAACCTGGAGATCCCTTTAAAGTGTCGGATGCAGAGACAATGCTCAATTACATCAACCCCGGAGCGGCAAAGCCCAAAGCTGTTTCTTTGTTTACAAAAGTGGGTTGTCCTTTCTGCGCTCGTGCTAAGGATATGCTGAAGCAGAATGATATTGATTACGAAGAAATCGTTTTAGGTAAAGGTGCTTCCACACGCTCTTTAAGAGCGGTTACAGGTGCGACAACAGTTCCCCAAGTATTTATTGATGGTAAGTTAATTGGCGGTTCTGAGGCGTTAGAAGCTTATTTAACAGTAAAATAAGCCCCCTACTCTACAAGAGTAGGACTATACGAACGAAGCCCACGCAGGTGGGCTAAAATTTTTCTAGCCCGCGTAGGCGGGCTTGGTAGGCACAACGCTACACCTATTCGCAATGTTGCCGGCAAAGGTAGAAGAGGAAGCGTCAGTGATGATTTGGCAATGACTATGTTAGACAATGTTTATGTCATCGCTTTCTTTCCCCCCGAAAAAATGTCTTCAGTGGCAAATTATATTAGACCTATTCTGAATAAGTTAGGGGGGACGTGTTTTATTTCCGATGCGGTGGAATTGCTAACAACTAGATGCGTTGGTAGTTAATTTAAGGTTTTGTCGGCAACGGGTGATTTGTGAATCTGTAATTGTTCCCCGTTTGAGAGATGTGTCCACAACAGCGGCATACAGGCTTTGCAGATTGCTTCGACATGACGATGATCGGTTCCACAGCAACCTCCCAACACGTTTAAATTCTTCAATTTATCTCTCAAATCCCGGTATTGATTGCCGAGTTCAAGAGGATTGCCGTCATCTAATTCCGTTGCCTCATTCAGTTCTGCATGACTCTTACTAGAAGCATTGGCTCGGATGCCGCGAATTCTGTCTAACCACGGTTCACCAATTTTTAGCACACTTGCGAAGTGAGTTGGATGGGCACAATTAATCATGTAATAGGCAGGTGCATAGTCTGTGGCGACATCGACTTGGGCGATCGCCTCCCCCAAAGTTTGTTTTGTTGGCAATCTGCCATCGGTTTCAACTGTAAACGAGATCACCACAGGCATCCCGGCTGATTTGGCTGCACGGGCAATACCAATCGCTTCTTCGACATAATTCATGGTGATCGCGGTTACTAGGTCTGCATCGGCATCATGAAATGTTTCAATTTGCGGTCGGTGATACTGCTGTGCCTCATCAGAGGTCATCAAGTCAGCAGGATTATAGCCATCACCACGAGGTCCAAGACACCCACTAATTACCATCCTGGTTTTCTCAGTCTCGTATTTATTCCGAATGTCATGCAGTAGTGCGATCGCCCTACGGTTCATATGAGCTAAGGTTTCACGGTCATAACCAAGTTTTGTGCCCCAATCTAAATTTGCACGCCAGGTTGCACTCTCTAGAATAAGTCCGACTTCATAATCTCTGGCAAGAATGGCATAGGTGCGGAAGTACTTCTCAAGAGCCTTATACCCTGCGTCATACTTTAACAAATCAAACGCCGCGAACTCAGGTAACTCCAGTTTTTCACGAAAGATCAGCGTGGTTTCAATCCCACCATCAGTAACAAACAAATCACTCGATAATTGTGGCAAATTGTTTCTGTATCGTGCCATTTTTAGTCTTCCTGTTAGTTGATAAGGTTGACGCTCGCCCCAGATGTAGATGTCGCATTGGAGATTTTTCTTGGTTCTTTACCATGCCTGCAAACCACCATCTAGGTGCGCCACATTTTGATAGCCCCTGACTACTGTTTGACATAAGACTTCTTGCACTCCCAAAGGGAAAAGGGGAGGCAGTGCGGACCAGACCAGCCCCCGACGGGCGCGGTCTAGAGCGATCGATGGGGGACTGGCTCTAGAGTTGGGTCTTGGTGTCGGACTTACGCGAGAGCATCTGCCGTGAAAGGGTAGGAAAAAAGCTCTCTCACTTCGGGTGCAAAAAAGAATGAGTGCAAGAGGTCTATACATTTGAGTCGCATCAGTTGCCAACATAGCGCTTTGCTTCTCTAATTAAATGCAAGCAAAATCAACTTATGCAATGCCTGAGATACGAATGAGCGCAAAAACGGCAACAAACTCTTATTCCTTCTTTTTCGGAGACGCTCCTGGGCGAAAATGTCCTTCTCTTCTCCTGTCACCAGACGCTGCGCGAACGAGACGCTTGTATACTAAAGGCTCCTTCATGTGCGAACGTAAGGGCGAACCTGGTTCGTTATTCCGTGAGGGAGTGCCGTAAGTCTTATGAGATATGCCTCCCGGAGTTTGGCGTAATCGTAGGGTTAGCCTAACTTAAATTAAGTGTTAATCTCCTCTGGATGATCCGCGAGATATTGATAAAAAAATTTATATTTAGAGAGATTTCAGTGTAGAGAAGTTGTATTGCGACATCTTGACAAGCCTTGACTTAAACCTTTCATTCTGGTAATCTGAAAAATACCAATCGGTCGGATATGTTTCATGGCTAAAGGCGAAGAAACTAAAGAAAAAATTTTGCAACAAGCTGCGGAACTGTTTAATCAACAGGGGTATGCTGGTTCGTCGATTTCTGACATCATGCGGGTGACAGGATTGCAGAAAGGGGGAATTTACAATCACTTCAAAAGCAAAGATGAGTTAGCGTTATTGGCTTTTGATTATGCGATCGCTCAAATCAAACAGCATTATCGAGTTGCATTGCGAAGCAAACGTCATGCAATAGAACGCTTGCAAGCAATTATTGACGTATTTCGCAGCTTTGTAGATAATCCTATCATCAAAGGAGGATGTCCGCTGTTGAATACGGCAGTTGAGAGTGATGATACTCATCCTCAGTTGCGCGATCGCACTCAACAAGCGATGAATTCTTGGCGGGATATGATTTGCCTAATTATCCAAAAAGGCATTGAAAAAGGCGAAATTCGCCCAGAAGTTAACGCTGATGAAGTTGCAACTATCATTATTTCCACACTTGAAGGAGCTGTAATGATGACCAAGTTATACCAAGATTCGATTCACATGGAAAGAGTCATCAAGCATTTGAATAATTACATTGAAACCGACTTGCAAATATAAATAACCTGTAATTTTATTCTACCTAAATTTTGTTCAATATTTGTAGAGACGTTCCGGACCGAACGTCTCTACCAGAAATTAGAAATTGAATATCTAATATTTTTCTTTTTTACAGACCGATTGTACTGAAAGCCTAACCCCCAAAAATCAAATGCAACAAAAACCTTTCCGTTTAATCACAATTCCCGTCAGTCATTATTGCGAAAAAGCACGTTGGGCATTGACAAAACTAAAAGTTCCTTACGTCGAAGAAGCGCACATGCCGCCATTTTATCGACTTGCAACTAATCGTGTTGGCGGAAAATCTACTCCGGTTTTGGTGACGGAATCCGGCGTTTTTACCGATTCAACTGATATTTTACAATATCTAGATAAAATTGTCCCAGACAACGCCAAACTTTACCCCATAGACTTTGAATTGCGCCGACAAGTAGAAGAACTAGAAGATTTATTTGATGAGCAACTAGGACCAGCTACACGTCGTTGGGGTTACTTTTATACGATAAATGATTCCAAGTTTATCAAAAAAAGATGGACTCAGGGCGTTCCTTTTTTTGAAGAGGCATTATTTCCTGTCGTTTATCCTTTAATGCGTCCGCTTGTTCGCAAAGCTTTTAATATTAATTCCGAATCTGCTACACAAGCTTATGAACAAATTAACAGCGTTTTTGAGAAAGTAAATGAGTTGTTAGCAGATGGACGTAGTTATTTAGTTGGAGATAACTTTTCAGCCGCAGATATCACTTTTGCCGCGCTTGCTGCACCCGTGATATCGCCACCAGAACACCCGATAAAGCCGCGTCCTTTACAAGAGCTGCCCGATTCGTTTGCATCAAAAATTAGTGCCTTTAGAGAAACTCCAGCGGGTGCTTATGTGTTGCGTTTGTATCGCGATAGAAACAGTTAATTTTATTGTTTGAAATTGGAGGAATTCATGATGTTGAAGTTTTATTATAATCCGCGATCGCTATCGGCTGATATTTGAGCCAGCAAATGAACCAATACCCACCAAACCAGATGGTGGACTTGACTGGAAAAACGTGACTGCCGTTAAAATAATAGGCGTGGAGGATACCCATGAATCATGAGATCCAAAATCAGTACACGCCAGACTACGTTTCTCCTCCAGGGGAGACTCTTCAAGAAATCCTTGAAGAGCGCGAGATGTCGCAGACAGAACTGGCGGAACGGACGGGTAGACCAAAAAAAACGATTAACGAAATCATCAATGGTAAAGCAGCAATTACTCCAGAAACAGCATTACAACTAGAGAGAGTATTAGGTATCCCAGCTACTTTTTGGAACAACCGCGAACGACAATACCAGGAAGCTTTAGCAAGAAAAGAAGAAGAAGAACGATTGCGTCTTCAAGTAACATGGCTCGACGATATTCCCGTTAAAGCCATGATTAAGTCTGGATGGATTCAGTGCTATCAAGACAAAGTTGAGCAACTGCGGGAAGTGCTGAATTTTTTCGCCGTCGCTTCCCCTGAACAATGGCAGGGAATATGGCGCAGCAGCCACGTATACTTTCGGAAATCTCAAGCATTTGAAAGTGACTTTGGTGATGTTGCTGCTTGGCTGCGTCGGGGAGAAATCGAAGCAGCTAAGATTCCTTGTGCAATCTATAATGCAAACAAATTTAGGGAGGTACTGCAACATATCCGTACTTTGAGTATGGAATTACCAGAGATTTTCCAGCCGGAAGTGGTGCGGTTGTGTGCTGAAGCTGGTGTGGCTGTGGTTTTTGTACCACAACTTCCCAAAACAAGAACTAGTGGAGCGACTCATTGGTTAAATCCTGACAAAGCGCTGATTCAAATCAGCTTGCGCTACAAAACTAACGACCATCTGTGGTTTGCCTTTTTCCACGAAGCTGGTCATATTTTGCTGCATGGTAAGCGTGATTTCTTCCTTGAGGGGAAAGGTGTTGCATCTGTCGAGGATCGGGACAAGGAGCAAGAGGCAAACAAATTCGCAGAGGACATCCTTATTCCTCCTGCTGAGTTAAAGCGATTTCTGGCATCAGGTAAACAACAAAGCAAAGCAGGTATTTTGGAGTTTGCAGCCCAAATCAGCATCGCTCCCGGAATTGTAGTTGGTAGACTTCAACACGATGGAGTTTTACAAAACAGTCATTGTAATGACCTGAAACAACGATTTGAGTGGGCATCTGATGAATAACTAATTTAATTATTCAATAGCTAAAAAGTATAGACATTCATGTCATTGGAAACTGAAAACAAAAAAATCTTTAGTTGAAAGGTGAGTTACACTAAAGCTTAACCGAACTTATCTCTACTATCCTTTTCAGCCAAAATGCTTGCCCTATAAAGAATAATTTATTACTCATATACATACATTCCCAGCAATTTATCTTTAACTAAATTAACTAAAATAGGAATTAAAAATTTAACTATGCAACAACAACCGATACAAGTGATTGGAGGTGGACTAGCGGGAACAGAAGCAGCGTGGCAAATAGCCTGTGCGGGAGTCCCGGTGATTTTTTGGGAAATGCGACCAAAACGCTTTAGTCCGGCACATCATACAGAACATTTAGCAGAGTTGGTGTGTAGTAATTCCTTTGGGGCAATGGCAAGCGATCGCGCTGCCGGTCTTTTGCATGAAGAATTGCGTCAACTCAATTCTATAGTCATTTCCAAAGCTGATGAACACGCCGTTCCCGCAGGTGGTGCGCTAGCTGTAGATAGAGGACAATTTAGCCAAGATTTAACCGAAACTTTAGCGAAACATCCTTTAATTGAATTTCGTCGCGGTGAAGTTACAGCGATTCCGGAGGGAATTGTCGTCTTAGCAACCGGTCCATTAACCAGTCCCGACTTAGCAGAAGATTTGCGACGCTTCAGCGGAATGGAATATCTCAGCTTTTTTGATGCCGCTAGCCCCATCATTGTGGGAGAATCGATTAATCGCGATATTGCTTTTATGGCATCGCGTTACGATAAAGGGGAAGCTGCTTACTTGAATTGCCCGATGAATAAAGAACAGTATTTGCGGTTTTGGGAAGAACTCCGCAAAGCTGAACAAACAGAATTAAAAGATTTTGAACGGGAAACGGCGAAGTTTTTTGAGGCTTGTTTGCCCATTGAAGAACAGGCACGACGGGGTGAAGATACCATGCGTTACGGTCCGCTGAAGCCAGTAGGATTGAACCCCCCCTCTATCCCCCCCGCTTGCGGGGGGGACGAAAGGGGGGGTGGAGAACGTCCTTACGCGGTGGTGCAGTTGCGGCAAGAAGATAAAGCAGGTCAACTTTGGAATATGGTAGGATTTCAAACTAATCTGCGTTGGGGCGAACAAAAGCGCGTATTTCAGCTAATTCCCGGTTTGGAAAATGCCGAGTTTGTCCGTTTGGGTGTGATGCACCGCAACACGTTTATTAATGCACCGCAGTTGATGTCTGCAAGTTTGCAATTTAAACAGCGTCCAACATTACTTGCAGCAGGGCAGTTGATTGGTACTGAGGGCTATACAGCAGCATCTGCCGGTGGTTGGCTGGCGGGAACGAATGCAGCGCGGTTAGCGTTGGGTAAAGAAGCGTTGACGCTACCCAATACAACGATGATGGGGGCGTTGTTTGAGTTTATAAGTTCCGCTTCGCCAAAGCATTTTCAACCGATGCCGCCGAATTTTGGTATTCTACCAGAATTGGGTGAGAAAGTCAAGAGTAAACCAGAGCGTTACGGGCGTTATCGCGATCGCTCTTTAGCTGACCTGGCTAGTTGGAAAGCTCATCAGTTATAGGGCAATGGGTAATCGGTAATGGGTAATCGGTAATGGGTAATAGGTAATAGGTAATCGGTAATGGAATCGGATAAATTCTTCCTTGTCCCCCTTGTCCCCCTTGTCCTCCTTGTCCCCCCTGTCCCCCCTGTCCCCCTCTCCCCCCTGTCCCCCCTGTCCCCCTTGTCCCCCCTGCCCCCCCTCTCCCCTCCATTGATACGGTGAGTCGGATTTTGGGAATACTCTTCATGGTGTTTGTGATTATCAAAAACAACATGAAAGTGCGATCGCTTCCAAAAAATCTGGTATTTTGCGGCATTTTATGTATATTCTTCGGATTAATGCCAGTATATGCAGCACCGACTGCAAACATTGACACTTTGCGTATTCAGCAACAACAAGTTAAACAACAGCGTCAAAATGTTGTCAAAGAACGCGATCGCTTAACAAATCTTCAACAATCAGCACAACAACGTCTCACTGGTTTAAAGCAAAATCTGCAAACCACTGACAGTCACATTACTGACAGCGAGTTGCGGTTAAAAGTTGCTAGTGAACGTCTTCAGGAATTGCAAGCTGATTTAGGTGTAGCTGAACAGAATTATCAAAATAGACAAACAGCGACGATTGGGAGATTGCGCTTTCTGCAACGTTCCCCAGCATCTGTTGGATGGGCAGTTTTACTACAAAGTCAAAATATCAGCGATTTTCTTGACCGTCGTCGGCAATTAAAGTTAGTTTATCAAGCTGACCAGAAAATTTTAGCAAAACTCACTCAACAAGCAAACCAGATAAACAAGCAGAAAACCGAAGTAGAAGAGCAAAAAAATGAAATTGCTTTGATTCATCAGCAGTTGCTAGCACAAAAAGCCGATTATCAAGGACAAGCAGAGTTACAGTCAGATTTGATTTTACGCTTAAATAGCGATCGCCTAGCTTTAGAAGCCGCGCAAAATCAACTTGATAAAGATTCTCAAGCTTTAAGTGTTTTAATTCAACAAAAGATAGCCGAAGCGCAAAATAAAACTAACAGCCGCAACAGCATTCTTCTTCGGGGAACTGGTATAATGGCTTTTCCTAGTGATGCTTCTACTAGCAGTCCTTTTGGTTGGCGAATGCATCCTGTTTTAGGATATCGCCGCTTTCATGCAGGTTTAGACTTTGCCGCTAGCTATGGCAGTACAATTCGCGCCGCAGATTCGGGAACGGTGATTATGGCTGGGTGGTATGGTGGTTATGGCAACGCACTCATTATCGACCACGGCAAAGGTATTACTACATTGTACGGTCATACGAGCCAATTGTTCGTTTCCGAAGGGCAAACAGTGCAGCGAGGACAAGCGATCGCTGCTGTTGGTTCCACCGGTTTATCTACTGGTCCTCACCTCCACTTTGAAGTCCGCAGAGACGGTACACCCGTAGATCCCGCGAATTTTCTTTCTTAGAGAAACCGGGTTTCTTAGAGAAACCCGGTTTCTGTGCCAAAAGATATGTTATACTAGAGATAAATATGGGCGCGTGGCTCAGTGGATAGAGCAACAGATTCCGGTTCTGTGGGTCGGGGGTTCAAATCCCTCCGCGCTCGTTATTTTTACAGCAATTAGAGCGATGCGCTCCGTCAACGCCTTCTCTTTTCTATAAGAGACTGCGCCAACGGCGATCGCCCTAAAAGCCGAATGTTTAGTGAAGGTCAAAAGTAACTTTGTACTTCTTGCCCGATTGAGGAACGTTGCGATTAACTAAATCTGAGACTGTCTTGGTATTTTCAATTATTTCCAAACCCACAGGAGAAAAAGTGTCTTTATTGAAGATACTGGGTGATAGTAAAGGATTATTCAGCGCCTCAGAAAAGGCATCAATTCCAATTAAGCGTGCTACTAGGGGAGGGATAGTTGAATTTTTCCGCACCTCCTCGGCGTAGATTCCCACATAAAACTCAATATTATCAACATGACCATATAATTCTTTGAGTTTCTCTTGAGCAAATTCATCGCCGGTAATTTGCTCAAACTTGGTTACTCTGGGGAAACCGCACAATTCCCGATAATCGTTATAGCTTGCCAATTGCAATTGCCGTCCCAATCTGATAGAGGGTAACTCAGTTAACTCAACCAATATATCAGGGGTGTTGAATAAACCAATTCTTGTACCTGGTTGGGAACAAGTTTCCTCCATCAATGCTCCCAAACCTTGATCGATGAACATCTTATTGTTCCACAAAGATGCAGCAATATGAGTTGGTTGACCGTTATAGTTAAAGGTATCCGGGATTGCACTATGCCAGCGATAAACAAAATCAAATTCAATTGTCATCCAATTGGGACGATACCAACTTTCCTTCGTAAAAGCTTCCGGATCGGCAAACAACTTAAAGTGATAGGGAGTTATGTGGTTAATGTACTCTTCCATGATGATTTTGAGAATAATCGCCATGAGAATATTTCTTGAGGTTTGGAAGAGACGTTCATCATCCCAATCTGGATAATTGCTTGCTAATTCATCACAAAGACGATTATGTTCCCGGATACATAGAGTATTGAGCATGACATAGCCAATTTGCACATTTGCTCGTTCTACTCCCATCGCAAACAAATATTGTTTTTTATCTGCGGACAGTCTTTTTTCATCATTGATGGGTTCATAAAGACCGTCAAATTGAGGGTCAACTATACCCTGCGCTGCATCGGCATAATAAAACAAGGGATATTCTTCTTCTACACCATCTTGGCGCTTGAGTTTCTGAGTTTTGAATTTACCTCCTTGAAAGGTTCTTAAAAGATGTGTTCGTTTTCTGGTTAAACCATAAACATTACACAAATCAATTTCATGGTTGGAAGTATTTTTTAATTTCTTGTGGTTATTGTGATCGATACGGAGAAAACTATCGGTAAACCACTGCACCCAATAGGGAAACAGCATAGTCGATTTAGGAGAATAAATCGTTTTACCATCTCTTTTACGGAATAAAACAGCCAGGTCTTCAACTTTGGGTAGATTGCCCTCAGAGTTTAACTTTGGATCGGGTGGTAAATGTCGTCCGATATAAGTGCGATCGTTGAGTGATTCCCAGGAAGTGTAAGTATCAGTTTTCTTAGGAATTTTAGTATCAGGAATATACTCATCTAGAGTCATCATACTGTAGGGATTAGGACGAGTAGGAATTTTGTAGATGAGACTATTGATCAGAGTTTTATTAACTTTATGTTTCAGAAATTCATTACTTTGGACAATTTCCCAAATCCCTTTAAAGTTCGTTAAAACGAATGTCTGAAGTTTGTTATCTAACCCGTCTTTAGATGTGTCTCTTTTGGCAGCCATTATTTTTTTACCTTTCTTTTTTCAAATTTTGTGTTGAACGCAAGCTAAATTTCTCTGCTTCAATTGCCCAAGTCATTCAAGCAATAGAATACTTTTTGTACTAAGGCTACTGACTTATCTGCATTGAGAAAACAAAGTGTACAAAAAAATCGTTTATTGAACTGCTTTCTCTAAATTAACTGTGAAGAGTTCAGACAGTTGGTTCCTGATATTTAACTCCTCGTTTTTCATGACGGGAATCAGCAACGATAGGATAAACGATGCTGCGTAACCGATTGATGGCACCGATAGGACGATGCACTGCTAGACCATTCCCAGGAGAAAAACGGAGATTTTCCCCAAAGTCATCTTCTTTAGGAGAGTGAACGTTCTGATGCTTAACTGTCAAACGACCAACTGTAAAGAAGGGTGCTTCCTCTTCATTCCAAGGAATGGTGGTATCATCAATCGACATCTCTGGGCTAGTTTGAAATTGGATTTGAAAGTCCCAACTGTATTCAGCATCAGGCTTTGCTAGCGCTTGAATGATATCCTCTCGGTAGTAGTTGTCCTCTTTCCCTTCCTCTTTGGCACGCTGAAGCTCACTTTCTGGTCTGGACTCTAAAGGAAGTTGTTGATGAGGTGGTTGACTGGAAACCGGAGTAAATCCATATTTAATCACAGCCGGATATTCCACAGGAACTCGACCTGGTTTGTTGGGATCAAAATCAGGTTTCAGTCCCAAAGAATACGCTGAAGCACTCCAATAGCGTTCTATAAGCAAAGTCTTGGGAAACCGTTTGAAACTGGTTTCTAGAAGTGAGATTTCGTAGGGATGCAACTTTTTCCATAAAAGTATGAACGGTATAAGAAATGGAGACAGCTTTGCTCGATAAACCTGCAAAAAAAAGCCGTAGAAGTCTTTGATGGTTCTAATAAAAAAGAGTTCGGTATTGTGGACAATAATATCTTGGGTTTTTAGCTCGTGACTTTGCGGTAGTCGTTCTCCTTCTACCCCCATCACTTTTATAGCCATCGAGCGCGTATCTCCTTTATAATCATTCTCTACTGAAAAAGCGCCACTAGCAAATCTTAGCCAGACCGGATATTGTTTCGGTTTGGCAAATAAACCTTGTTTTAGGGAAATGGCAGAAAGTTGAGCTTCAGTTAATGAGGTGCGTTTGCTCAATTCCTGCTTAATTGCTGCTTCATCAAAGTCAAAGATTTCTAAAGTTCCTTGAACAGCAGCGTGGGTTTTTGAGTGAGTATCTCTCTTTGCAGTTTTTTTCTTTTCACCTCCGTAAAGATTATCCATGTTCTTTTTGACTAGCTCACTCATGAGAGCGCAATATTTGCTTTCCTCTTTTTCTGGGTATTCGGTAAATAGTTTCATTTTGTTTTAAGTAGGATTAATTAATTGAGTTTATTCAAAGTTGCGTAGGCGTAGCCCGCCCTAGGCATCGCTTGAAAGCGGTTATTGTCCATTCATTCTCCAGGATTTTGTTAAAATTCCAGAAGTTTTGTTGACATAAGAGCGGTATTGTGAATAGCGTACACGGTTTCCTCAGCTTGTCCTCATACATCGTATTAATAGCAGATGTTTATTAAAAGTCAAAAAAGTCAAAATAATTTTTTACTTTTAGGTAAAAGACTCAGAAGCGATTCTCAAAAACGACACGCTACGCGATCGCATCTGGTGACAATACCTTGAGTAATGGCGGAATGTAGCCTGTTGATAAGTCATGATCGGTGATGCTGTTTATCCCTTGTTCGCGTAGGTCTTTGATTATATCAATAAAGATTTCTTGCCATTTTTGCCACAAGTTTAACTTTTCAAAATCTAAGATTTCGCCATCTTGCGTTAAATATTTAATTTGCCCAACATGATAAAACAAGAAAAGCGGTGCCCAAGTGGGAATTTTGGTCACTACATCATTGTTATTCACAAATCGGAATGTCTTAGATTTGAGTTGAGAATTATATAACTTTGCAAACTTCAAATCTCCAACTCGAGGTTGTCCATAGGTATAAACTCCACTTACTTCAAAGGGAAATTTGTCTAAGAAGATACAGCTAGCTGCGGCTAATACTGCTACAGCACCGCCTAAACTGTGTCCGGTAAACCACAGTGATTTAGGCGAATCCTTCATTTCTTTTTGGATGATGGCTTTAATGCCTTCACCTTCCATCCTTCCTTGAGGATCTTTATAGGGTTGCCAAATATCATTTAAATACCTACAAAAACCCGTATGCAGGCAGATATGGTAATTGTCGGAAAAATCTTTATTCTTTAGCCGATTGAAGTTAATTTGCCAGTCAGATAATTCTTCACTTCCCCGAAAAGCGACGATAACTTTCTCTGTATCTGCCACCAGAATTGCTTGGGCACTTTTGTTATTGAAGCAGTAAACGCGATCGCTATCAAATCCCTTAGCCGATGCTTCTTGCTTGACTCGCGATCGCCAGTCATCGTTATTTTCATCTTTACCTCCCAACTTTTCTACTTTTGCCCTTCTGTAACTTTCTACACAAAGTTGAGCTAACAGGTAAGCATTGTTAGCATCATAATTTGATGCTTGGGAATTAAACGATGCAAAGGAAATAATATCATTCACAGCAAAACACCTAAAACATTTGAAATACTAGTATCGATGAAGATATAGTAATCCTAAATCATTGGTGAGAAAACAGTATAGTCATTAAGTTGGGCTAAGTCAAAAACTTTACAATGAATGGATAACTCGAATAATGCGTCGTATTTAGTCGCAAATATTACTTTAACTCTCCTTTAGTATTTTCTCACCGATGATTCCGGATGCTATAGCTAAATCAACTTAAATTCTGTTGAATTGCTATTTGCTCAGACGAGCAATAAAAAGAAAGATTCAGAACGTAGAAGTAAGCTTGTCTGAATGCAATTATAGAATCGACGTTTAAAAACGTGGGATTCAAACAAGGATGCTTTATACCTCGCTCTGCGCCTCTTCGGTATAATTATTATTTTTAAGTTGGCTTTATACTCATAATTTAAGTTTTTCTTAATACTTTTTTATCAGTGTCTCTGCCTTTATTTGTCTTTATTACTGTATATAATCAGTTAGAATTACTACCTAATTTAGGTTACTTTACTGATATATAGCTTCTCTCGACAATGTACGAAATGTTAAAATTGCAACTTACAATAAATTAATGGATGGAATAAAAAACAGGAGAAAATCATGACAGAAGGGTCACAACAAAAACGGGTAGTAGTTGTAGGTGCAGGTTGGGCTGGTAATGGTGCAACCTACCACTTAGCCAAACAAGGTTACGATGTGACGCTTCTCGAAGCTGGTGCTAATCTTGGTGGACTGGTAGCGGGTTGGAAAACAGCAGGGGGACAATCTGTAGAAGCGGGTGTTCATGGCTTTTGGTATCCTTACAGAAATATATTTTCTCTTATTAACGATCTTGGAATAAATCCCTTTACAACTTGGACTCGTTCATCTCAATATTCGCCTTTTGGGTTAGAAGTTGAATCACCAATATTTCAGGATTTACCGCGACTTCCTACCCCTCTCGGAACATTTTTATATACACAATTTAAACGTTTACCATTAATTGATAGAATTAGCGCTTTACCTTTACTTTACGCCTTAATTGACTTTGATAATTCCGATGAAGCTTGGCGACGTTATGACTTTGTGACAGCGCGGGAATTATTCAAAGATTTTGGAGTTTCAGCGCGGCTTTATCGTGACTCTTTTGAACCGATGTTGTTGGTAGGTTTATTTGCCCCAGGTGAACAATGTTCAGCCGCTGCAACTTTGGGAATGCTGTACTTTTTTATTCTCGCCCATCAACCAGATTTTGATGTCGTTTGGTGTCGGGGAACAGTTGGAGAAAAGATATTTCGCCCTTGGGTAGAACAAATTGAAAAAGCTGGCGCGAAGAAGTTAACAAATCGCCGCGTTACCGACATAATAGTTGATAATAATCGGGCAACAGGTGTTGTTTGCGGTGATGAAGTGTTTGATGCCGATGCGGTAATTTTTGCAGTTGGTATCACCGGGATGAAGAAAATCGTATCAAATAGCCATAGCTTACAAAGCCGTCAAGAATTTATAAATTTGAGCAACTTAGGGGCAATTGACGTTTTAGCAACTCGGTTGTGGTTTGACCGGAAAATTGAAATTCCGCGTCCTTCTAATGCTTGCTTTGGCTTTGATGCAACTACCGGATGGACATTTTTTAATTTGAATGAACTACATGATGAATATAAAAATGAACCAGGGACAGTAATTGAAGCAGATTTTTATCACGCCAATCAATTTTTAAATTTAAGCGATGAAGAAATTGTACAGAGAGTTCAACGCGATTTAGCAACTTGCATTCCCCAATTTCGTCAAGCCAAAGTGATTGATAGTAGCGTAATTCGTTTAGCAAACGCAGTATCTCACTTTGCACCCGGTAGCTATCGCTATATGTTGCCAGCTTCGACAAGTTATGATAATGTATTTATGAGCGGTGATTGGATTGTTAACCGTCACGGTTCATGGTCGCAAGAAAAGGCTTATGTGACAGGTTTAGAAGCGGCGAATTTAGTAGTTGATTATTTAAAGCAGGGTAAACCTGCCGAGATTTTACCTGTAGAACCTGATGAAGCACATATTCAAGTTGCCAGAGGTGTTAATAAAACAGTGCGTGACTTGGGTAAGTCTATTTTGCCTGATTTTTGGTTGCCGTGATTAAAAAAGTAAGCGATCGCCTTTTTTATGGAGACAAACCAGAAACACTCACCTTTTCTATACTTATGTAGCGCTTAGGGCTTAATCGAAATATATTTACTTATGGGGAAAAGTCAGATAAAGAAGTATCATCTACGTTAACTGCCTTATCACGACCACTTGCTTCACCTATGATTCTACTTGCAGACCGTAAAGCCTCTAAAGTAGACTCTGTAAATTTTTTATGCTTCAGAGTAAATAACAAAGTTTTGTCTGTACAAGTATGATTTTGGTTATTGGTAGCACATATTACGGGCTGTCCATTCAATGTACCTCCAATAAAACCATTTAGATAACCATGATCGTATATTCTTTGAAATCTTTGAGATACTACCTCACATCGTTGCTGAGTAGACAATTTCTTAGTATCAAAACTACTGTAAATCCAACGAATAAATCCTATTCTTCTCCCATTTTGGCTACGAACAAAGGTTGTGGGTATAATTTTTCCCTTGTACTCGCTAGTACCACAGTAAAAGGTGCTGCCTTCGGCATAGCTTGGTTGAATAGGGATTGTAGTTAATGTGGTTAGTGTAACTAAACCAAATCTTTTTACTGTTGTTATTAAAACTTGATTTGATAACTTTATATTCATAAATAGTTTGAAAAAAAGTAAATATCGTTATCAATGGCTTTCAAACTTTATGCCCTATTTGAAACTTTCTGGTACACCCATTGTGGACAAACCAGCGATCGCTCGTAAATTTTGGCAGCGAATCAACTCACTAAAATTTAAACCAGAACGTCCTTCAATTTTCGCTACCGTCTCAATTGCAGTTAACAGATGTTCTGCGGCTTCAGTTTCTGAGTAACCGCGACGCAGTGCGATTCTAATTGCCGCTGTATCTGCGTTTAACTCTGATTCTTGGGAATTATTAGTGCGCCAAATTCTAATTAAGGCGATCGCACTTAATCCCCCAGCGACAACTACACCTACCACATCTTGTTGCGCTGATTCCACGAATCCGCCTAAAATACCCGCCACTACCACACCTTGATAAATGTCGGGTTTAAACCACTTTACCCCGGTTAACCAGCTAATTGTCCGCAACAGCAGCAAATCGCGTTGCGGCTGCTTTAGGCGACGCCACAAATCAAAGTTAATATATACTGGTCGCTCCTGATTCCAAGGTAAGGGAAAAGAAGCATCAATCACCTTTGACTGTTCTGGCTTGCTGACGAGTTTCACCGTCATTCTACCAGAAGCCGGCATCACATCTAACAAACGACGAATTTCAACATTAGGCTCCATAATTAATATTATTAGGCATAATGAGCAGTAAAATTAGAATTTTTGCTACATGGAAGCTTTTGCTCTTATCCCACCTGAATGGACAAATCAGGGAATTCATGCTCATAAGTTTTGCTGTCCTAAATGCGGCGCAAGTAGCTTAGAAGCCGAAAAAGTTTGGATTAATCGGCGATCGCCTGTCCTTACAGAACAACGTCGCCGCAAATGGCAGGAATTTTACAATTGTAACTGCGGTTGTGTGTGGTGGGCTTGGAGTAGCGATCGCCCTCCAACAAATTTATCCAAACAAGATAATAATCTCACATAACCAAATTTTCAACAAACAAAAGCCAGCAGAGGCGGGCTAATATTAATTTACCTTACTATGAAGCCCGCTAGTCATGGCATTGTTTGTGTAGCTTCATTCTTAAAAACTGAAAGTGGTACGCACTGTACCTACATAAATAGTGTCATTCCTATCATTATGCTCAGGACTCAAAATCACCAATAAACCGGGAGTAACAGAAATATTGTCGTTCAGTTGCAGCCTGTAGAGACCTTCTAAATGGTAAGAGGTATCTGAATCTCTTAGCCCTCTACCACCAGCAATATTGGCATCGTTGCTAGTGGTTTTAGGTGGTTGACCAAAGATAAAACCAAGCAGATTACCTTTTCTACCAAAGTCTTGCAAAGCGAGGCTAGCACCCCAGTAGTTGAATGTCGCATCATCACCTTCGTTGGCAATTACGTTAAACCCGGTAGGTCCATTTCCGTCGAACCTAGTTGTGCCAGTATTTTGCGCTTCGGCTTCAGTGTAACCATACCAACCACCAATTAGCAACTTAGAGGTGAGTTTAAAAGAAGCTTCTACACCGTAGTGATTAGCAGAAGTTGCAACATTACCAAAGGGATTATTGGCAATGCTGCTGCCTGTGGCTTCAAACTGGTTCACGCCACCAGCACTATTTTGATAAGTACGTGCGTAGGTTAGACCGACATTAAAAGCTTTAGTGGGTTGGAAACCTATCTGAGCTAAAGCTGCATAGTTACCATCAAAAAGACCATTTCTATCCAAAGGACTCTTAGCTGTATTATTACGTCCGCCAGCTAAATAAGCAACAGAGGCAGTTAAAGCTCCATTAGCGTTAAAGCTGATAGTTGCACCTGCACCACCCTGACCTTGACGGTAAATAGGACTGAAGCGACCATAACGGGAAATAGCACCCTGACCAGTGCTAGCAAAGGGGGAGCTGAAGGTGTTGATGTTTTCCCAAAATTCACCATTGTTTGCATCAACCTTGACACGTATTGCCTCACTTAGGTTGAAAGCATAGTTGATTTTATCTACTTCGACACTGTTACTAGTGTTGTTGTCAAATGTCAAACGGGTCATGTTAGTACCCGTGGAAGCTTCACCAAAATTACCATTGTTGGCAAGGACATTCCCTGCTTGCAAACGAATTTGTAACTGGTCTTTGCCAGAGAAACTGCTGAGTAAGTTCAAACGAATCCGGTCAGAGAAAGTCGTGTTGCTGTCTAAGTCGCGGTCTGCTGCGTTTGGATTATTTCTCAGTGTAGCAGCGCTTATTGCTCCGTTATCGCCGAAAGAATCAGACAAAGCGAAAATTGCTTCGCCAATCAACTTGGTAGTAGTGGAAAACTGATTTGCTTGCATCTCGGCGCTTCTGGCTTCTAGCCCATCTACACGACCGCGCAGAGTTGCCAATTCAGCGGAAAACTCTTCTTGCAAATACTGTAAGCTAGCGAAGTCTTCTTTAGTCACCAAATCGGCGGTAGCTGTCGCAATCAATTCGTTAACGCGGTCTAAACAGGCATTCAAACCAGCCGCAAATTCATAACGGGTTAATGCACGGTTGCCGCGATAAGTGCCGTTTGGGTATCCAGCGATACAGCCATAGCGCTCAACTAGAGATTGTAATGCTTGGAATGCCCAATCTGTAGGCTGCACATCAGAAAACTGAGATACCGATGTTACCTGACCCATGCTGTCAGTTTGGGACAACTGAGAAACAGAAGTCACTTCTTCATTGACTTGTGCTCCTAAGGCACTGTTTGTGGCACAAAAGGTGGCAACAAAAACTAGTGGACTTAGTTTAAAAACGTTCCAGAATAATTTTGTCAAGGTTTTTCTCATTCACACCTAAATTAACTTTTATCATAATAAAGTTTTAAATCGTTATAATTCCACATTACTTATCTGACTATGCAAAAGCCCGCTTACAGGCGGGCTAAGGTTTATCTAAATTGTTATTAGCTCTGGGCAGTTTTAGAAACTGAAAGTAGTACGCAACGTACCTACATAAATAGTGTCATTCCTATCATTATGCTCGGGACTCAAAATCACCAATAAACCGGGAGTAATAGCAATGTTGTCGTTGAGTCGGAACTTGTAAAGACCTTCTAAATGGTAAGAGGTATCTGTATCTCTTAGCCCTCTACCATTAGAAGTCACATTGGCATCATTGCTGGTAGTTCTGGGTGGTTGACCAAAGATAAAACCAAGCACGCTACCCTTTGTACCAATATCTTGCAAACCGAGGCTAGCACCCCAGTAGTTGAATGTTGCACTATCACCGCTTGTAACGGTTATAGGAACACCGGTGACGGTTGAGTTAGCAGTGTTCTGCGCTTCAGCATCAGTGTAACCATACCAACCATTAAGTAGCAACTTAGGGGTGAGTCTAAAAGAAGCTTCTACACCGTAATGATTAGCTGTGGTGGCAACATTACCAAAGGGGTTATTGGCAATGCTGCTGCCTGTGAATTCAAACAAGCTCACCCCACCACCAGTCACACCATTAACAGTACTAACGCCATTTTGATAAGTACGTGCGTAGGTTAGACCGACATTAAAAGCTTTAGTGGGTTGGAAACCTATCTGAGCTAAAGCTGCATAGTTACCATCAAAAAGACCATCTCTATCCAAAGGACTCTTAGCTGTATTATTACGTCCGCCAGCCAGATAACCCACAGAGGCACTTAAAGGTCCATTGGCGTTAAAGCTGATAGTTGCACCTGCACCACCCTGACCTTGACGGTAGATGGGGCTGAAGCGACCATAACGAGAGATAGCACCCTGACTAGTGCTGGCAAACAAGGGGCTGAAGCTGTTGATGTTTTCCCAAAATTCACCATTGTTTGCATCAACCTTGACACGTATTGCGTCACTTAGGTTAAAAGCATAGTTGATTTTCTCTGCCTGGACACTATTACCAGTGTCGTTCTCAAATATTAAACGGGCCATGTTAGTACCCGTTGAAGCGTTACCGATGTTAGGACTGTTGTTGGCAAGGATATTCCCTACTTGCAAACGAATTTGTAACTGGTCTTTGCCGGTGAAGCTGCTGAGTAAGTTCAAACGAACCCGCTCAGATAAAGTCGTGTTGCTTTCTAAATCGCGGTCTGGAGCATTTGGATCGCTTCTGAGTGTAGCAGCGCTTATTGCTGCGTTATCACCGAAAGAATCAGACAAAACGAAAATCGCTTCCCCAACTAACTTTGTGGTAGTTGAAAATTGATTCGCTTCCAACTCGGCGCTTCTGGCTTCTAGAGCATCTACACGACCGCGCAGAGTTGCCAATTCAGCGGAAAACTCTTCTCGCAAGCGCTGTAAGGTCGCTAAGTCTTCTTTTGTCACCAAATCGGCGGTAGCTGTGGCAATCAATTCGTTAACGCGGTCTAAACAAGCATTCAAACCAGCCGCAAATTCATAACGAGTCATTGCCCGGTTGCCGCGATAAGTGCCGTTTGGGTATCCAGCGATACAGCCATAGCGCTCAACTAGAGATTGTAATGCTTGGAATGCCCAGTCTGTAGGCTGCACATCAGAAAACTGAGATACCGATGTTACCTGACTCATGCTGTCAGTTTGAGACAACTCGGTAACAGAAGTCACTTCTTCATTGACTTGTGCTCCTAAGGCACTGTTTGCTGCACAAAAGGTGGCAACAAAAACTAGTGGACTTAGTTTAAAAACGTTCCAGAATAATTTTGTCAAAGTTTTTCTCCTTCACACCTAAATTAACTTTTAGCATAATAAAGTTTTAAATCGTTATAATTCCACATTACTTATCTGACTATGCAAAAGCCCGCCTGTAAGCGGGCTAAGGTTTATCAAAATTGCTATTAGCTATTAATATCTGTGGGAAGTTTTAGAAAGTGAAGGTGGTGCGGAGCGTACCAACATAGGTAGTGTCGTTGTTGTCATTACCCTCTGGGCTGAAAATCACCAACACGCCGGGAGTAATAGCAATGTTGTCGTTGAGTTGCAGCTTGTAGAGACCCTCTAAATGATAGGTTGTGTCTCTATCTTCAATTACATCGCTGCTAGTCACTGTAGGCGGTTGACCAAATAGTATACCGAGGGTGCTGCCTTGTCTGCCAAAGTCCTGGAGAGCCAGAGAAGCAGCCCAGTAGAAGATATCTGCATTAGCACCGACAAATGGACCAGCTTCAGCTTCTGCGGTTGTATAACCTGCCCAACCTGCAAGAGTGAACTTAGAACTGGGACGTATAAGCGCTTCTATGCCGTAATTATTAGCGCTAGTAGCAAAGTTACCGAAGGGGCGATTGGCATTAAAATTACCCGTGGAACTAAAGAGATTGACACCACCTTCACTATTTTGATAGGTGCGTGCGTAGGTTGCAGCAATAGTGAACGCTGGGCTGGGTTTAAAAGCTAGTTGACCAAAAGCAGAATAAGAACCATTGATGATACCGCGACCTAAATCTGGGTTCTCACCTGTATTTGCTTGGTAGCCAACAGTTGCAGTAATAGGTCCTCTAGGAGCTAATATTATAGTTATACCTGCACCCTCAGCAGCCTGACGATAGATGGGGCTGAATCGTCCATAGCGGGAGATAGCACCATTACCGCTGCTTGAAAGGGCAGGGTTGACGGTATCTACGAAGTCGAAGAACTCACTTCTGGCAGCGGAAATATTCACACGCACCGCACTGCTTAGGTTGAACTGATAGAACAAGTCATCGATTTGAACGGCGTTACCTTCATCTCCGTCAAACCCAAGCCGAGTCAAGTTAGTACCCGTTCTACTTGTATCAAATGGGCTAATATTTCTAGCTTGCAAACGGACTCGCAAGCGGTCTGTGCCAGTGAAGCTAGTATCAAAGTTCAGACGTACCCGGTCTGCAAAGACAGTGTTACCTGCTGTGTCTCTTGTTGAGTTTGTATAGTTGGCTGTACCATAAGCGTCTCTGATGGCATTTGCTTGTGCAGTCGTAAAACCAGGATTCAACTGCTGTATTCTTGCACTTATAGCCGCTGGACTAGCTAAGTTAGCTGGTGAGAAATCACCTTGATTAAATCCGTAAGGAAGTACTCGCTCCTCTGTAAAAACGTCAGCCACATTGAAGATGACTTCCCCATTCAACTTGGTGGTAGTTGAAAATTGATTCGCTTCCAATTCAGCGGTTCTGGCTTCTAGCGCATCTACACGACCGCGCAGAGTTGCCAATTCAGCGGAAAACTCTTCTTGCAAGCGCTGTAAGGTCGCTAAGTCTTCTTTTGTCACCAAGTCGGCGGTAGCTGTGGCAATCAATTCGTTAACGCGGTCTAAACAAGCATTCAAACCAGCCGCAAATTCATAACGGGTCATTGCACGGTTGCCGCGATAAGTGCCGTTTGGGTATCCGGCAATACAGCCGTAGCGCTCAACCAGAGATTGTAATGCTTGGAATGCCCAATCTGTCGGCTGCACATCAGAAAACTGAGATACCGATGTTACCTGACCGATGCTGTTAGCTTCTTGGGACAATTGGGAAACAGAAGTTGTCTGTTCTTGTTCAGCTTTGACTTGTGCTGAATTGGCACTGTTTGCCGCTAAAAATGAGGCAGCAACAACTAATGGACTTAGTTTAAAAACGTTCCACAGAGGTTTTTTCATTTTTTTGACTTTCACTCACACCTATTGATTTAATCGGGGAAAATTCCGATAAACATTTTACAGTAATAGTAGCAGATATTATGATTAATATTCAATTTTAGATATGTAATTTCCTCCTTCATGTTGTTGACTGCTTCTCCAAGAAGTCAAAAGTAAAACTGTTCTAAGGTTAAGGTTAGGTAAAATTGATATCTTGCGCCAATGACAACAACTGCCTTCAGATAAAAATCATTGCTCAATAGCGCAATGTTTAGGCATCATTTTTGCTCATTGACTGAAATAAAAGCTGCACCAACAATCTTTTTATAGTTACGGAGCGAGGATATTTACGCTCCTCGAGAATTTCATAGATAATGGTTGTGTCTACTGTCAAGTGAAGTAACTATATTAAGAGGCAAAATTTTTCCAAAATTCCTCTAAAAATACCCATAGCTAATATAGTTATCAGACCGATTACGATAACTTAAAGTTTATTGAATTTTTTGGTAACTTTATTTATGTATTTAAGATTTATCGTTTGTTTCGTGAGTTAGTGCTTTAGTACTTACTCTTGATTTTTGAGCGGAAGCAATATTATCTCATGAGGAGCGGAATCGCCAAGGAGCGATCGCACCCAAAAATCCCACAGACAAAATATTCGTTCTCGTTGTTTCATAAGGAACGGACTTACGCCAAATCATCATAAAACTAACTCCTCCAGACGCACAGATAATTAAGAGCGAATGAAGGCACTTCAAACTGAGCGTGAAACACGAAGTAATTATTTAATATAGTGTTGTGTAAGTCCTCACCAGGAAACTCTCATTGTCTATTTAACCAGAGTGCCTGTAGTATAAACAAGTCAACTAGCACACATTTGACACTATTTTTTTGTCGCTTGATTGGGAAAACATAGAACAATCCGGCGTTTGTAGCGTAACATTTTTCCTTCTTCCTCAAACTGCTGTAGCAGCCGCGTGACTGTCACCCGTGTTGTATTTAAAACTTCGGCAATTTCTTGGTGGGTAATATTCAAGTCAATCAGCTTGCCTTGTTCTACCTCACGACCAAACTTTTGACTCAACCAAACCAAAAATTGCCACAAACGTAGAGAAATTGGCTTACGATGTACTATACTTAACAATTCCTCTGCTTGTTGAATGTGGCATAATAAAGCATTCAAATCTTCGTGCCAAAGATGAGGTGGTATAATGCTTACCTCTACACTTGTCAAACATTCAATTTGGTAAGGTTTGACTGTGGATAAAGGATAACCAACTAAATCCCCAGGTCCCCAATAACCCAGAGTGATGAATGTTCCATCTTCACTCCAGGTTAAGGTACGAATTGTTCCCCGCTCAATCCGCCAAAGTACGTCATTGCGTTGGGGAATTATTTCTCGACGGTTAAATAACCTCTGGGGCAGTTGTTCATTTGCAGTAGTTAAGGGATTGTTAGATATAGGATTTGGTGTATTAATCGACGAATATGTCATGGAAGTTATCTCGCTTAATAGAAGTTGTTTGGTAGATTTAAAAATTATCAAGGAATGCAAAACGCAATCTATGCAAGGCAAATGCTTGCTAGAGTGCCAGTCCAGTAGAAAGTATTGACAAATTAACTAGATGATGAAGCAGGTAGAATCGCTAAATGTTCTGGTGTAATGTGCGACATACGAGCAAGAACATGAAGATTGTGAACAACAGCCATTCTTCGGAGGTCAAAAAGATTTTTGCGTAGTCCAAGATAACGAGCTTTGTCTCCTTGCCACT
>JAESGF010000099.1_pt1 | contig 77801 bp, 81 predicted proteins | sample 9269621 | NCBI WGS metagenome assembly JAESGF01 (sample SAMN14515066, study PRJNA621663) | algae metagenome | isolation source: Tolypothrix carrinoi HA7290-LM1 and co-occurring heterotrophs from dry rock... | place: USA: Makauwahi cave, Kauai, Hawaii | collected 2011-01-06
TTATACCCACATGAGTAAAAGGGTTATCCCTTAAGAATATCGGGAGCCGTGTGCAGCAAAAGTTGCACGCACGGTTCTAACAGAGAGGGACGGGGAATAATATCCCCTCTCGACTCTAACTGGTAAAGAATCGAAAACTAGCTAAATCTATAAGTGATGCTGGCTGGTCAACTTTTCGCAGTTGGTTAGAGTATCTTGGACACAAGTATGGGAAGATAACAGTTGCCGTTCCTCCCCACAATACAAGTCAGAATTGCTCTAACTGTGGCAAAAAAGTTAAAAAGTCTCTGTCTACTAGAACTCACGTTTGCCCTCCGAAGCGGATACACCGAAGACAGAGACGTGAATGCAGCCATCAATATCCTAAAATTAGCACTCAGTACCGTGGGGCACACGGGAACTTACGCTTGGGGAGATTTGCCCTCTTGGGCAGTTGGTGAGGCAGCGCGGTCTTGGGGGTCTCCCCCATGAGCGACTGCCGAACCCGTAAGGGTGTAAACCTGCTGTCTAACGGCGAGTCAGGGAACCAAGAATCCCCGTCCTTTTAAGGCGGGGAGTGTCAAAATTCATATTGAATATTTGTAAACGAGTTTGTTCGTATGCGAAAAAATACTTTTTTGAAGACTTTCGCTATTGCCGCAGTAAGTAGTGCGGCTTTTTTGTGTGTGGGTGTTCATAACGCTTATGCAGCTTCTTTCAACTCCATTTCTCGTATTTATGCCTTTGGTGATAGCTATTCAGATAATGGGGCAGCACTTCAGATTTCAACAGCAGCAGTCAAAGCTGGGGTGCCAGGAGCATTTATATTCCCCCGATTGGATGTGTATGACTCTGATGGTCGATGGACAAATAATCCCGGATTAACATCAGTTGAGGTACTCGCAAAACAAGAAAATTTACAGTTAACAGATTATGCTATAGGTGGTGCAAAAAGCGGCAATGGCAATTTAAGTAGCTGGCTCGATCAATATCAAGATACGGGTTTGTTCGGTCAAATCGAACAATATAAAACAGAAGTTAATCGCGTGGCAGATTCTAAAGGGTTATACTTCATTTTTATATCTACAAATGACTTATTAGAAAGGTTTTTTAATAATCAGACTGGTTCGGTCGATGCACTAGCTTCTGCTGCTGTTAACAATATTGCTTCTGGAGTATCACAACTTGCAGCGCTAGGGGCAAAACAGTTTTTTGTCGTAAATTCTACAGATTTAGCTGCATTACCGCTTTTTGAGCAATACTCACAAGAGGCAGCTAAGTTTAGAGATTTTATCAATGAAAGTCTTCCCGGTCAACTCGATACTCTGAATAAGCAATTAGGTGTTGAAGTTGCACTGTATGACCACGTTGCAATTAGCACAAAAATTCGCTCTACCCCAGCGGCATATGGTTTTACCAATATAAATGATGCCTGCGAACTTTTATACACTACTGCTGGGTTTGAGCCTGGTTGTTCAACACCTGATAATTATTATTACTACGACGAGATTCATCCCACTCGTCGCGTACATCAAATCATTGGTGAAGATATGGCTAATTTCTTAGAGACACAAAAAACAACTGTTCCTGAACCATCAACTGTTGTAGCTTTGATATCTTGTATGGGTATGATAAGTTTACTACGGCGTAAAGTTCGCAAAGGAAGTAAGTAGTATTATACCTAAAAAATATTTCAGGAATATTACTCGAAAAGTGTAAGATATACAGCATAATTCAGAATTCAGGAGCCACAATTCACTTATGAAAACAGGTTTTATACATGGCTTTGAGATAATCGGTGTGTACTTCATGAACTTGAAATCTGCTGTATAATTAAGGCTATTTCGTAGTGATTTCGTAGGGTGTGTTAGCAAAGCTAACGCACCATCTCATATTTTCGGTGCGTTAGGACATTCGTCCTAACACACCCTACAAGAATTTTACTTACAAGCATTACTCAAATTGAGCGCATGTTCACAAAGAATTGGTATTAAAATTTATATTTAGAGTTGGCAATAAGGGGCAATGCCGAAAAAAGTAAGGGAGTTGAAAGCTATTGTGTCAAAAGTCGGCTATATCCTTCAACCAGGAAGAGGTAAAGGAAGTCATACATATTGGAAGCATCCCTTATTACCCGAAGAACCTCTAACCATACCAGGCAAAGATGGTGATGATGCTCCGTTATATTTAGAAAAAAACATCCAACGAGTGCTAAAAAAACTCGAAGAAATGGAACAAACCGAAAGCGAAGAAAAACAGGAAAAAGAAGAATGAACTATCACTACAGCATGGTAATTCAGTGGTCGGAAGAAGATGGACTTTTTTTAGTACACTTGCCTGAGTTCCCCTGGCAACAGTTTCATACACATGGTAGGACTTATGAAGAAGCTGCCAAAAATGGTCAGGAAGTAATTGAGACTTTTGTTGAGATGTTGAGAGAAGAGAATAAACCACTACCAGAACCGAGAATACTGCCAACAAAACCGTTACAAGTCGCTTAGTTGAGTTGTTGGTTGTGGATGACCATTGCTTTGCGATCGCACTTCCTATTTAACCACTTCAAACTATGCGATCGCGCTGACAATTTAGCCACTCAAATTAATCATGCGATCGTTCTGAAAAATCTAGCAATCTTCGGGCAATATCAAGCGGACTTGATATAACTATTATTTGCTAAACTGTTGGGCATAAAATCGCGCATAACGACGTTCAAGCGTTAATAATTCTTCATGAGTACCAGATTCGACAATTTGACCTCGTTCTAGAACTAAAATACGATCGCATCTTCTCACCGTAGATAACCGATGAGCAATAATAAATACCGTCCGATCTGCCATTAATCTTTCGAGTGCTTCTTGTACCAAAGCTTCTGATTCTGAATCTAAGGCAGATGTCGCTTCATCTAAAATCAAAATTCTCGGATTTCGGAGAACAGCACGAGCGATCGCTATTCTTTGTCTTTGTCCACCGGATAAATTCACTCCTCTCTCACCTACCCAAGTATCATAACCCTCAGGTAGTTGCGTAATAAATTGATGCGCGTTAGCAATTTTCGCAGCTTCTTCCACAGCTTTCATCTCAAAAGCATCTTGTCCGAAAGCGATATTTTGGGCAATTGTCCCGGAAAACATGATAGTTTCTTGAGGAACAATGCCAATTTGTCGTCGCAGACTATCTAGCGTCACATCGCGAATATCAACACCATCAATTAAAATTTGACCAGCTTCGGGATCGTAAAAACGGGGTAAAAGATTCACGAAAGTAGTTTTACCAGCACCAGAAGCACCAACTAAAGCGATCGCTTCTCCTGGCATCGCCAATAAACTGATATCCTTAATTACAAATTCGCCTTTTTTGTAAGCAAAGGAAACATGACGATATTCCACCTTACCGCTGACATCAGGTAGAGTTAGAGCATTTGCTTTTTCCTCCACCGTTGGTTGAATAGCCAACAACTCAAAAACGCGGTCTACAGAAGCTTCACCCTGTTTAAATTCGTTGTAATTGCTGGTAACATGACCAATCGGATCGATTAATAAAGCTCCTGCTGTTAAAAAAGCGACGAATTTATCAACCGTTAAATTACCAGTAGCAATTTGCCAACCACCCACAAAAAGTAAAATTAAAATACTAACAGCTTCTAAAAATCCGATGATGGGAATCTGAATTGCCTTGAGACGTTCCGCTGAATACTTCGCTTTCATCGTGCGATCGGCTTCTCGACTAAAGCGGGCAACTTCGTACTTTTCGGCTGCGAAAGCTTGAATAATCCTAATTCCGCTGAAAACCTCAGTTAAAATTGCCGATAAATCAGATACATGACTTTGACTTTTCAGCGAAAATATACGCAAACGTTCGCCAAACCAACCGATTAAAATGCCCATCAACGGCGCAACGATAATAATAGCTAAGGTTAATTGCCAATTTAACCAAATCATGTATATGGGAATTGCCACCAACTGCAAAACGCAGGGGATAAAATCGTGAAAGAGTTTATGGACAACTTCCCCAACTCGATCCACATCTTCGGTCATTCTGTAGGATAAATCGCCTGTTTTTGCAGTTTCAAAATAGCTAAGATTCAGCTTTTGTAAGTGAGTGTAGATATACTTGCGAAGATTAAAAGCGACTCGCAGAGCGGCTTTTGCCATGTAAATATCTTGTACAGATTGAAAAAACCCTCTGACAAGAAACACCGTTGCGAGTAGAGAAATTTCGAGAGCGATCGCATACAAATTTCTCCCACCAAAGACACTTGCAAATTGACGCGCCAGCGTAATCAGAGCTAAAGTTGCTAAAACATATCCTAAAATGCCAATAAAACCCTTGACAATGTTGTGCCATTGGGGTCGAATATACGGTAAAAGTTGCCAGTAATTAGAGCGCGTTTTCAAGCTCGAAGATCCACACAAATATTTTCTTTGTTTGACGCTATCAGCTTTTGTGTAGTTTCACAAACAGTTCTATTAGTCCGCGCAGGCGGACTTAGTTTGTATAGCCGCGACTTCAGTCGTCGGGTACTCACCTATAACTGTTGCAGGTTCCGACTCAACATCCTCTACTTTATGGAATCCCCCAACCAGCCAGCTATCAGCGACATCTTTAATGAAACTGGCTAGAGGTATGGCGATTAATAAACCTAATAATCCGCCTAATTTAGCACCTAACAATAAAGAAATTACCACCCACACCGGATTTAAACCAGTTAAATTACCCAAAATGCGAGGCGCAATAAAGTTAGAATTTACTTGATCGATCGCTACAGCAACACCTAAAACTTCTACCCCTAGCCAAAAGTTTTGTAACGCTACCAAAAGACTGACTATGCTGATACCAATCCCCGTACCAAAGGGAAACAAAGAGAAAAAGCCAATTACAATTCCAAAAAGTAAAGCCAAGGGAACTTGTAAAGCTAAAAAAGCCAGTGTAATTACTACTCCCAGCACGGCACCCAAGGTAGCCTGACCGATAAAATAATTGTGAAAATCTTCGCGCAGTAATTGCCGTACTGGTGTGCCAATGTGAGATGGTATCCACTGATAAAGTCCATCCCAAAGGCGATCGCCATTGTACACTAGATAGATAGTCAGCACCACTGCCAGTAGACCATTGGCAACAATATTGATAGTATCTACAGCAAAGCCGAGAATTTGACCTGTAAAAGTTTGCAGTTGGCTAGATAATCGGTCGAGAACTTGGGTGAGTAAACCACTTAAATTAATCGGTAGCTGCTGTTGATTTAAAGCCCAATCTTGAAAAGCTTGCAGTTGGTCGGTTCCAGAATCAATCCAACTTGGCAAAATGTTGGCTAGTTCGTTGAGTTGTCCGAGAATTCGGGGAACTAAGGTGATACCCAAAGCCACTAAAATCACCACACTCAACAGCAAAACTACCACAATAGCCAAGTTGCGTTTTACCCCTCGACGCTGTAAAAACTGAATTGGATAATCCAAAACAAAAGCTAGCAAAATTGCAGCAACAAAAACGCTCACCAAAGGTTGAAAATATTTTACAACCTGGATCAAGAGCCAACCGTTAAGAATGGCAAGGGGAAATGCCAATCCTAAACTTAACCATCGTGGCAGTTTGTTTGCTGTTTGCATCATTGGGGAATTGATAATAGTTAGTGGGGCATGGGGCATGGGGCATGGGGCATGGGGCATGGGGCATGGGGCATGGGGCATGGGGCATGGGGCATGGGGCATGGGGCATGGGGCATTGGTAATAATTATTTCCCCTTTCCCCTTTCCCCTTTCCCCTTTCCCCTTTCCCTAATGCCCATTGCCCATTGCCCAATGCCCAATGCCCATTGCCCCACTATCCATTTTCATAAAATCCAGCATAATTCGCTGAGGTATTATTCCTAAAGGTCGTACTTCGAGCGCGATCGCACTATAACAACTTCCCTGTAAAATATCGGATGGTGTCAATAATCCCATATCCCAGCCTTCATTCAGAACCAGTTGATTGAATTCTACTTCTAGAGGTGCATAAAATACATGACGCATTGCCCTTTCATCGGCATAACAGCCAAAAAAAGCAAATGTTGGTGGTAAATTATAGCCGATTTCTTCTAAAATTTCTCGCTTTAGTGCTATATCTGGAGTTTCGCCCGGTTCGATATGTCCGCCAAATAGCGCCCATTGACCAGGATAGGGAATATTGGGGATGTTGTCACGCAATTGCATGAGAAACTTGTCTTTTTGGTAGAGAATAGCGATCGCTACTTGCACCTGTTGATTAGTCATAAAATTTGAAGTGACAATTTAAAGTAACTATAATTACTCTTCCTCTAAATAAATTTCCCCTAACTCTTTGCCCGCTAAAGGGATACTTTGGTAGCTAACTTTACCCTTAACTACCACTTGCTGTCCCTCTTTCCAACCCGTTTGATTGGTTAAAACCCAGATTTTGCCAGTTGAGTCATTGATTTGATAAACCTGCTGCTTGACAAGAGGAACTGATGAGTTTACCTTACCTTGAATGTAAACTGTAGCTTTGTCTTGCCGTGGTTTCAGTTCCCGAATCGGGGTAACATTAACACCAATACTGAAGTTAACGCCGTTCAGCCCAGACTGCCCGGAGTAACCACAACTAGATAGGGCAAATAAGCATACAAATGTCAACCCCCAGTAGTAGTAAAAATTATTTTTTTTTGTTTGTTGCATCACAACCGTCTGTTGAGGGAATTTTTGCATTACTTTCTTGCCTTGTCGCCAGTTTCATAAAGTTAGTTCTGATTAATAGTATTCATTGGTCATTGGTAATGGGTAATTGGTCATTGGTAATTGGTAATTGGTCATTGGTCATTGGTAATTGGTAGTTGTTTTTTATTTTTCCCCACTCCCCATTCCCCATTCCCCATTCGCCATTCCCCATTCGCCATTCGCCATTCCCCCTTCGCCATTCCCCATTCGCCATTCCCCACTCCCCCATTCCCCATTCCCCCGAAGCGTTATGGAAACAGAAACTGCCAAACTTATTGATGGTAAAGCAATAGCAGCAAAAATTCAGACAGAACTTTCTGCTGTGATTACAAAATTACAACCCCAAGTAGGACGCCCACCAGGTTTAGCAGTGCTGATGGTTGGTGATAACCCAGGTTCTGCGGCTTATGTACGCGGCAAAGAACGCGCTTGCGCGAATGTGGGGATTGCCTCTTTTGGTAAGCATTTTCCGACCGAAACCACCCAAGCCGAACTAGAATCGGTTATTGCTGCACTTAACTCTGATGAACGAGTGGATGGCATTCTTGTACAACTTCCTCTACCAGATCATTTGGATGCTGTCACTCTACTACATCAAATTGATCCCGACAAAGATGCCGACGGACTGCATCCGCTTAATTTGGGACGACTGGTGCGGGGAGAACCTGGTTTACGCAGTTGCACTCCATATGGAGTTATGCGGCTGTTGCAGGAATATGAAATTCCTTTGAAGGGAAAACAAGCCCTGGTGCTGGGACGCAGTATTTTGGTGGGTAAACCAATGGCTTTGATGCTTTTAGAAGCTGATGCGACTGTTACCATCGCTCATTCGCGATCGCATGACTTGAAAGCGATCGCTAATAATGCTGATATCCTCATTACAGCAGTAGGTCGTCCCAATCTCATCGACGCGCTTTTGATAAAACCGGGCGCTGTTGTGATAGATGTGGGAATGAATCGTGTCACCGATTCTAGTGGTAATAGTCGCTTAGTTGGCGATGTCAACTTTGACTCAGCCAAAAGCGTGGCAGGATTTATCACTCCTGTTCCTGGCGGTGTAGGTCCGATGACTGTCGCTATGTTGTTGCAAAATACAGTTTCTAGCTATTCTGTACATCGGCGGTAGAGACGTTCCATTGGAACGTCTGTACTATGAGTTATGAGTTGGGTAGAGACATAAGCGCACCGAACGTCTGTACTATGAGTTATAAGTTATAAATTTTTAATTCTTAACTCCTAACTCTTTTAGCTCCAAATACCCGTAAAATTGTGACTTATATGACAAAAATTAAAAAATGTAAGGAATTTAAGGATGGTAGCAGCGCATAACCTTCACAAAACTCCTGAGTCAGCTAAGTTTGACCTATTAGCTTATCTAAAAGAGCGGCAAAAACTCTGTGAAACTGCTCTCGATAACGCGATTCCTATGCGTTACCCAGACAAGATTTATGAATCAATGCGCTACTCGCTGTTAGCTGGAGGTAAGCGTCTGCGCCCCATTCTTTGCCTTGCTACGTGTGAAATGACTGGTGGGACAATCGAAATGGCAATGCCAACGGCTTGTGCTTTGGAGATGATTCACACTATGTCGTTGATTCACGACGACCTGCCGGCGATGGATAATGATGATTATCGGCGCGGCAAGCTGACAAATCACAAAGTATATGGCGAAGATATTGCGATTTTGGCTGGAGATGGCTTGTTGGCTTACGCCTTTGAGCATGTCGCCACTAGCACCCAGAATGTGCCAACAGAGCGAGTATTGCAAGTAATTGCCCGTCTGGGGCGTGCGCTGGGGGCAGCTGGCTTAGTTGGCGGTCAAGTAGTAGATTTAGAATCGGAAGGAAAGCCGGATATTTCTCTAGAAACGCTGAATTTCATTCATAATCACAAAACAGCCGCTTTGTTAGAAGCTTGCGTTGCCTGTGGCGGAGTTTTGACTGGGGTTTCGTCTGAAGATTTGCAACGCCTGTCTCGTTATGCTCAAAATATTGGGCTGGCATTTCAGATTATCGATGATATTTTGGATATCACTGCGACACAAGAGCAATTGGGCAAAACTGCTGGTAAAGACCAAAAAGCCAACAAAGTCACTTATCCCAAACTCTGGGGGTTGGAGGAATCGCGTAGTAAGGCTCAACAGCTAATTGAAGCAGCTTGTGTGGAATTAGATTCATTTGGTGATAAAGCGAAACCGCTAATAGCGATCGCTCAATATATCATCAATCGCGATCGCTAAATCTACCCCAAAGGGTAATTAAAAATTAAAAATTAAAATTACTTAATTTTTAATTTTTAATTAAAGCACAAAAACAATATATTTTGGATTTTGTCATCAGCAAAAAGTGCGTATCGCGGGGATCGCTCTGCGTCTTATATCGTAGACGCGGGGCAGCTTGCTTTGAATGGCATCCAATTATATTGTCAGATGCCGGCAGAGAGCTTTTCGGCTTAATCGAAATATTTCCCTAAATAACAACCCCTGCTAATATTTACTAACAAAGCTCAAAATACCATGCAGGACATAGGCGACATCTTAAACAACCGGGTGCTGCTAGTTGCCCTTATTGCTTGTTTAATTGCCCAAGCATTAAAGCTCATAGTTGAACTAGTCAAACATCGTAAAGTTAATGTTAGTGTTTTAGTCACCACTGGAGGAATGCCCAGCGCTCATTCCACTTTAGTTACAGCTTTAGCAGCCGGTGTAGGGCAAACTCTGGGTTGGGCATCTCCAGAGTTTGCACTCGCTGTAGTTTTTGCCATCATCGTCATGTACGATGCAGCAGGTGTTCGCCAAGCTGCCGGTAAGCAAGCTCGCATTCTCAATCAAATGATTGACGAATTGTTTCGCGAACATCCAGAATTTAACGAAGACCGTCTCAAAGAATTACTAGGACACACACCAGTTCAGGTGATAGTCGGTTCCGCTTTGGGCATAACCATTTCTTGGTTAGCTAGGTCTGCTTATTAGGAACGTGGTTAGTGGTTAGTGGTTAGTGGATAGTGGATAGTGGATAGTGGTTAGTGGTTAGTGGTTCTTTTTTACAACCAACAAATAACAACCAACAACCAACAACGCTCCAACTATCAACGCTCCAACTAACAACTAACAACTAACAAATAACTACTATAACCGCACAACTGAACGCAGCAGCAACACCTTTCGGCTGTCTACTAAATAGGTGGAAAAACCGCGCTCGTTCAGCTTTTGCAATGTGTTGTATGCTTCCTTTTGGTTAGTGGTGTAAACTGCTAGCAAGTAAGGGCGTTGTCCATAAGAAACAAAACCGATGTCACCTTCTACGATTTGTTGCAGTTGAGTCGCCAATTCTGGACGGTTGAAATAATCCACCAAGACGGCATAACCCATTCCTAGTGATTGGGGATTATAGCTTGCTGTTTGAGAACGAGGCTGCTGTACGTTTGTTGTTGTCGTTGTCGTTGTCGTCGTCGGTCGAGTGGTAATGATGGCAGATAAGCCGACAATACTGTTAACATACCTTGCCCAACGATTGGCATCGTCAATCTTGTTAAACCCGCCAATGCGAGTTACTGTATCGTTGAGATATCTACAGGTGGTGGTTTTTAGTTCAGTAGGTAAAGTGCGCCGCAACTGAGTTTGATTATCTTGTGTGGGGCTGATTACCAATAAAAGATACTCACCCGCAGTTGGTGCAGTACAAACAGGAATGTTTTTTTGAGCGGTGACAGAACTGATTTTCCCACCAATCAAACTGGCGATCGCTAACACCAAAGCACTTGATAAAGTCGTAATACGCATCACAATTTGATACATAATTAAATTTTCTAAATTTTTTCAAAAGATTCCCTAAAAATATGTTTTGTTCCTTTTTTGGGGCAAGTATCAGACTTGCCCCTATGTAGGCGATCGCAACTGAGCGCTATATTATATCAAGAAACGTTGGCAAGAGATGCTAAAGCTTCAGGAATCGTCTCAGAAGGTGACTGAAATTCGCCTGTAATCACATACTCCAATCGCAGTTTTAACCAGGTAATAAATTGGGAATTTGTCGAAATAATTGCTGCGGCTGGTTGGGGACACTTCGCTTTTATTTGTGCCATCTGTGGTGCTTCTAGAAAAGCTGGTTGCTTAACTAACCAAAAATCAATTTCTTTTTCTTGTTCGTGGTAGTGACGAGTGCGTTCTTTGAGAACTTCCGCTATTGGTTCTTCTTGTATGAGAAAGCGTTCACTTGCCAAAGCGTAATAGTATGTTTGCATATTCATTCTTTGCTTGCTTGCTAAATTAGACCCCGTCCTTAAGGACGGGGACTCATTAATAATGATAAGGGCACAGTGTCAGCCACCATGCCCCTATTAATAAATTAGACCCCGTCCTTAAGGACGGGGACTCATTTAAACTTAAATTTTACCTGAGCAAAGCACTAAAAGGACAACGACTAGCTTGCGATTCGCTAATTACTTGTTTTTCTCCCCAGTTCCAAAGTCGTTTGATTATACCCAAAAATGTTGGTTTCTCTTGCCCGGTAGCTTGTTTTTCATTTGCTGTCAGCTTTGATGTAGTTGTTTTTCCACCTGCTGTCAGCTTGTCTAAAAACAAGGTGTTGTCAAAGTAGTGTTCCAAAGAAACTATCTTCAAATCATCGGTGACGCGGGCAATACTCATACCGATAACTTCCACCATTTCTCCAGTACCTGCAAAGTCTTTGTATGAACCGTTAAAATGTCCCCAATGCCGCCATTTAAATGTGACGTTTGGTGGTCCTGAAAAGACTTCTAGCAATTCCCAAGGAAATCCTTCCGGGAATGTTGTGTGAAAAATTTTGCCGGATGATTCAAAGTCTTCTTCAGAAGCTTTATAATGTTGTGAATCAGCCATGAACAAATTGTAAGTACCAGCATTTCCTAATTCTGCGGCTGTGTACTCTACTCCACCATTGGTACTGACGCGAAACTTGTCACTCACAACCGACAACCACTGTTGCGGGTCGCTTTTGAATGATGCTTCCATCTCGAAGGTTCTCACCAAGTTTTGCACGATCGCTTCTAGTGTACCTTCAAGGTGATTGCATATACTTTCTTGAGCGAGATTTTCTTTTGACCGCGAATAATCTGGTGGCGTTTGATAACGCCACTCTGCATCAGTGCTTTGTGCAATTACTGTATCTCTATCTTGCACCCAAAGCGGAAGGCTGTTAGATTGTGTTGCGCTCATAGAAGTCTTGGTTTAAGATTTGACTCAAGTTTTGCGTTAGTTCGATTTAGCCAAAAGGGTGCAGCGCTTGATAACCACACCACGACTAAAAGCTTCACTATTAGATCATCCCTCAAAAGGAATATTTTTAACAATTAATTTAATAAAGCGTAAGCGATCGCTTCAAAGTCTTCTGTCGAACTTCTATTTTTTAGATTTCGCAGCAACATCCCCTCTAATGTCGTCCCTAAAGATTTCCCCGCATAGCTTGTTTCATCTCGCGGACTGCTCTTTCTATACCGACTAAAGCTGCCCGACTGATGATAGTATGACCAATATTCAACTCTTCCATGCCTGGAAGACAAGCCACAGGATAAACGTTCCAGTAAGTCAGTCCATGACCAGCATTCACGCGCAATCCGGATTTAATCGCTTGTTCACACCCCGATGCTAACAAAGCTAATTCTTGCTGACGAGTTGTTTCATTTTTCGCTTCAGCATATTGTCCGGTGTGCAGTTCAATAAATTTCGCTTGCACCTTGACAGAAGCTTCAATTTGTGCTGTTTCGGCATCGATAAACAGACTAACTGGAATGCCAGCGTTTTGCAACTTATCAACAATCTCACCAATTCTAGCAATTTGACCGACGATATCGAGACCGCCTTCGGTAGTAACTTCTTGGCGTTTTTCGGGTACTAAAGTGACATAATCGGGTTTGATATCGAGAGCGATCGCTAACATTTCCTCAGTAGCTGCCATTTCTAAATTAAGATGCGATCGTACCGTTTGCCGCAATAAGCGCACATCTCTATCTTGAATATGGCGCCTATCTTCGCGCAAATGTACAGTAATTCCATCTGCACCTGCTAATTCTGCCAGCACTGCTGCTGCTACAGGGTCTGGTTCGACCGTTTGTCGCGCTTGACGGATAGTAGCGATGTGGTCAATATTTACGCCGAGTGTAGCCACCCTATTATCTCCTGTTTGCATCCTCAGGTTTTGATTTTAGCCCAAATGGAGGTTGGGGGTGATAGGGGAAGCGATCGCGCTTTACACAACATAATTAACAGTAATAAAAAAACCGCAACCGTCGTAGAGACGTTCCAATGGAACGTCTCTACATCATATGTAATAAACCTGTCATGATATTAAATAAGTCGGGCATATAATCAGAAACAAGATCCCCGACTTCTTTAAGAAGTCGGGTATCTGAAAAAGTCAAAACTACTTATGTTCCACACTGCTTGATTGCAAAGCCAATATTGTTTTCTACCTTAATTCCACAAGAATAAGATATATCTCCGCCATTATTACCGCGATTTCCTTCAATAAAATTATCAATACCACCATTACTAGCTCTAGCTAAAATTCCATTACTTAAAGTGTTATTCTGTATCTTGACATTATCCATTCTGTTTTTGCTTCCATTCGTATCAGCATTAACATAAATCGCTGGAGGATTGGTAATATTAGTTAATATTTTGTTACCTGTAATCAACACATTCTTTACTTGAGGTACTTTGTAAATACCGATATAAGAATTGCCCGTATTATTGCTAATTTTCACGCCATTAACGCTAGTTCCTCCACAACATTCTTGAATCAGAATACCTTCTCCATCAATGCTTTCGTAATTGCCTCCCGCAATTTTATGACGGTAAACTTCATAATCATTGCCGTCAATGGTGACATTCCAGCCAGACCAATCAATCGCACGATTTTCAAAAGTAGCAGCGTTTTGAGGTTGTTTTGTGCCAGTGGGATCTATCCAAACTTGCTTATTTTTTTCATCTTTGATTTGATTATTTCTAATTATCAAATTATCTCCAGTTGCATGAATAGCAACTCGCATAGTGTGATAAACCCAATTGTCCTGAATTACTAAACCTTTACGAAAGAAGTTAGGAAAGCGATTTGGGTCATTAGGTAATTCTTTGGGTGAACTAAAGCGGTTCAGGGAAATTCCATAATGGTCTGTATAGTTAAACTTAGCTTTTTCACCTTCCGGATACGTAACTGTTGAATTTCCCCGAAGTTGTTTTACTATATAATTTGGTTGGTCAAAATTATCGGTGACAGCATCATTGAGTCGATTGTTACTAATTAAAACGTTAGCAAAAGCTTGAATTTGTATATTAGCGGCAAACCTGTGAGAAAATCGCTGCCAAGCATTCTGAAATGATTCTGGTACGCGAGGTTCTGGAGTAGCTACGTTATTACTTCTAACTCCAAAGATGATAATATTTTGGTTAGTATTTTTCTCAGAATTTTCGGCTGATGAAAATTCAATTGCCGCACGATTAATATCTACATTCACTACACCGATATTGCTATCTTGGTTTGGGTTAGTAGTGAAGATTTTTTTAAAAGCTGTATTATTCGGTGTACCGCTACCAGAAAAACTCGGTTTATATTGAGGGAAAACTAACTTTGTGGCTGGATTGTATGAACTAGATTTAGCATCATTGACTGCGGGTGTATCTCCACGGATAACTACACCATCTTTTAAGTAAATGTTATCTGCAAAGTTGTAAGTTCCACCCGGAAAATAGACAACACCCCCACCGTTAGCAGATGCAGCATCGCGGGCAGCATTAAAGCTAGCATCTATAGTGGAAGCGCGGAAATCTTTAATGTTATAAACGCAATTCCATTTAAGATTTTTAGTCCAAGTCAAAGCGTTATCTTTATATTTTGCAGCAATGGGATTGTCTTGAGGTGCATTGCTACGACTGCCGCATTTTGACGATTGGGTAATAGTTTGAATTGGTGAAGTTTGAGAATCAGCAGTTTGATTAGGTGGAATTTGAGAATTACAGCTATTGATAAGAATAATGATGACAGCGGTTAAGAAAAATTGGTAGAAGATTTGGAATTTTCGCCGCGCTTGTCGGATGGTAGCGATGAGGTTGATGTTGATGTCTTTAAGCAACTTTAGTTCTCTCTGCACAGTTCTTAGAACTTGATTTTACCAGAAATCTAAGTACTGCTGTAAGTGGAAAACTGGAAGAATGCGATCGCCTCAAAAGCCAGCCTGAAAAAAGTGCTGCTACCTCCTTTGATTCATATTTAAGTTTAGTAACTTAAATCTCCCTCGTTATTTGAGATTCCCCGAATCTGAATTGATGTTTGTTTATACGAGCCATTGCCTTGAGTGCAAGTAGCTGATAGCGTATCTCCACTAATAAAAATATTGTGACAAGATGCTTGGTAAGTACTAGCAGTCCGAGGATTGCTATAATACTTCAACTCTCCATCGTCATTTACGATGCCCAGAACCCGAATTGATGTTTGTTTATATAAGCCATTACTTTGAGGGCAAGTAGCTGATAGCTCATCTCCATTAATAGAAATATTCTGACAAGATTTTTGGTAACTACTATTATCTCTGGCTTGCGGAGAAGAACTGGTAGTGGGTGTGGATGTTCCTTTTAAGCTAGGTTGTGAATTAAACACAAAATAGGATGTTAGCGCTACAGCACCGGCAATACCTGCGCCAATCAGGGATTTTTTATTTCTCAGAACTGAAATAGAATTAGAAAGTCTATTAGCAGGTGCAGAAGTTTGGGCAACTGACTGTTTCTGATTTTGGCTGAAGGTTGCGGTGTTACTAGATAACCGTGATTCGTCTAATGAGTTTGGTTCGTTTTGATTAGTAGAAGTAGATTGTTGATTAGAAATTATCGCTTCAATTGACGCTACATCTTCTTGGCTCAAGTTTTGCCTTACTGACATGTCATTAGATAATCGCGATTCCTGTACAAGGTTTGCGGGTTGTTCCTCAACTTTACCCAGATGAGGCTTCTTTTTCATAATTGGGATAGAATCACCCGAAATCCCAGCAAACTGAATCGCATTGCAAGCAATGTTAAAAGCAAACTCTATGCGCGAGTAAGTATCGTATCGCGGATCGTAAGCTACTAAAGCATCGTAAAAGCCTACGGCAAATTCTAGCGCGGCTTTATCACCGATCGCAGCATTCATGCCAATGACATAATCAATATGTTGAGCGATCGCTACAGCTTGTTCTTCACTATAACAAGCATTCAGCACCACACACTCTACTTGCTTGGCGAACTGCCCGAAAAGTCCCGCGAGTGCAACTGAAGTGACTAACTTTTCTTTGCCAGTTTCATCCTCAAATGATAATCCTGTGGTTCCCGCACCATGTCCAGAAAAATGAATGATGTTTGGGCGAAAATCTAACACCGCACGGCGAACATCTCGCGGACGTACCGCCCATTCTTGTTGCAAAATAAATTTATCACGTTGTTGCGAAAGCCGCAAACCTTCTTTAATGTCGCGCACTTCCTCATCCAAACGTAGACGTGATGTCTGTTTCGGATTCGCTGCCAGAATTAAGATTTTCTTCGCCGGAGTGTCTATATTCATTTTCTCGCGCCCGTCAAATCTTTGATTTAATTATGCAGTAACTACAAACATCATTTAAATTTTCCCGAAACTACGTTAATCGCCTAACTCGAAGCACTAGTATAAAAACGCAAAGCAAACCGCAAAAAAAAAGTATAAAACGCAATATAGCGCCACAGGTAAAGCTGCCGCACTTAGTAACCAGGTAAAATACTTTCAGCAAGCCTAGGCAGATTATGATAGAAATTTCAGGCTTGATAGGAAAGGCGATAATCCCTCATGACTACCGAAAACAATCTAGCCGTTGTGGACTGGGAATCCCATAAGCCACCTACAGATTTAATTTTTGATGATGGTGAACCCTTAGAATCAAATAGACACCGTATTGCGATGAATATCCTGATTCGGTCATTGCAGCAAGCTTGGGCTGACCGCAATGATTATTTTACCGGGGGCAATATGTTTATTTACTACAGCAGCACCCAGGTTCGTAACCGCGATTTCCGGGGTCCAGATTTTTTTGCTGTCCTCAATGTTGACGGCAATAACTCAAGACTTGGGTGGGTAGTGTGGGAAGAAAATGGTCGTTATCCCGATGCAATTGTGGAATTAATGTCACCATCTACCGCAGCAATAGACAAGGGTATTAAGAAAAACCTTTATGAACAAACTTTTCATACCTCAGATTATTTTGTCTACGACCCCTTTGACGCTAATTCTTTGCAAGGATGGCATTTAGATGATAATCAACAATACCAGTCTTTGACCCCAAATGAGCGCAGTTGGCTATGGTGTAGACGTTTAGGTTTATGGTTGGGGACTTGGGAAGGAACAATAGATAGAGAAACAGCGGTATGGTTGCGGTTTTACGATGTGGCTGGCAATCTGGTTTTGTTACCAGAGGAGGCTGCAATTGCACAAGCGGATGCAGCAGTTGCACAAGCGGATGCAGCAATTGCACGAGAGGAGGAAGCAGTTGCACAAGCGGATGCAGCAATTGCACGACAGGAGGAAGCAATTGCACGAGCCGAACGTTTAGCAGCTAGATTAAGAGAGTTGGGGGAAAATCCAGATGTGTTCTGAGGGATTTTTGCTTTTTTGATTTGTTTAAAGGCTGAAATTCCTAGTAGAGACGTTCCGGTGGAACGTCTCTACAAAGGCGGGTTTTAATATTGCAATCATTCGTCAAATTTTCTTTCTTCATATTTAAAATCAGTCAGCAATACTTGATGAATTGTTTGCCAATTGTTTGGGCTTCGTTTGTGTCATTATTACTAAATAAAGATACCTTTTGATAGCTATGGCATGATTAGCAGCACCCCGATCAAAAAAATCTTGATTTTGGCAGCGAATCCGAAACAAACATCACGTCTGCGTCTAGATGAGGAAGTGCGCGACATTAAGGAAGGTTTGCGGCTTTCGCAACAACGTGATAAATTTATTTTGCAACATGAATGGGCAGTACGTCCAAGAGATGTGCGTCGTGCTGTGTTAGATTTTAGACCGAACATCATTCATTTTTCTGGACATGGTTCGCAGACGACGGGATTATTATTTGAGGATGAAACCGAAAAAGAAAAGCTAGTAACCGCACAAGCACTTGCCGGACTGTTTGAGCAGTTCGCTAGCCAACTAGAGTGTGTGGTGTTGAATGCTTGTTATAGTGAAGAACAAGCTGTGGCGATCGCTCAACATATTGATTATGTCATTGGCATGAATGCGCCAATTGGGGATAAAGCCGCTTTGGAATTTGCTGTTGGCTTTTACGATGCTCTAGCACGTTACAATTCTCAATACGATGAAAGCTCGGCGATAGAGTTTGCTTTTAACATTGCTTGCAATGCGATCGCACTTGCTGGGGTTTCAGGTGAATCTATTCCAGTGCTGAAAAAGAAGCCGAATCTTATTGAGTCAGTCGATAAAACGGATACATTTGAAGAACAGATTTCCGAAAAGAATAAACATACATACAGTTTATCTGCTGTTGAAGCATATCGCCAAAAAGTTGAGGAGTTTGCCTGTGATGGCAAGATTTCTGATATCGAACGTCACATTTTATCAGATTATATAAAAGAGCTAAAAATAACAGACGAACAGGCTTATGCCATTGAAGTAGAGGCTTTAAAGCCTTACCAAGAGTACCAGGAAAATTTGAAAAATTACCTGCGAAGATTTGTTGAGGCACTTAATCATGAGTCACATTTTTCAGACCAGACTCGTGTTGAATTTAAACTTTTGCAGCAAACTTGGAAATTAAAAAGTGAGGATCTAGATAAAATTTACAATAATCTAGGTAATGCTCTGTATGATGCTCAAGATAATGATAAAGCAATTCTGGCATACAAAGAGGCAATTCTGATTAATAATAACAACCCAATCACGCACAGGAATTTGGGAAATGTTTTCTTGATTAAAAAAAAAATACAAGAGGCGATCGCTGAGTATAGAGAAGCAATTCGCATCGAACCTGACAATGCCCGACTTCATTATCATCTGGGAAATATTTTTTATAATTCAGATTTAAATGAAGCAATTTCTGAGTATAAAAAAGCAGTGGCAATCGAGCCAGAAAATGCAGATTTTCACAATCGATTGGGACGCGCTTTATCCCAGCAAGACAACTTTGATGAGGCAATTACCGAATACAAAAAAGCAATTGAACTTAACCCCAATCTTGCAGAAGCTCATGGTGGCTTGGGTATAGCTCTATATAGACAAACAAATTTAAAGGAGGCAATTGCTAGTCTCCTACAGGCAATTTACATCGAGTCTGACAACGCAGTTTTTTATAGAGATTTGGGTAGAATTTTATATAGCCAGGGCAAGTTAAAAGAGGCAGTTGCTCAATTAAAAGAAGCTATTCTCTTCAATAGAAATGATGCATTTGCTTATGCTTATTTAGGGTTCGCTTTACTATCTCAACGAAAGCAAGAGGATGGAATAGAGCGTCTGAAAATTGCTATCTATTTATTGAAAGAGGAGCGTATGACTCAGGAGGCTTTCCAAATTGAGCAGATATTGCAGCAAGTAGTACAAGGTAATAGAAATTGGATGAATTTTGTTAAACGGTGTCTGCTATGGTAATTACTTCTCGATCGCATCTGTTTGGGTATGCTACGGGATACCTAATTTTTGCTCAAGCAGGGAGTAATATTTGTCATTGCCGCTCCAACTACTGCTGCAATGGTAATTTTTTTGATGTTACCTACAATTACTACGCCCTTCTGCCGCTGCAATTGCTTTAAACTTTGATTGAAAGCTTTATCAGCCTCATCTTGTATAGCATTACGTGCATCTACCAGGGTTACGCGTTCTTTTACTCCTGATTGAGCAAATTCAAAAGCTTTATCCTCTGCGGCTTGATTCACAAATGCGAAGACATAATCTGTCTGAGAAAGTGCTTGCTCTGCAATATTTGGAAGTTCATTTTGAACAGATGCTTCGTTAATTCTAATATGATTTTTTCTGGCTTCTTTAATAACTATTTTTTTCAGTTCTTGGTTGATTAAGTCATTATGTGCTTGTGATATAGTTTCACGCCAAATCATCTGCCCATCTAGTTTTTTCTCTGCCTGTTTAATTGCATCATCAGCTAGATGACTCCATCGCAGGTCATCAAGGTTAGTGTATGTAGGTGGAATTTGTCTTGGACTTGTTCTTCCAGCGGGTTTTGGCAGAGGTTTAAGTCGGGTAGGAAGACGACGAACTGGGGGAAATTTTGATCGCTTAAGTTTTGGTCGCCATCGTATCGGCACTATAGCGCTAGTAGTTAGGTTTAACGAATTATCATTGTGTAGTAAATCGGCTGAAAGGCGATTTGCAACTTTTGGGCAGTTTTTGTTCTGTTTATCTGAAACAGCTATATTACATGCTGTAGTCAGTGAAAAACTGCTAATTAACATTGCAAGTATTAAACTACGTCTGTAATTTAAACGTATTATAATAGTTTTGCTCATGTGCTTTTCATTTGAATATAAAATCGCTATATGTATATCCAAAATTAAAGCGATTGATTTCGGATAGTTATGTTATTTAATTACTTAGATTGAGTGTAATAGCTTTGAGTAGGGCGATCGCCTGATAATTTTGGCTAACTCGAAGCACTAGTATAAAAACGCAAGGCAAACCGCCAAAAATAAGTAGAAAACGCAAAGAGTCCCACTGCCAATCCTGCCGCACTTAGTACCCAACTGATTTCACCCCGACGCAGCATTGCCTCTGCGGGAATCGTCGTTAAAAAAGCTACCGGAACTACAAAGGTAAAGAAAAAGCGGTAAGCAGTCGGATATGCAACCATCGGATATCTTCCAGCTTCCAACAAACCGCGCAGCACTTCAGTAACGTTGTATATTTTCACAAACCAGATGCTAGTCGCACCCAGCATAAACCACAAACTGTAAAGAATTATTAAGCCGAAAAACAGCGGTATGATACTAAGTAAATAGTCGTTTATTCGCAAGTTAAGTTTTGAACCTGCGTAACCAATTATTACGCAACCAAAAATTATATCTGGCATTCCCCAAGGTGATAAGGTATGGATAGAAAGCCAAAACTGACTGCGGATAGGTTTTAATAATACAAAGTCTAGCGTACCTTCTTGCACATGGCGGACAATGCGATTTAAATTTGGTGCAAGAAAAGTCGCGGAAAAGCCTTGCAATAAAGTAAAAATTCCTAAGACTATTAAAGCAGCTGACCACGACCAGCCGCCAAAGGTGTAACCTGTACGGTAAAACAAGAATAGTCCGAATAAACTACCTACAAGATTCCCGATGCTGCTGAGGGTAGCTAAAAGGAAGTTGATGCGATACTCTATCTCCGCTGCTATGGCAGCACTCCAAAACAGTCTTAGTACTTTCAAATATCTTGACATTTTCAGATCCCCAGCAATATATGAATATATTTTTTAGGATACAAAATAACTTTACTTAAACTTAATCTTATTTTTCATGAATAAAGAATTTATGAACGTTAAGATATTCTATGCCTATTGTTGAATACTAGAGATTTTATGCATTTTGATTTACCGCAGATAGTTAAATCACTTGGTTATTTTGGAGTATGGGCGATTATCTTTGCTGAATCTGGGTTATTAATTGGGTTTTTTCTGCCCGGAGATAGTTTGCTATTTACTGCTGGATTTGTTGCTTACACGAAACCGGAACTGCTAAATATCTGGGTTTTGATTTTTGGCGCTTTTGTTTGTGCAGTGTTTGGTGATAATGTCGGGTATGCTACTGGACGCAGATTTGGACGCAGATTATTTCAAAAAGAGGATTCGTGGCTGTTTCATAAAAAGCATTTGGAAAAAACTCAATCTTTTTATGAACAACACGGGAAGAAAACGCTGGTTTTAGCGCGATTTGTGCCGATAGTGCGGACTTTTGCCCCGATTATTGCTGGTATTGGTGCGATGCACTACCGCACATTTATGTCTTATAACTTAATTGGTGGTTTACTTTGGACATTTGGTATTACTTTGTTAGGATATTTCTTAGGTAAATCATTGCCAGCCGAACAGGTGGATAAGTATTTGTTGCCGATTATTGGGTTGATTATTGTTGTTTCTTTAATTCCCTCGGTTATTCATTTGATTCAAGAAAATAGAGGAAGTAAACATTAAGATTTTCTCACGCCAAGGCGCAAAGTCGCAAAGAAGGAAAGGGGGATTTTCTTACCTGGGGTAGTTGGCAAGTTTTTTCGGATGAGAGAAACTGAACAATCAGAGTGTAATTATACTGCTGATGACTTCATTCGACATCTTTTTGGAAGACTTTATTTTTCTGGTACTCTCGACGTGTTTTTTTGTGTTTGTGGGTTGGACGTGGAGACACTTAAAACCAATGAGTATTCCGGAACCGCTTCCGGGGTGGTTTAAAATCTGGTTTGGGACAGTGCAGGTGTTGGGAGGGTTGTTACCGCTGGTGGTAATGCTTTTGTGGGGTGTAGTGTGGGGAAGCGATACCTACGGCACACTTCGCGATCGCACTTTAACTGTGCTTGTGTCATACTATCTCATGCTAGGGCTGCAAATTCTCTTTGAAAGTCTGACATTACGACAGTATAAATCGGTTGTCTGGGTAATGGTTCCTTATTTATATTTGCCTTATCGCATTTGGCAACTGTATGAGGGTTTAATATTTCTGGGTTCTGAAAGTCAATTGATGTGGGTACGCTATTTTTTGATTTTACAGATTATTGTCTGGACTGTAAATTATGCTTTAGATGTGTCTCAGCTACCAAGGCTGTTTCGCTGGGCTGTACAAGATAATTCTGAAGCAGTTGTTGTAGAGCGATAATAATAAAAGTAAAATCTGAGAGTTTTTGGAGTGAGTCATGCTGAAAAAACTCATCCTAGAAAATTGGAAAAGTTTCCGTTATGCAGAATTACCAATTGACCCATTAACTGTTCTTATTGGTACAAATGCCAGTGGCAAATCTAATGTAGTTGAAGCTTTGGAATTTTTACAAAGAATAGTCAGAGGTGAGAATATTGAAGCAGCTTTAGCAGGAGATAAAACATTTCCATCTATTCGAGGTGGTGTAGAATGGGCTGCACTTAAACCTGAAACCAAATTTACATTAAAGGCATTAGTTCAGGGTGAGGACGATCAAACAGATTATTCTTATGTTATTAAAATACAAACACAACCTTTCGTCAAAGTTATAGAAGAATATATTGATAGTCAAAAATTTAGAGATTATCTTACAGAGAATTTATCACCATTTTATCTAAAAAATTTGGATTTTCCCACAAGAAGTGGATTGAAAGAAGTATGGGGTATGATCCCTCTTGAGAAATTGGACAGAGACAAAATATCTAAAATTTCTCCAGAAGAAGTGGAAAATATATTAAATGAAAGGTTTAATCTAAGAACTACAGTAAAAAGTTTTGTCATCAAGACTTTAGAAAGTATTTTAATCCTAAATCCAATTCCTTCTACAATGCGGGACTACTCACCGTTGTCCGACAGCCTTGAAAGTAACGCATCGAATATTGCAGGTGTTCTAGCAGCGCTACCTGATGAAAATAAGGCAGAAGTAGAAGCAATAATATCTACATATATCAAAGATTTACCAGAAGGTGATATTCAAAGAATCTGGGCGGAAAAAGTCGGCAGATTTGGTACTGATGCTATGCTTTACTGTGAGGAACAATGGAAACCCGGTCAGATTACAGAAATTGATGCTAGAAGTATGTCGGATGGAACTTTACGCTTTCTAGCAATTCTCACAGCGCTACTAACCCGACCAGAAAATAGTCAACTTGTAATTGAAGAAATAGACAATGGTCTTCATCCTTCTCGCGCACAATTGCTAGTAAGAATGTTGCGAGAGATTGGTGCAAAAAGAAAAATTGACATTTTAATTACTACTCATAATCCAGCTTTGCTTGATGCTTTTGGACCAGAGATAGTGCCATTTGTGGTTGTCGCACATCGCGATTCGGAAACTGGAGAAAGCCAGTTAACGGTAGTAGAAGATATTGAGAATTTTCCCAAGCTGTTTGCATCAGCTTCTTTGGGTAAATTGACAACAAGTGGTGCGATTGAAAGAAGCCTTTCTCGTAACGAGTAATTAGAAGCATGAAAAAGGTTCTGATTATTGACACATGCCTTCTCTGCGTTTGGTTGAAAGTTCCGGGAATGGAAAGTTGCGGTTCTGACAATGATGTGTGGGATTTTCAGCGTGTCAATCAGAAAATACAAGCAGAAATCGCTATATCTACAATTTTGGTGCTTCCCTTAGCTGTGGTTGTGGAAACTGGTAATCATATTGCACAAGCTAAAGCAAAACAGTATGAAACGGCTCAAGAATTTGCAAAAATTATGACTTTTGCAGCAGATGAAACAACTCCTTGGGCAGCTTTCGGTGAACAAATTGTGCTTTGGGAAGGAGAACAATTAAAAAAGTTAGCGGCTGAATTCCCCGAAAATGCCAAACAAAAGACTTCTATGGGCGATGCCAGTATTGTAAACTTAGGTAAACATTATCAACAAAAAAGCTTCCATGTCGAGTTTCTGACTGCTGATGAAGGTCTAAAGGCACAGGAACCACCTTTGCGAGAACCACCTACAAGACGCAGCGATCGCAGAAGATGAACAAACTTTGAGAAATCTACAAATAAAACTAACAACACGTTATCATCAAATACTGTGGAATTTCCGTGCGTATAACTAGGCATCTATGACTGCTTCTCATTCTGCAACCCCATCCACCAAACCCGATGCCAGTACATTTATCTCTGACCATCGAGCGGTCGATCGCACTAAGCTGAGTCAAATGTACCAGCATTATATCGAAACGAAGGAAAAGTATCCTCACGCGATGTTGCTGTATCGAGTAGGAGATTTCTTTGAATGTTACTTTGAAGATGCGGTGACGCTAGCGCAGCAGTTAGAACTTGTTCTGACGAGCAAGCAAGCTGGAGAACAAGGACGTGTGGCGATGTCTGGTGTACCGCATCACTCTTGGGAACGATACGCTACGCTGTTGGTGGAAAAAGGCTACGCTGTGGTAATATGCGACCAAGTGGAAGATGCTGCGGAAGCTGCTGGTAGGTTGGTACGTCGGGAAATTACCCGCATCCTCACTCCCGGTACTTTGCTGGAAGATGGAATGCTAAAAGCAAGTCGCAATAATTACCTTGCGGCTGTGGTAATTGCTGGGGAACATTGGGGTTTGGCTTACGCAGATATATCTACAGGGGAATTTCTCACGACGCAAGCCAGTAATTTAGAACATCTGACACAAGAGTTAATGCGCTTGCAACCTTCGGAAGTGCTAATTCCGACGAATGCGCCAGATTTAGGTAGTTTACTGCGTCCTGGGGAAAAATCGGAACATCTGCCGGAATGTTTGCCACCATCGTTTTGTTATGCTTTGCGATCGCAAGTTCCATTTTCTCAAGGTGAAGCCAGAGCTAAATTATTGCAGAAATTCAAAGTGCGATCGCTTGAAGGTTTGGGTTGCGATCGTCTTCCCCTCGCTGTTCGCGCTGCTGGCGGTCTTTTAGAATACCTCGAAGATACTCAAAAAGACCATCCGGTTTTCCTTCAAGCTTTACGCACATATACAATTACTGATTATCTGATTGTTGACAATCAAACTCGCCGCAACCTAGAAATTACGCAAACCGTGCGCGATGGCACTTTTCACGGTTCTTTGCTTTGGGCGTTGGATAGAACCAGCACGGCAATGGGTGGACGTGCTTTGAGAAGATGGTTATTACAACCGCTACTCGATATTAAAGGCATTCGAGCGCGGCAAGATACGATCGCAGAGTTAATCGAAAATACACCTCGGCGTCAAGATTTGCGGCAATTGTTACGTCAAATTTATGACTTGGAACGGTTGACGGGACGCGCCGGTTCTGGTACAGCAAATGCGCGAGATTTGGTGGCTTTGGCTGATTCTTTGGCGCGTTTACCAGAATTAGCTAGCTTGGTGGCTGATACTCGTTCTCCCTTTTTGAAAGCTTTGCAGAAAGTGCCGCCTGTTTTGTCAGAGTTGGCAGAAAAGTTACACGTTCATCTGGTGGAGTCACCGCCAATACATTTAACTGAAGGGGGGTTGATTCGCCAAGGTGTGAATTCTCTGTTGGATGAGAGAAAAATAACTGTGGAAGGCGATCAGCAATGGATTGCTAATTTGGAAGTTGACGAAAGAGCAAAGACGGGAATTCCCACGTTGAAGGTAGGATACAATAAGACCTTTGGATATTATATCAGTATTTCTCGCGCGAAGGCGGATTCTGTCCCCAGTAATTACATCCGCAAGCAAACGCTGACGAATGAGGAACGTTACATCACGCCGGAGTTGAAGGAACGAGAAGCAAGAATTCTCTCGGCGCGGGATGATTTAAATCAGTTGGAATATGAGATTTTTACGGCGTTGCGTGATGAGGTGGGAACACATGGCTCGGAAATTCGCATTCTTTCGCGTGCGGTAGCGGCAGCTGATGTGTTGTGCGGTTTGGCTGAGTTGGGGGTACATCAAGGTTATTGCCGTCCGGAGATGGTTGCGGGAAGGGAGATTTTGGTTGTGGATGGGCGTCATCCGGTGGTGGAACAGTCTTTGCCTGCCGGGTTTTTTGTGCCGAATTCTACGCAGCTTGGAGGAACGAACCGCAGAGACGCAGAGGACGCAGAGGAGGAAGGGGGAGGGGGACAAGGAGGACAAGGGAGACAAGGGGACAAGGGCGACGGGCGTGGGGACAATTCTTTCCCCCCCTCTCCCACTCCCCCCCTCTCCTCATCTCCCCATCCCGATTTAATCATTCTCACGGGTCCGAATGCGAGTGGTAAGAGTTGTTATTTGAGACAGGTGGGCTTAATACAACTTATGGCGCAAATTGGTAGTTTTGTGCCGGCTTCTTTTGCCAAGTTGGGAGTGTGCGATCGCATTTTTACGCGGGTGGGTGCGGTGGATGATTTGGCAACGGGTCAATCTACTTTTATGGTGGAGATGAATGAAACGGCGAATATTCTCAATCATGCGACTGAGCGATCGCTTGTTTTGTTAGATGAAATTGGACGCGGTACGGCAACTTTTGACGGTCTTTCGATTGCTTGGGCTGTGGCGGAATATTTGGCGGTGGATATTCGAGCGCGAACGATTTTTGCTACACATTACCACGAGTTGAATGAGTTGGCGGCAATGTTACCGAATGTTGCTAATTATCAGGTGACGGTGAAGGAGTTACCTGACCAAATTATCTTTTTGCATCAAGTTCAACCAGGAGGTGCTGATAAGTCTTATGGTATTGAAGCAGGAAGATTAGCGGGTTTACCTGCGGTGGTAATTCAACGTGCAAAACAGGTGATGGGGCAAATTGAAAAGCATAGTAAGATTGCGATGGGTTTGCAAAGTTTGGATTGATGAAGGAGGGATATTAAGCTATATCTATATAACTGAACTAGACTTTATTTAGTAGATAAGAAGGTAGCAACATGACTACAACCAAACAAATAGTTACCTTTGAGCAGTATTTGACTTATAACGATGGTACTGATACACGCTACGAACTTGAGCGAGGAGAATTAATACCGATGTCTCAACCCCGTGGAGGACATGGTGAAATCATGCACTTTTTGGAACGCTCATTTACAGCAGAAATCGAGCGACTGAAGTTAGATTGGGTTGCGCGTCAAGCTGCGATCGGTGTTAGAGTACCTCAAGTGGGTAGACGGGATACTTCTAGAGTTCCAGATGTGACAGTTTTACCTTTGTCACATGGGAAAAATTTGAGAAATAGAGAAGCTGTAATTGAACTTAATGAAGAACCACCGTTATTAGTTGTAGAAGTTGTGAGTGCGGGAACTGAAAGTCGTGACCATCGCGCCAAAAGAGCAGAATACAATATCCTTGGTATCCCAGTTTATCTGCTGGTTGATTTTCTAGATTTCGACCAAAATGGCAAAGCAGTAGATAAGCGGGTAACAGTTCTAACTTTGGTTGAAGGCTTTTATGATGAAGCAGTTTATAGAGGAGAAGAAGTAATTCAAATTCCCACATTTTCTGAGTTGAAGCTGACTGCTAACCAAGTTATTAATGCTGGTACATAGGTTATACTGTTATAACATTTATGAAAAATTATGTCAGAATTAACAGGAATTTTACAACGCATTTCTACTTGGGTGCAACAATATCAACCAGAGAAAGATGGGAAAAAAATTCCTCTTTTAGCCCCTGGTTTAACGCACGAAGAAATTGAAAGTAAAGTTAAAGATTTGCCATTTCGTCTATCTGAAGAACTGTATGAACTTTATCAGTGGCACAACGGAGGTTACAGTTGTTTTTTAACAGCAGAAGAACAAGAATTTGTCAAGAAATCTTCCGAACAAATCAAAGCTTTTTCTGCGCGTGAGATTGTTCATTTCATTTCTTTAGATGAAGCATTAAGCTACGCTATTTCGCGTGAAAGTAAAGCAGGAAAACACATATTTCCTATCTTTGCATGGGAAAATAACTCTGAATGTGCGCTTCTAGACTCAGAGCAGCGAGAAACTTCTCCAATTGTCGATAGTTCCACTCCCAGCGAAAAATATATCAGCTTTCCGAGCATCACTAATATGATGCTGTATTATACAAGACTTCTGGAATCAAAATACCTCTGGATATACTAACTACAAAAACTCTGCGTCACTCTGCGTTTACCTTTGTGTTCCTCTGCGTTTAAAAACGTTATGAACTTAACTTATCTTCCTCTATCCCTTTCCAAATCATCAATCACTGTTTGCAAATACCACTCCTCTGACATTCCCGGATAGTAATTCTTTTTCTGCTCAATTAGTCGTTGGGCAATTTCCCAATATCCCCCTACCATTCTCAACAAACGTTGACGTAGCAAATCGTATTTGGCATTTTTTACTTCCGGGGTAGAGGATTGAATTTTTTTCAAGCTATTTAAGACTTGTTGATAATTCTGCCAATCTTCTTTTTCACAAAACATACTTGCCGCACGCTGATAATCTTCAATCGCGTGTTGCATTTCTTCTAAATGAGTATAGGCAATACCGCGATTATAATACGCATGGGCATTATCAGAATCAATTTGCAACGCTTGGGTGTAATCTTTAATTGCCGCGTAATAATTACTCATTGCTCGATGAGTATTTCCTCTGGCAATATATATTAAAGCATCTTCAGGCTGCATTTGCAGTGCAGAATTATAGTCAGTTAATGCACCTTGATGATCTCCTAACTGAGAACGTGCTTTTCCTCGGTTGCGATATACGATGCTAGATTGAAAATTTAAACGCAGCGCTGAGTTAAAATCAGAAATAGCATCGCGATAATTTCCTTGTTTGCAACGTACCACCCCGCGACAGCAGTAAGCTACACCATCTTGCGGATCGACTTGCAACACCCAGTTTAAATCATCGATCGCTTGCTTTGTGTCTCCTTTTTCTGCCTTTTCTAACAAGGTGCGGAAATATTCATTTTCGGAAATTATTGGTGCGGGGGTAGAAATTGATGGCTTTACAGCAGAATATTCTTTAGGTTGTAGCTGCTTGATGCTTTCCAGACATTGACGACATTTTTTTTTGTCGTTTTTCTTGAGATATAATTCTGCGGCTTTTTTGAAGTTAGCGATCGCATCTTGAATATACCCTTCTTTGCGGCGCACAATTCCCCGCAGATGATAAGCTGCGGCATAATTTACTTCAAGTGAAATAGCTTTATCGACATCCGCAAGCGCACCAGGTAGATTTTTCAGCGTTAACCGTGCTAATGCGCGATAATAATATGCTTCTACACTTTCAGGATTATGTTTCAGAGCTTCAGTATAATCTGAGACAGCTTGGAGAGTTGCTCCTGAGTCATAATATGCTAAACCCCGTTGCGTGTAAGCTGACGCAAAGTAAGGATCTTCTTGCAAAGCACGGGTAAATTCCTCAATAGCTTTAGTGTAGTCTTTTTGCCGAGCTAGTTCTAGTCCTTTATTGTAGAATTCGTTATTCATGGCTTTTGTTTAACTCAGTTATTTAATTGTAGTAAGCACTGAAGTGCTTACTACGAATTTTTTTCAATACTTTGTAAAAATGAAAATTAGAACTGTTACAACTGGTATATCACTTTCTTCTCTTAAAGAAATAGATAAGATTAAGCAAGCGTCTGAGTTTAATCAGCAAGCAAAGCTGATAATTGAAGAACAGGGATATGAAGTACAAACAACTAGAATTGCGACTAATTCCTGGGAAGAATATCTAGATAATTTCTCAATAAGTGAAATTCTCAATCAAGTTAAAAGAATCGAAGAAGTTTGCCAAAAGTTGAATATTAGCTTTTTCAGTCTTGGTTACGCAAGTCAACCGGAAACCATCGCTTTGATTCCAGAGATTATCAAAAATACATCGATTTTTTACACTTCCAGTAAAATAGGCGATCGCTTGTCTGGGATAAACTTTGAAAATGCCAAAAAATCTGCAAAAGTTATCCAGCGAGTTTCTCAAGAAAGCGAACATGGTTATGGTAACTTTCATTTTTGCGCTTGGGCAAATTGTCAATCAGGAATTCCGTTTTTTCCTACTGCGTATCATCAAGGTAAAACGTCTTTCGCTATCGGGTTGGAATTATGCGACTTGGTAATGCAAGCATTTTCTGATGCTAATGATATTCTTGATGCGTCAGAAAAGCTGAAATTGATTTTAGATAAAGAATTAAGGAAAATTGAGGCGATCGCTCTCACAATATCCGCTAAATTTGCGATAGAATATCAAGGAATTGACACTTCTCTTGCACCATCTTTAGGCAAAAAAGAAAGTATTGCCTATGCTTATGAAAAAATCATGGATGGAAAGTTTGGAAATCAAGGTACATTAGCAATATCAGGAATGCTAACTCGCGTTTTGAAAAGCGTCTCTGTAAAAACTTGCGGCTATTCTGGGTTAATGCTTCCAGTTTGTGAAGATGTCGGTTTAGCTGCAAGAGCTAACGAGCAAACTTATAATATCACAAATTTATTAGCTTATTCTGCTGTGTGTGGTTGCGGACTTGATACGGTTCCGATTCCGGGTGATATTACAATAGAAAAGATTACCGCGATATTAATTGATATGGCGACTTTGGCGATAAAGTTAGATAAACCACTTTCAGCAAGGTTGTTTCCGATTCCTGGGAAAAAAGCTGGGGAAATGACTGCGTTCGATTCACCGTATTTGGTGGATTGTAGAATATTTGATGTGGAATAATATTTAGATTATTTCACGCAAAGGCGCAAAGGCGCAAAGAAAAGAGAAAATATTTAAGACATGAGTTATTTAATTCCGGATACGGCACTTTCTATAGCTGGGTTAACTGATTATATTCGGTTACTGTTAGAGCAAGATGAACAATTGCGGCAAGTTTGGGTAACTGGTGAAGTTTCTAGCGCAAATCAACATCGCAGTGGGTTATTTTTCACTTTACAAGATCCAGATGGAAGCGCAGCAATTAAATGTGTGGTGTGGAATAGTCAATTAACAAAACTTGCACAGATACCGATTCGCGGTGAACAGATAATTATTTTGGGTAATATTCGAGTTTATCCGCAAAGAGGAGAATATCAACTTACAGTTTGGCAGGTTTTGCCTGCTGGTGTGGGTTTACAAGCGTTGCGCTATCAACAATTAAAAAATCGCTTGCAAGAGGAGGGTTTGTTTGATGTAGAAAGAAAGCGATCGCTTCCAATTCATCCGCAAATTATCGCTGTTGTCACTTCCCCCACAGCTGCTGCTTGGGGTGATATTCAAAAAACACTTAAACAACGATATCCCGGTTTACATGTTTTATTTTCGCCGGCAACGGTGCAAGGTGAACAAGCACCAGCATCTATTGTAAAGGCGATCGCCCGCGTAGAGCGAGATAATCGCGCCGAAGTGTTAATTTTATCGCGGGGAGGTGGCTCAGTTGAAGAATTAGCTTGCTTTAATGATGAAAGGGTAGTACGTGCAGTTGCTGATTGTACAATTCCGGTAATTACTGGGATTGGTCATCAAAGAGATGAATCTTTGGTAGATTTAACTGCGGATGCTTGCGTACATACTCCCACAGCTGCGGCAGAATTAGTTGTGCCGGCACTTGCAGAGTTGTATGCTGAACAGAATGCGCGAATTGCAGTTTTACACGACGCGATGCGAATTAGAATGCAAACTGCGGGAAATAAACTGCACGCAATGCGCGATCGCTTGCAACGTTTGCGTTTAGATCGACAAGTACAGCAAGAAGTAAAAAATCTCAGTTGGAAACGTCAGCAATTAATCCAAGTTACTACAGGCAGATTGCAGCAAGCAACCCAACATGTAGAATTGTTGCGGCAAAAGTTGACAACTCTCGACCCGCAGGCAGTTTTACAGCGCGGTTACGCTGTGGTAAAACAAGAAAATGGGGCGATCGCTCGTTCTGCAACTGAGTTAGAACTAGGACAAGAATTATCGATTCAGTTAGCGCAAGGAAAAGTTAAAGTGAAAATTACCGAAGTTAATGGTTAAACGTAAAACTACTTCTACTTCCGAGATGGATGGTGGAAATTATGAAGCGAAAGTTGCCGAAATCGAAACAATTATCACTCGCATAGAAGCGGGTGAATTACAATTAGAAGAAGTATTTTCACAATTTGCCACAGCTATTGAATATCTACGTCAATGCGAAACTTTCCTGCAACAGCGACAGCAGCAGGTAAACTTGTTAATTGAGACTTTAAACGATGAATAACCGTCGTAGAGACGTTCCATCGGAACGTCTCTACAATATATGTGATTTTATTTTGAAAAAGCGATTTACGATCCAGGTAATTCGCCAAATTGTTGGCGATATTCAGTCAATAACTCTTCAGCAGTTTGATAGCGATAATTTTGTTTATTATACCAATATAACACCTCACGCTGTAAACCTCCATCTGAATTGATGCCTCTACCAATTCCCAAACCGACTTCTTGCATCCAAAATGGTTCACCAATTTGTAACTGATAAAAGCCATCTACTAATTTATAAACTTCAAAAGGTTGATGTTGGTCGCGCTGACAAAAATTAGGATTGTAAACTATATAATAGAGTACATCCAATTTCGCGTAGATTTCCATTTTGTTATCGTATTCTCCCCCATAAGTTTGAGAAACAACTTCTAAAAGAAATGTCGGAACAATACCATTTTCTTCCCAAACTACATAACTTGAGCGACTCCCACTAGCTTTTCTCCTTTCTACTCCCAAACTGAGAAAACCATCTGGGACTACGGGTACTCTCGGATTTACCCCTGTGGTATGATATATAGCCATATCAACACCAAAGAACCAATCTAAGCGCTTTGCCCAAATTGATTGAAGTAAGAATAAAAGAAAATTTGGTAGGAAATTTTGGTCTTCATTATCCACAGGAATATCGTCAGAACAGGGAAGTTCCAAACTCGTTGGTAAACGATCGCATGTAAAATCTACCATAATAACCGCCTTCAATTTAAACTAGATTTATTATAGGCAATTACAAATTAACTCAAGATTTTGAAAGAGCAAGAGCATGATGGCGAATGTGGTCTTCAATAAAAGTAGCAATAAAATAATAACTGTGGTCATAGCCTTCTTGATAACGCAAATTTAAAGGCTGTTTAACTGCCGCGCAAGCTTGTGCAAATAACTTCGGCTTTAATTGCTCAGTTAAATACTTATCATCAGTACCTTGGTCAATTAAAATCAAACTGTGATATCTTTCTTTTTGCACCAATTCGCAAGCATCATAAGCAGCCCAACTTAACTTATTATCACCCAAATAGCGGCTGAGAGTCTTTTCTCCCCAAGGACAACGCATAGGTGCAACAATAGGAGCGAAAGCAGATACAGATTTGTATAACTTTGGGTTTCTCAACGCACAAACAATAGCACCATGTCCCCCCATCGAATGACCGAAAATGCTTTGATTATTAAGTTGTGCGGGGAAATGTTCGTTAATTAAAGCAGGTAACTCAGAAACAACATAACTGTACATTTGATAATGCGATCGCCACGGTAGAGAAGTAGCATCAACATAAAACCCAGCACCCGTGCCAAAATCCCACTCATCATCCTCACCAGGAATCCCCGTATTGCGCGGACTCGTATCCGGTGCAACCAACATTAAATTATACTCTGCCGCAAAGCGTTGCGCCCCCGCCTTCACCATAAAATTCTCTTCCGTACTACTCAAACCAGAGAGAAAATAAAGAACCGGAACAGCTTGCGTTTTTGCTTGCGGTGGTTGATAGACAGCAAAGCGCATTTCCCCGTTACAGGTAGAAGAAAGATGACTGTAAAAGCCCACCTTACCACCAAAAGATTTATATTCTGATACAAGATTGATATTATTCATTACTCGTTCCCAGCTTATAGCTGGGAATGCTAATCAGGAGGCTCTGCCTCCAATATTTTACAAGACAATGTGAGGCAGCAGCCCCACACTAGGCATTCCCTGTCAGAGACAGGGAACGAGAGGGATGAGGAGATTTTTTATCTCACGCAAAGACGCAGAGACGCAAAGAAGAACGCAAGAATAAGTATCATTACTACCTTCTACTCTCTTCTTCGTGTTCTTCTCTTCGAGACGCTTCGCGAACGCGCCTTCTCCTTCAAAGACGCCAAGGGCGAACGCGGTTCGTTTAATCAAACATTACCACACTACGAATCGACTCCCCCTTATGCATCAAATCAAAAGCATCATTAATCTTCTCAATCGGCATAACATGAGTAATCAAATCATCAATATTAATCTTCCCATCCATATACCAATCAACAATTTTCGGCACATCAGTACGTCCCCTCGCACCACCAAAAGCCGAACCTTTCCAAACACGTCCCGTCACAAGTTGAAAAGGACGAGTTTTAATTTCCTCACCCGCACCAGCAACACCAATAATCACACTCACACCCCAACCTTTATGACAGCATTCTAAAGCTTGGCGCATAATATTCACATTACCAATACACTCAAAAGAATAATCAGCACCACCTTTCGTTAAATCTACCAAATAAGGCACCAAATCTCCTTCAACTTCCTTCGGATTAACAAAGTGCGTCATCCCAAACTTTTCTGCCAAAGCGCGTTTATTCGGATTAATATCCACCCCAACAATCATGTTAGCTCCTACCATCCGCGCTGCTTGGATGACATTCAAGCCAATACCACCCAAACCGAAAACTACGACATTCGCACCCGGTTCGACTTTCGCTGTATTGATAACTGCACCGATACCCGTAGTTACGCCACAGCCGATGTAACAAACCTTATCAAAAGGCGCATCTTCACGAATTTTCGCCACAGCAATTTCTGGCAATACTGTATAATTTGCGAATGTAGATGTACCCATATAATGATGAATCATCTGCCCGTCGATAGAAAAGCGACTAGTACCATCAGGCATCACACCGCGTCCTTGAGTAGTGCGAATTGCTTGACAAAGGTTGGTTTTTAAGCTAAGGCAATATTCACACTGACGGCATTCGGGAGTGTATAAAGGAATTACACGATCGCCTGGTTTTAAGCTAGTGACGCCTTCGCCAATTTCCACGACAACACCAGCACCTTCATGTCCTAAAATTGCGGGAAATAAGCCTTCAGGGTCTTTTCCAGAAAGGGTGTAAGCATCGGTATGACAAACCCCACTGGCTTTAATTTCGATTAAAACTTCTCCAGCGCGTGGTGATTCAAGTTGCACTGTTTCAATACTTAATGGCTTTCCTGCACCGTAAGCGATCGCTGCTTTAACTTCCACTTTTGTGCCTTTTTGCGTAGATTAAACTATTATTTTGCCTCACGCAAAGGCGCATAGACGCAAAGAAGAGTGTTTAAGATGGCATTTTCTAAGGAGATTGGTACATTGGTTACAGGCGGTAAAGCTTCCAGGTAATATCGACCTGCCAGCAAAAACCGCTATATAATTTGTCAATTCCTCAGTTTATCCTGTTGCACTGCTTATGAAACCTGCCCTTAGTAAAATTGGCGAGCAAATGTCCCACCTGACTGGTGTCAGAGCGATTATGAAGGACATTAACGAAACATTACGAGCCGGTGCGGGGCAGCAATTTATTAATTTGAGTGCTGGGAACCCGTTGATTTTACCAGAGGTTGAGCAGTTGTGGCGCGATTGTACGGCAGAATTGCTGGCTAGTTCCGAATATGGTGAAGTGGTTTGTCGCTACGGTTCGAGTCAGGGTTATGCACCGTTAGTGGAAGCGATCGCTAACGACTTTAACAAACGCTATGGTTTAAATTTAAGCGATCGCAATATTCTTTTAACTCCCGGCAGTCAAAGTCTTTATTTCTACGCTGCCAATGTCTTCGGCGGTTACACTAGCAGTGGCGATTTAAAAAAAATCGTCTTGCCCCTCAGCCCTGATTATACAGGTTATGGTGGCGTTACTTTATGTGCTGAAGCTTTAATCGCCTACAAACCAACTTTGGATATTGACGCAGGGGCACATAAATTCAAATATCGCCCAGATTTCAATCAACTGGAAATTACAGAAAACACCGGCTGCGTTATCTTCTCTCGTCCCTGTAACCCCACGGGTAATGTTCTCACCGATGATGAAGTGAAGAAAATCGCTGCTTTGGCTGCACCTTTTAATGCACCAGTATTGATTGACTCAGCTTATGCACCTCCGTACCCGGCGTTGAATTTTACGGAAATGACACCAGTGTTTGGAGATAATATCTTACACTGCATGAGTTTATCGAAAGTTGGATTACCCGGAGAGCGCATTGGCATTGCGATTGGGGATGAAGAGTGGATTCATGTGCTGGAGTGCTTCCAAACAAATATGTGTATTCATCCTTCTCGGTATGGACAAGCGATCGCTGCTCGCGCTATCAATTCTGGTAAACTTGCAGAAATCTCTGAACAAGTCATTCGCTCATTTTATCAAAATAAATTCACTGTTTTAGAAGAGAGTTTATTTGCCGCCATGCCCAAGGATTTACCTTGGTTCCTCCATCGTGGGGAGGGTGCAATTTTTGCTTGGTTGTGGTTGGATGAGTTACCAATTACTGATTGGGAATTTTACCAGGAACTCAAGCAAGTGGGTGTAATTATTGTTCCTGGTAGTAGCTTCTTCCCCGGTTTGCGAGAAGATTGGTTACACAAGCACCAATGTTTGCGAATCAGTCTCACCGGTAGCGATGAAGAAATTGCTGTGGGAATGCAGCGTTTAGCAAAAGTAACGCAACAAGTTTATCAGCGTGCAGCTGTAAGTGCTTAAGGGAGACAGGGGGGACAAGGGGGACAAGGGGGACAAGGGGGACAAGGGGGACAAGGGGGATTGTTGAATGCTTTTATTGCTATTGGCAAAGCTTTTCTGTACAACTGGTTCCCCTTGAGTTTTAACTTTTGACAAATGAACAATTCAAAACCGAAAAATCCTAAATCTAAAATCCAAAATCCCAAATCCAAAAATCCCAAATCGGAAAATCCCAAATCGGAAAATCCAAAATCCAAAATCCAAAATCCAAAATTGGATGGTTGGCTGGAAATTGGTAAGATTGTCGCACCTCAAGGTTTGTCTGGAGAGGTGCGGGTTTATCCGCAGTCGGACTTTCCAGAACGTTTTGAGATTCCTGGAAAACGCTGGTTATTGCGTCCGGGTGCAGCCCAACCGCAACCGATAGAATTAGTCAGGGGACGTTATATTGATGGGAAAAATTTGTATGTCCTCAAGTTAGCTGGTGTGGATAATTGCGACTCTGCAGAAGAATTACGCGGTTGTAAGTTGCTAGTCCCTGAAAGCGATCGCCCGGAATTAGGAGAAGATGAATATCATGTGGTTGATTTGATTGGTTTGCCTGTTTTTATGCAAGAATCAGGAGAACTCGTGGGTACGGTGGTTGATATCATCCCCGCTGGAAACGATTTGCTTGATGTGGAGTTGCATCAGGAGGAGGAGAAAGGGGGACAAGGGGGACAAGGGGGACAAGGGGGACAAGGGGGAGAAGGAGAAGCTTTAAGCCAAAATCCCAAATCTAAAATCAAAAATCCGAAGTCTGTTTTAATTCCGTTTGTGAAAGCGATCGCCCCGGTGGTAGACTTAGAAAATCGTCGGATTGAAATTACACCGCCGCCTGGTTTGTTAGAAGTTAATGATTAGGTAGTTGTAGAGTTTTTTAAACGCAAAGGAAAGCGGAGGAAAGCGCACTCGTAACGCAGAGTTTTTTTTGAAAATCGTCGGATTGAAATTACATCGGTGTCTGTCAATCTCCTACTCCCCGCACGATATGGTGTAATTGTCCTTGGGGGAAGCGAAACCAAATAGCGATCGCTAATTGCGCTTTACAATCGCGATGAACAGCATAACGAAACCAGCATATCTGGAAATAGCGATCGCCTTCATAAGTTAAAAGCCACGTTTTTTCGTAGCGGACTAAATCCTTAACTAAATCAGAAGTTGTTTTTTCGAGGAAATTAGCAAAGGCGATCGCATCTTCGAGATGTTTCTTGATACCCTGTGGTAAATACGTTTCTGCATATTGCCAAAACAAAGCCGTAAAATCTTTACCCAACACTTTCGCTGTTCGCGGTAATAATTCCCGCACTTCTCCTAAGCGCTTCCACTTAAGCGAATTGGCGAAGATATTAATTTCCCGTGCAGATTGCGCGAGTTGCTGCGCTTCATCATCACTCAATTCAAACTCAGTAGCAACTTGCGGGTTAGCAAAAAAACGCTCTCGGAAATTTGTATTGGTGTAAAGCTGGGCTAAAACTTGCTGCGTTTGTGCTAATCCCATCTTTGATGACTCCTACCAATTTCCCTTGCGTGTTGCAATTCCGCTGTTAATTCGGCAAAGGTAGGCAAATTTTCATCTCGTTCTAACACAACACCTTTAACAGGCATTTTGGCGACAACTTCATCCATCAGTTTCCACACTTCCACAGGCGTTGACTGGGAATGGCTATCAATTAATATACCATCATGCCAATGTCCACCAACGAAATGTAATTGTACCACACGTTCCCAAGGTAATTCTTGCACAAAAGCTTGGATATCATAATTGTGGTTGATTGCATTAGTATAAATATTTGTTACATCCAACAGCAAACCACAATCAGAACGTTCGACAACTTCAGTTAAAAACTGGGCTTCTGTCATCTGGGCGCCGGGAAGTGTCACCATATAAGTGATATTTTCTAGAATTAACGGCACATCAACGAAGCCACGCACTTGGGCAATATTGCGACAAAGCACATCTACGGCTTCATAAGTATAAGGTAGCGGCGACAAATGCCCGATATCAACTCCACCCGCTTTGGTAAAGCAGATATGCTCACTCCACCAAGGTGGGTTAAGTTGGTTAATTAGTGCAGCTAATTTGTGGAGATAATCTGTATCTAAACCTTCAGCACTGCCTAAAGATAAGTTGATAGCGTGGGGAATTATCGGGAAATGTGCTGCTAAGAGTTCTAATTCCTGCTGTTTTTGCGAAGTTGCATCTAGATAATGTTCTGCAACAATTTCTAGAAAGTCAACTTGCTGACGGTGCAGAAATAAGTCACTTTTGAAAGGTTCGCGAAAACCCAACCCTACACCTAATGTTGGTAAATGAGAAAGCATTGGTTATATTATTAAATTTGAAAAATTCGTAGTCAGCGCAAAGAGCGCTAACCCCCACAACCACCACAACCACCACAACCCCCACCGCAACCCCCACCGCAAGAACTACCGCTACTACAACCACCACCACAACCACCACCAGAATCACTAGTTGAACTAGTTCTAGTAGTAATTACAGGTGAAAGGATTTTTTGAAAGTAGTCGTAGTGAGTCCCTGCAAGTGCATCAAAGCCAAAAAGTGCCACAACCAAGTTGTAATCAACTTCCGAAGCGACGACAGTTTTTACCCGCTGCTTTAACTGAAAGAAGGTTTCTTTGAGTTGTTTGAGATAAGCTTCTCCTAAGCAAGTGCGGCGTTGTGCTACCTTACAAATACTCCACAGAAAGTATAGCGACAAAATGCCCATAAGGATGAGATAACCGACATTATGGCGTCCGTGTATCAAAGCTACTATTAACTTAAAGCTACCCAAACCGACAATAATCAGTGTCCCTATCAAAGCAATCTGCCATTTTTTTGCTTTAATTTGTTCAGAATTTAAAAGTTGCTCATTTTGCAGTTGTTGTTGATAAACTGTGCAATGAGGCTGAATGTGTTCGGTTAACAAACTCACGGTTGTTATTGGTGTGCGCGGGGTAGAAAACCAGTCAAATGCTTCGCGCTGTATTGGTGTAAGGTTAGATAAATCGGGATGATTCTTAGCTTGCTTGATGGAATTTTCAGTTATTTCTAAATAACTTTGTTGTATCAAGTCAATAACCGCTACCTTAACAACTCCTCTGGCTTCAGAATGCAAGTAAGCTATTTCGTAAGGATCTGGTGCTGTGGGAATTAACGGTAAAGCTTGATTTTTGGTTGGTTGCACAAGCCTTGCGCTGACAAAGAAAGTGATGGTAATAACACAACCATACAACACCAGGAAGTCTGAACCATGCATATTTGCAATCGAACTGGATGTGGGAATAGCGATCGCGCACATCATCACTAATACACCCAAAATACCAATCAGCCTAAATATCGGCGTTTCTGCTTTCGAGTTTGGGATGTCTTCACGCAGCATATTTTTAAGCTTTGAGCTACCGTATTAACAAGTTAAATTTCTTAATTACACATTGTAGCACACGTATATATATAGGAGATTTCCCTTAAATTTAGCTTTAACCACCCCCACAACCACCACAACCACCTCCACAACCACCCCCACAGCCACCACCACCCCCGCAGGAACTACCACCCCCCCCACTAACATCGGCATTTGCGGTTGCTGCTGAGATGTGAAATAGCTTTTCATACTCAGCGAAAGGACTAGCTGCTAGTATCGACACGCCAAATACAGCTACAGGCAACAAGATATTATTCAAGTCTCCAGAATTATCTGTATGATTAGATACTTTATTTTTTAGTTGTGCAAAGGTTTGCTGTAATGCTTGTAAGTAAGCTTTTCCGCGATCGCTCAGTCGTGGTACTTTGCAGACATTCGTCAAAATAATAATGGAAATGATAGCCATGATGATGAGAAACATCACATTAGAATGTCCATTCGCCAGTGCTATTATCAACTTGTAGCTGCCCAAACCTAAAATAATTAATTTCCCTTTCCAAGCAATACGCTGTGCAACTGATGAAGCTTTATCTGATGATAGTAATTGCTCATTTTGTAGCCGTTGTTCATAAAAAGCGCAGTGTTGTTTTACCTTTCTAGAGAGCGATAACTTAAAAATCTGATTAGCCTTGCGTGGTGAAGAGAATTGATTTAACACGTCACGTTCTAATGGTGTTAAAATATTCGTATTAGGGCGATTAATTGGTTGCTTGATATTCTGTTTATCAATTTCTAAGTAACCGCGTTGAATTAAATCTAAAACAACCAACCGCGTTACCTCATTTTCTCCACCCCGCAAATAAGCAATTTCCAGAGGTTCGGGGTTAGTGGGAATTAATGGCAGAGGTAAATTTGCCTCTCTGTCGCGCTGTAGACTCAATCGACACACCAGCAACGTTACTCCAATCACAAAAGCATAAAATAGTAGAAAAAGCGGTCCATGCATATTAGCAATTGGGTTAGCAATTGGGTTACTGATAACTACAATTACTAACATAGCCAAAATACCAAGTAGCAACTTATCCATCACCAATACTCCTTTTGATGAGTTTCCCTGACAGTTTGCTACACAACCAGTTGCAACTTTTTCGGAAAATTATTTTATTTCACATCTTGTATTCAGCGATTAAATCGCGTTGCACCACGAAATACCCGCAAGACAAAAGTTTGAAACCCTTGATTTATCTGAAGTTTAGGTAAACGCGAATTCTATTTGTCAAGCGAATAAGTCGAAATTCCATCTTCTACGCTTGAGTCAATGACACCAGATAACTTTGTACCGCAAGCTTTACAAAATTGAGCATCTGCATCGTGGAAACCTAAACCACAACCCGGACAAATGGTTTCTATCTGATTAACAGTTTTTACCAACCGCTTAATTAAATCACCCACTTGCCAAGGAATCAAGGCAATACCTGTTAAAATCATCGATACTGTCAGCAAGCGACCTAATTCAGAAATTGGGGTAACGTCCCCAAATCCGACAGTTGTCATGGTGACAATCGAAAAGTAAAACGCATCCAAAAAAGTTCTGAAAACTTTTGGGTTAACTGGATGCTCAACTTGATAAATTAAACCGGAGTAAATAAATATTATTGTAAATAACGTAAATAATATCCGCCCCAATATTACACCATCTTCGGTGTTGATATTACCAAAAAAAGATTTCTTATCTATAAATCTGATTAACCGTAAAATTCTAAACCATCGCAGCAACCGAATAAAGCTGATATCAGCCGTTCCCAGAAAAAATGGCAAAATCGCCATTAAATCAATTATCGAGTAAAAGCTAAAAATATACTTAATTTTGTTGTCTGTACTCCACAACCGGAGTAAGTATTCTACGGCGAAAATTATCAATATTACGGTATCTACTATATTTAATTGAAATCTAACTGCATTGGGAATAGTATAAGTTTCCGCTACAAATATTACTGAAGACAGTAGAACTAATCCAGCAATTGTGAGATTAATTGCTTTACCTACAGGTGTTTCTAAGTCTGTTAGGTAGAATGCTGTTTTTTTTCGTAGAAGTAACATTTTTGACAAATTGCTTGTAAATAACTTTACGAATGATTAGAATAAACGCAATAGCCAACTCTACGTTAACTTACAAATATAAAGCTGTCCCATTTTTAATTATTTATGAAACCTGAAGATTTTATGCGCCTAGCGCTAGAACAGGCAAAAAAAGGAGATGCACGGTGCGGTGATTGTTAAAGATAATCAAGTGGTTGCAATACTCTTATGATACAGTGAGGCAAGATAGCGATCCATCTGCTCATGCTGAAGTTAATGTAATTCGTCGTTTAATAGCTAAGTTGAAAAATCCTTCTTTAGAAGGTTATATTATCTATACTACTGGCGAACCTTGCCCGATATGTGCTACTGCTTGTGTTTGTCCGGGTTTATCAGAAATTGCTTATGGTGCTTCGATTGAAGATTTAATTTCGGTAAATCAGCCGCAGATTAATATATCTTGTGATGAGGTTATCGCTAAGTCATTTAGAAAGATAAAGGTGACAAAAGGGGTTTTGAAATAAGAATGTCTTAATTTATTTAAATGATAATTCACGCACTAGTAAATATTAAGTAGGGTCCGGCTTAAAGCGGTGTGGATATTCCTCCCGCTTTATTGCCGTTGTGTTACGGCTATGTAATGATTTGAGAGTTTGAGAGAGTGAGGATTAGCCGTAACGCACCATATTTATCGGTGCGTTAAGCGTTGCTATAACGCACCCTACAATTTCAGCTTTACTTTATAAATTATCTCTAAGTTTGTTTAAATGATAATTCACGCACTCCTAATTTAAATAAGCTGAAAATGTGTTAGCAAAAATCGCTGCTTGCGTGCGATCGCGTAAATTTAATCTATTCAAAATATTTGTAACGTGATTCTTCACCGTTCCCTCAGAAATGTATAATTTCTGAGCAATTTCTCTATTATTTGCACCTGTTGCGATTAACTGCAAAACGTCTTTTTCTCTAGGGGTAAGTTCAGCTAAACTAGGTGGTGGTGGGGGTAACACAGATGCTGTTACTGTGGGGAACTGAGTCAAAAGTTTTTTTACTATTCCCGGTCCTAGTTGAGTATATCCTTTGTGGACGGCGCGAATCGCCACAGCTAATTCTTCTGAAGGTGTATCTTTAAGTAAATAACCCATTGCTCCATTCTGCAATGCCGCTGTCACATATTCATCATCATCAAAAGTTGTCAACACTAAAACTTTGACTTTGGCAAAACGCTTGTGAATTTCTCGCGTAGCTGCAACTCCATCCATAATCGGCATTCTCACATCCATTAATACCACATCTGGTTGCAATTGAGCAATAAAATTAATTGCTTGTTCACCGTTTTCAGCTTCGCCAATAATTTCTAAATCTGCTTCTAATTCCAATAATGCTTTTAATCCTTGGCGAATTAAACTTTGGTCATCTACAAGCAACACTTTAATCATATCAATTTTAATTTTTTGGATGTTAGTGAGTTCCAGACCTTCTTCAGATCCCCGACTTCGCAAGAGTTGTCGGGGATCTAACTTTAGTTGGGCGGTTCGTTAATAAAAAGACTTGTTTTCTACAACACAAATACAATTAATATTATAAACGTAAAAAAGGAACATCAACTGTTATTTTACAACCCAAACCGGGAGCGCTATTAATCTGAAATTCACCTCCCACTGCTAAAGTGCGATCGCGCATACTTTGCAATCCAAAACCAGTTGTATTTTGCTCTACATCAAATCCTCTACCATTATCCTCAATTATTAAATTTATATTTGTTGTTGTCGTAGTTAATTGTATTTTAACTTCTGTAGCATTTGCATATTTAGAGATATTTGTCAATGATTCTTGAATAATCCTGTAAACAGCGGTGCTAACTTCGGGTGGTAGGGGATAAGCGATAACTATTTGACAAATTGGTGCCACACTTGTTGAACGGTAAAATATAGCTGCAAGTACAGCGATCGCTTGTTCTAAAGATTCAGAATGCAAAGGGTGAGAGCGCATTGTCGAAACTGATTGTCGCACATCTTGCAATGCTTTTGAACCTAATTCTTTTGCTCTCGCCAAAAAAACTTGAGCTTTGCTCGGATTAGATTGCGATAACTTTAAAGCCGTTTCTAATTGTAGATTTAAAGCAGTGAGAGAATGTCCTAAAGAATCATGAATTTCTCGTGCAATGCGGTTACGTTCTTCGAGAGTAGCTTGATTTTCAATTTTCAAAGCATATTGTCGCAGCTTTTCGTTAGCGATCGCTAGTTTTTCTCGACTTTGCCGTTCAGATAATACTGCATTCATTAATAACAATACAAAGACTAAAGCTAATCCAAACGAAAGCATAAAACTGAATGTCAAAAACCAAAATCGCTCTTGTGCCCTTGGTGGTAATGGAAATCGAGAAAACCGTTGGAAGACTGTTATTAAAATTAAGATAAATGATAAACTGGCAACTACTAAACGACCAGGAAACTGAAAGATTAAGCAACTGCGAGTTACTATAATCATATTAAGAAAGGGAAACAGTCGAGCAGTTCCACCCCCCAAAAAAGCAGTTATTAAAATTAAGATTATTTCCAGAGCCGTATACAGTAATTTATTTCTTTGATTATTAGTGGGCAATCTTAAACCCATTAAACCAAAAATCGCCAGACAAGAAATTGTCAGTTCCGGAAAATTGGTCTGAAATTTTTCAGACCGAAATGGTAAAACTGCGCTGATAGCAGAAAACGCTAGTAATATCCACTCTAAATAAAGCAGAAATCGAAAAGGATGATTTTTAAATTCAATTGGGCGGCTCATTATTTGCCATGCTCCAGTTATTAGTAAAGAGTCACTCATTCAAGAGTCCCTCATTCAAGCGCCAAGAGTCAACAGTCAAAAAAATTGCTTTTAACTCCGCTCCTCCTAACTCTTAACTCTTAACTCTTAACTCTTAACTCCTAACTTACACAAATTACTAGTCACATTTATCAAATTTTAATCATGACTTAAGTCATGGGTTTATTCGTGACTTTTTCCGCATGTCATTCTAACAGATACACTTATATGATGGTGACAGCAAGCTAGCAAAGCCAACAACTAATCAATGAAACTTAAAAGTTTATCCTTGATAGCCGCAGCGATCGCCCTCAGTTTAAGTGCAACTCCTTTCGTCGTCAACGCGCAAAAAATATCGCAAACACCTACACAAGTTAAACCAGCTCGCAACGGTCCATTTGAACGCTTGGGACTAAGCGAAGAACAAAAAACTAAAATTAAAGAGATTCGTCGCAATAGCCGCGCTCAAATGGAAGCGATTCTTACCCCAGAACAAAAACAACAGCTACAAGCTGCAAAACAAGCACGTCAGGGTCAGCCTCCCGAACAAAGAAATCAAGGTCAGCGTCCAAAAAGGGGTTTTGCTTCTTTAAATCTAACTGAAGAACAGAAAACCAAGATGCGCGAAATTAGGGAATCAGAGAAAAATCAGATCCAAGCAATCTTAACTCCCGAACAGCAGCAACAACTCAAGCAATTTCAAGATAATATGCGATCGCGTCGTCAGCGACCCAATTCAAGCAACTAATTAACCTTAAGCGCTGATATTAGCTTGATTGTGGCGGAAATTCTCTTTGCCACAGACAAGCTTGGTAATAACAAGCGTCCAGAGAAAAATATAACTTTAGTCATAAATACTTGGATTCTTCATTCTCCCGGACGTGGTGATTAATTGGGGATTCTATAATAGTGAAGACAAACTGGAGAAATCCACGAGGCAATAAATGAAGTTCAAAAACTTATCACTGATAGCTGGAGCAATCGCCCTAAGTTTAACGGCAATTCCTTTCTCGGTCAAGGCAGAAACCACTTCTGCTGCACCAGTAAGACTGGCACAGACACAACCAACAAAACCTGCTCAAGGTGGTATCCAACTCACACCGCAACAACAAACCCAAATCGAGCAAATTCGCGGTAACGTTCGCAAGCAAATTGAGCAAGTGCTAACAAAAGACCAACGCACACAAATCCAAACCGCTATGCAGTCAGGTAAGTCTGGGCGCGAAGCTTTTCAAGGGCTAACATTTACCCCAAAACAGCAGACTCAATTGCAGCAAATTATGGTATCATCGCAACAACAAATGGAAGCAGTTCTGACCTCTGACCAAAAGGCAGAATTAGCGCGTTTGCGCCAGCAAAATTCCATTCCTGGGACTTCAGCGCCTAAAAAATAATTAATTAATAATTCCCTAATAGCTTCAGGGTACACTACCTAACGCATAGCGATCGCTTGTACACGTTAATCAGGCGATCGCATCTTTTTTTGTATCTAGTGTCACAAATTCAATTATTTTGATTGTTAAACTTCTCACACATTTCTTTAAGTACTTTCAAATAATATTTTTATATACTTCTTGTTTGGTTATTTGAATTGAAACACTAAATATAGCGGTTTGCAGTTGATTTAAATACAGACCTAACCACGCCACTTGCTTCAACGCGGGGAACCCGCGCAACGCAGTGGCTCCCCAGTCCCTTCCCTACGAGAGAAGGAAAGACCTAACCACGCCACTTGCTTCAACGCGGGGAACCCGCGCAACGCAGTGGCTCCCCAGCCCCTTCCCTATGAGGGAAGGGGAGAAAATTAAAGCCTCTCCAGTAATAAAAGCTGCTCCTCTTCCCTCCCCTTGTAGGGGAGGGTTAGGGAGAGGTAGGAGAGAGGTTTGGAGAGAGGTCAGATCGTCAAATTTAACAATCAGCAATATAAATATCCTCGCATCCGGGCAATCTAGCAGGAGAAAATGATGAAGAAAAACTTTGCAACCATCGACGGCAATGAAGCTGTTGCCCGTGTTGCTTATCGATTAAATGAAGTAATTGCCATTTATCCTATCACCCCCTCTTCAGCAATGGGTGAATGGGCGGATGCATGGTCTTCTGAAAGCCGCCTCAATTTGTGGGGTACTGTGCCGAGTGTGATAGTAATGCAAAGCGAAGGTGGAGCCGCTGCTGCGGTACATGGAGCATTACAAACAGGTTCCCTGACTACCACCTTCACGGCATCTCAGGGATTATTGTTAATGATTCCTAACCTTTACAAAATTGCTGGGGAACTAACTAGCGCTGTGATTCACGTCGCCGCACGTTCTTTGGCTACCCACGCTTTATCAATTTTCGGCGACCAAAGTGATGTAATGGCAGCGCGTGCTACTGGCTTTGCGATGCTGTGTTCTGCCTCAGTGCAGGAAAGTCAAGATTTTGCCCTGATTGCTCATGCTGCCACTTTAGAAGCGCGAGTGCCGTTTATGCACTTCTTCGACGGTTTCCGCACCTCCCATGAAGTGCAAAAAGTCGAATTGCTAGAAGATGAGGATTTGCGATCGCTAATTAACGACGATCTTATATTCGCCCATCGCGCCCGCAGTCTCACCCCAGACCGTCCAGTATTGCGAGGAACGGCTCAAAACCCCGATGTCTACTTTCAATCCCGCGAAGCCGCTAACTTATACTACAACGCTTGTCCGGATATTGTTCAGCGATTGATGGATAAATTAGGCGTAAGCACCGGACGACATTACCAAATCTATGAATATCACGGTGCGCCCGATGCCGAACGTGTCATTATACTTATGGGTTCCGGCTGCGAGACAGTCCACGAAACTGTTGATTACCTCAACGCCCGTGGTGAAAAAGTAGGTGTTCTCAAAGTCAGATTATATCGCCCCTTTGATGCAACACGATTTGTTAATGCGCTGCCAAAAACAACGAAAGCGATCGCTGTCCTCGACCGCACCAAAGAACCAGGTAGTGCCGGTGAACCGTTGTATTTGGATGTAGTCGCCGCGATCCATGAACAATGGAAGGACAAGGAGACAAGGAGACAAGGAGACAAGGAGGACAAGGAGGACAAGGAGGACAAGGGGGACGACTTGGAGACAATTTTTTCTCCCCATCCCCCCCTCCCCCCCTCCCCCCCTCTCCTTGTCTCCCCCTCCCCACTCCCCAAAATCATCGGTGGTCGTTACGGTCTTTCATCGAAAGAATTTACAAGTGCGATGGTTAAAGGTATTTTCGACAACCTCGCCCAGCCACAACCGAAAAACCACTTTACTATCGGTATCAACGACGACGTAAGCCACACTTCCCTGAACTTTGACTTTAACTTCTCCACCGAACCAGATAACGTCGTCCGGGCAATGTTCTACGGATTAGGTTCTGATGGCACAGTTGGTGCTAATAAAAACTCAATCAAGATTATTGGTGAACAAACAGACAACAACGCTCAAGGCTACTTTGTCTACGATTCCAAAAAATCTGGCTCAATGACCGTTTCCCATCTGCGCTTTGGTCAACAACCGATTCGCTCAACTTACCTAATTGACAAAGCCAACTTTATCGGTTGCCATCACTGGGAATTTTTAGAGCGCGTAGATGTACTGAAAGCGGCTGTGTTTGGGGGAACTTTTTTACTCAACAGTCCTTATAATGCTGATATTGTCTGGGAACATCTCCCGCTAAAAGTACAGCAACAAATTATCGCCAAGCAACTTAAATTCTACGTCATCAATGCTACTGAAGTTGCCCGCGAAAGCGGCATGGGCGGCAGAATTAATACTATTATGCAAGTATGCTTCTTTGCTTTAGCGGGTGTCTTGCCAGAAGAAGAAGCCATAATCAAAATCAAGCAAGCAATTGAAAAAACCTACGGCAAAAAAGGCGCCGAAGTCGTCCAGAAGAATCTGCAAGCTGTAGACCAGACGCTGGAGAATTTGCATAAAGTCGATGTGATAGGGGAGACAAGGGCGACGGGCGTGGGGACAGGGGGACAAGGGGGACAAGGGGGACAAGGAGGACTCCTTGGAGACAAGGAGACTATTCTTTCTCCCCATCCCCCCATCCCCCCCTCTCCCCATCTCCCCCTCCTCCCCGACGCTCCCGAATTTGTGCAGTCAGTTTTGGGTAAAATCATGGCGTGGGAAGGTGATGACTTACCCGTGAGTGCGCTACCTGTTGATGGGACTTTTCCTACCGGCACTGCTAAATGGGAAAAACGCAATATCGCTACGGAGATTCCTGTATGGGATGCGGATGTCTGCGTGCAGTGTGGCAAATGCATTATGGTTTGTCCTCATGGAGTCATTCGAGGCAAGGTTTATGAACCAGGTGAATTAGTTAATGCGCCGGCAACTTTCAAGTCAACTGAAGCGAAAGATAAAGACTTTGCTAATCAGCAATTTACCATTCAGGTTGCCCCAGAAGACTGTACAGGCTGCGCTATTTGTGTAGAGATTTGTCCGGCTAAAAATAAGTTAGAGCCGACGCGCAAAGCGATTAATATGGAAGCGCAGTTGCCTATACGCGAACAAGAGCGGGAAAACTGGAATTTCTTTCTCAGTTTACCAAATCCTGACCGACGCGAATTAAAACTAAACCAGATTCGTCAACAACAACTGCAAGAACCTTTATTTGAATTTTCTGGTGCTTGTGCTGGTTGTGGGGAGACGCCTTATTTAAAATTATTAACACAACTGTTTGGCGATCGCTCTGTTATTGCCAACGCTACAGGTTGTTCTTCAATTTACGGGGGAAACCTTCCCACCACCCCTTGGACAACAAACGCTGAAGGAAGAGGTCCTGCTTGGTCGAATAGTCTTTTTGAAGATAACGCTGAATTCGGTCTTGGTTTTCGTCTTTCTCTAGACAAGCAAGCCGAATTTGCCGCCGAACTACTGCAACAATTAAGCGGTGAAATAGGCGATAATCTTGTTCAGTCCATCCTCAAGCAGAAGCAAAAATCTGAAGCTGATATTTGGGAACAACGCGAACAAGTAGCGCTGTTGAAACAACGGTTAGACGAAATTCCGGAAAATGACAATCCAAAATCACGCCACATGCTTCAAGCCGGGGAACCCGTCCAACGCAGTGGCTCCCAAATCCAAAATCTCAAATCGATTGCTGACTACTTGGTGAGAAAAAGCGTCTGGATTGTCGGCGGTGATGGTTGGGCGTATGATATTGATTTTGGCGGATTGGATCATGTCCTTGCCAGCGGTCGCAATGTCAACATTTTGGTAATGGATACCGAAGTGTATTCTAACACTGGCGGTCAATCATCTAAAGCTACACCGCGAGGTGCGATCGCTAAATATGCCGCCAGCGGTAAGCCAGCACCAAAGAAAGACTTGGGGCTAATCGCCATGACTTACGGTAATGTCTACGTAGCGAGTGTAGCGCTTGGTGCGAGAGATGAACACACCCTAAAAGCATTTATAGAAGCAGAAGCTTATGAAGGACCATCACTGATTATCGCTTACAGTCATTGCATCGCCCACGGCATCAACATGACCACAGCTATGAATCATCAAAAAGCTTTGGTAGAATCAGGACGTTGGTTGCTGTATCGTTACAATCCCGAATTGCAGCAAGCGGGTAAGAATCCATTACAATTGGATATGCGTCAGCCTAAGCAGTCGATAGAACAGTCGATGTATCAAGAAAATCGCTTCAAGATGCTGACTAAGAGTAAACCCGAAGTTGCCAAACGTCTTTTAGAAGAAGCGCAAGCGGAAGTGGATGCCCGTTGGAAAATGTACGATTATCTCGCAGCGCGTAATGTAGGAGAGGATAAGGAATAGGCTAATGAGTCTTTTATACTCATTAATGAGTCTTTGAACCTCATTAATGAGTCTTTGAACCTCATTAAAGAGTCTTTGAACCTCATTAAAGAGTCTTTGAACCTCATTAAAGAGTCTTTGAACCTCATTAAAGAGTCTTTGAACCTCATTAAAGAGTCTTTGAACCTCATTAATGAGTCTTTGAACCTCATTAAAGAGTCTTTGAACCTCATTAAAGAGTCTTTGAACCTCATTAATGAGTCTTTGAACCTCATTAATGAGTCTTTGAACCTCATTAATGAGTCTTTGATACTCGTTAATCTATATCAGAACTCGGTCGATGAGTCTTTGATACTCGTTAATCTATATCAGAACTCGGTCGATGAGTCTTTGATACTCGTTAATCTATATCAGAACTCGGTCGATGAGTCTTTGATACTCGTTAATCTATATCAGAACTCGGTCGATGAGTCTTTGATACTCGTTAATCTATATCAGAACTCGGTCGATGAGTCTTTGATACTCGTTAATCTATATCAGAACTCGGTCGATGAGTCTTTGATACTCGTTAATCTATATCAGAACTCGGTCGATGAGTCTTAAGTCCTTGTCATGCGGACTTTGTTTATGTAGCCGCGACTTTAGTCGTCGGGCGGTGGTATTATATATCAGTATGGGAATTGCGCGATCGCGCTACAATGCCGTACATTAATGGTAGACTTGGCATATCTAGTGGTGGAAACATGCGCCGTCCCGAAGCTTCGCGCATCCGCTCAAATAGCTTGCAGCCATTGCTATATGGGTATTCTTTCAACACTTCTAAAGTCAGCCCAGCTTGCAACAATGCTGTGACTATCTCCCCAATGCCCCACTGAAACTCATGGGAACGGTAGGGATTTTGAAAATTCTCAATACCTTTTTCGTAGCCCCAAGGTGTCAAACCACCGCTAGACTCAGCCACATAGTCGCTGATACCATCTTGCCAAGTTAGAGGCTTTCCCTCAGAGAAATAAGAGAATTTGCGACTCCAATCTGTGTCAAACATCATCGCTACAGGGTGGAAATCCACGACAACAAAGCGTCCATCAGGTTTGAGAATGTTTGAAATTCCTTTTGCCCAAAGGCTGAGATTAGATATCCAACACACAGCCCCATAAGAAGAGAATACAATATCGAACTGCTCGTTTTTCTTCGCTGCTTCCTCCAGCCAATCAAAAATATCAGCCCGATGAAAGGTTGCGGGAATTCCAGATTCCTCTGAGAGTTTTTGGGCAAAAGTAATTGCTTCGTCGCTAATATCTACCCCAGTACCTAAAGCACCAAGTTGCACCAGACTCAAAGTATCTTGCCCAGCATTGCATTGCAGATGAACCAAAGACAAGTTTGCAATATTTCCCAAAAGTTCCTTTTCTTCTGGAAATAGTGTACAGCCACCTTCTCTAAAAAACTTTGCTTGATTACCCTTATGGCTATTGTGCGCTTTGGTTGCTTCATTCCAAGACAAGCGATTCTCTTCATGAAGTTCTTTTCTTAAAGGTGCGCTGCTCATAATCTTGTTTATTTTACGAATGATAAATAAATTAAAGTTCGTAGTAACCACTAAAGTGGTTAAGCGCTGAAGCGCTTACTACGAACTTTAAAATACTTTCAGTTTAATTGTATTTACGCAGCTTACTTCCTAGCAATCACCCATATCGCGTGAACAATCCCCGGAATATAGCCGAAAAGCGTCAAAACGATATTAATCCAAAAATCTATACCAATACCAACTTGCAAAAATACTCCCAGAGGTGGCAGAAATACAGCGCAAAGAATTCTAACTAAATCCATTTCAACCTCCTATTAATATAAAACCGAGCAGCCATGCTTGTTAATTTATCGCAACTGCTCAAACTTATTTCTACTTTTTAAGGTAACATCGCCTATATCTTTCTAGATACGGTTTACCACACTCACGCACCCTTGAAGAGCGATCGCACAAGTTTTAAGTTATTCTTAAGTTTGTTGAGGCGATCGCTTCTCTTGGATGACTTGCTTTAATTCTTCTATTGAGTTAAGTCGCTTGCCTTGAGTTTTAACTCGCACTGTCAATTCATGTAAGGCATCGTCGTCATCCCGGTGCTGCAAAACATAAGCTTTCAGTTCTTCATTGCTCATTGCAGCAAAATTAGGTTTTATCATAAATAATCCACGTTTCCTATTTTGTCAATTACTATTACTATTTCTTCACCTGCTAGAATGACGACATTGCCAGTCCTTTCGTCGAGCCGAACTAGGTTAAGTGGTAGGTACATTTGGGTGAGGTTTTGGCACACCCTGAATAATTCCATTGTTTGCTCTACAGTCGGTTTCATTACCACACCGATTAACCACCGCTAATTTTCGCTTTGTAACCAAGCTTAATCAAAATCTCCAGAATTTTCTGCTTGTGGTCGCCTTGAATTTCAATATCATTATCTTTAACTGTGCCACCTGTACCGCATTGGCTTTTCAACTGTTTCACCAAATCTGCTAAGGTTTCTGGTTTTGCTTGAAACCCAGTAATCACGGTGACAGTTTTACCTTTGCGTCCGCTGCGGGTAGCTTGTACGCGGACATTTTGTTGTTGCGGTGGTAGTTCTTGAGTTGGTCTTTCTAAAGCAGCGGAGTTATCATTACCAAATTCTTGGTAGACAATACGTTTGTCGGAGTTACCTTTTCCAGAAGCCATAATACATCAATTAAAATTCAGCTTTAGGGATTGGGTAATCGGTAATCGGTAATCGGTAATTGGTAATCGGTAATCGGTAATTGGGAACGTGTTCTTTCCCATTCCCCATTACCCATTCCCCATTACCCATTACCCCATTCCCCAATCATATTAAGCGATCGTATCTTATCTGCCTCAGACTTTTCTATAATTAAGTTCGTCCTGTCATCGAAATTCATCTGTGACTACCACTCCCCTTCCTTCTCAATCAACTGCCCAAAGCCCTGATACTCAAGGACGTTTTGGACGCTTTGGCGGTAAGTATGTCCCAGAAACGCTGATGCCTGCTTTAGTTGAATTAGAAGCAGCTTATCAGCAATACCGCAATGACGCTGAATTTCAAGCTGAACTGCAACAATTGTTACGCGATTATGTCGGACGCGCTACACCTTTGTATTTCGCCGAACGCCTTACCGCTCATTATGCCAGACCAGATGGCACGGGAGCGCAAATTTATTTAAAGCGTGAAGATTTAAATCACACTGGCGCTCATAAAATTAATAATGCTTTGGCTCAGGTTTTGCTAGCAAAGCGGATGGGCAAGCAGCGAATTATTGCCGAAACCGGTGCAGGACAACATGGAGTAGCTACAGCTACAGTTTGCGCTCGTTTTGGGCTGGAATGTGTGATTTACATGGGTGTTCACGACATGGAACGCCAAGCTTTAAATGTGTTTAGAATGCGGTTAATGGGGGCAGAAGTGCGCCCGGTAGAAGCTGGTACTGGAACTTTGAAGGATGCAACTTCTGAGGCAATTCGGGATTGGGTAACGAATGTAGAGACGACTCATTATATCCTGGGTTCGGTGGCAGGACCTCATCCTTACCCGATGATAGTACGCGATTTTCATGCGGTGATTGGGCAAGAAACCCGCGCTCAAGCGATGGAAAAATGGGGGGGTTTGCCAGATATTCTTCTGGCTTGCGTCGGTGGTGGTTCTAATGCGATGGGACTATTTCATGAGTTTGTCAAGGAATCTTCTGTGCGCTTAATTGGTGTGGAAGCAGCCGGCGAAGGTGTAAATACAGAAAAACACGCTGCAACCTTGACAAAAGGACAAATAGGTGTATTGCACGGAGCGATGAGCTATTTGTTGCAAGATGAGGATGGGCAAGTAATTGAAGCTCATTCGATTAGTGCGGGGTTAGATTATCCTGGTGTGGGTCCAGAACACAGTTATTTAAAGGATACTGCGCGTGCAGAATATTACAGCGTCACAGATGAAGAGGCTTTGGCGGCGTTTCGGATGCTGTCGCAGTTAGAGGGAATTATACCAGCATTAGAAACGGCTCATGCGATCGCCTACTTAAATACTTTATGCCCGCAGTTAAATGGTAGTCCCAAAATTGTCATTAACTGCTCTGGACGCGGTGACAAAGATGTGCAAACTGTAGCCAAATTCTTAGGGAATGGGTAATGGGTAATGGGGCATGGGGCATCGGGCATGGGGCATCGGGCATGGGGCATCGGGCATGGGGCATCGGGCATAGTCCTTTGTGAAATACGCGATCGCTTCTTTTTATTCCCATTGCCCATTGCCCATTGCCCATTGCCCATTGCCCATTGCCCATTGCCCATTGCCCATTGCCCATTGCCCAAATTGTTAAATTTTTATTTTGATTTGCTCGCCCGTCGCTCTTATTGTAATTAAATACTCTAACTAAGGCGATCGCAATGTGCAAATATTTCCTAACATCCCGGAATACTGAAAAGTCTACGGGTATATCAGGAAACAAAAAAGCAGGGGATGCGTCTAAAAACTCTACATATTACTCAACTCTTCATGTTTCGACAAACTGCTTTTGGCATCGCTTTCAGTGCGCTTGTCCTAGCCAGTGGATTAACGAGCAGTCCTGTACCAGGTCACACGACGAAAAAAAACAGCGATCATCAGCCGTTGTCGATTGGGTCTAGTCAAGTTGCATTGTCCCCTACTACTACTTTTAAAACCACTGCTCTAGAAAAATCAGTTTTTGACCAAATTAATCGCTATCGAGTTTCTAAGGGCTTGTCAAAACTGACTTTAAATGCAAACATCACTCGCCAAGCAAGGATTCACAGTCAAAATATGGCTAATGGTAAAGTTCTGTTTAGTCACAAGGGGTTTGAAAAGCGAGTCAATTCTGTCCCGATTAAATACAAGAGTGCGGCAGAAAATGTAGCTTTTAACCAAGGCTATAGCGATCCAGCAAGCCAAGCTATGACTGGTTGGATCAACAGTCCCGGACATCTAAAAAACATTAAAGGCAAATACAACTTAACTGGGATTGGTGTTGCTGCTAATAGTGAAGGCGAAGTTTATCTGACACAGATTTTTATTAGCAATAAATAGGGATTAGTTAGTGGGTAGTGGATAGTGGATAGTGGGCATGGGGCATGGGGCATGGGGCATGGGGCATGGGGCATGGGGCATGGGGGAGCCAGTGCGTTGGAAAGGCTCTGCCGACTTGAAGCATAGCCGCGTCATGGCGACTGGAAAAAGAATTATTACCCATTACCCATTACCCATTCCCAATTCCCAATGCCCAATGCCCATTGCCCAATGCCCACTAACAACTAACCACTAACTACTAACTATCAGGTAATATGAGTTATTAAACCGGACTTAATTCAATTCATGGAAGATTTTCAGGTTTGCGATCGCGACCTTAATGACGCTGCCTTATCGCAATATTTAGAATCGGAGGCGATCGCAGTCGATACGGAAACGATGGGATTATTGCCAGTGCGCGATCGCTTGTGTCTTGTCCAGTTGTGCAATCATGAGGGTAAAGTTACCGCAATCCGCATTGCTAAAGGGCAAACCGACTCCCCAAACTTAAAAAAACTCCTAGAAGCAACGAATATTGTTAAGATTTTTCACTTTGCTCGCTTCGACCTTGCTACCTTGCGTTATCATCTCGGCATCCAAGTTAATCCTGTATTTTGCACCAAAATTGCGAGTAAGTTAGCGCGTACTTACACTAATCGCCACGGACTCAAAGATGTGGTGCAAGAATTGGAACAAGTCGAACTCGATAAAAGCGCTCAAAGTTCAGACTGGGGAAACGCTGCTAATTTATCAGCATCTCAATTAAGTTACGCTGCTAATGATGTGCGCTACTTAATTAGCGTCCGACAAAAACTGATAGAAATGCTCACTAGAGAAGAACGTTGGCAAATCGCACAAGAATGTTTTCAGTGTTTACCAACTATAGTTTCCTTAGATTTGTCGCAATTTAAGGATGTATTTGAACATTGATAAGTTAGCTACGCTCTCGTCAAGAGTCAAAAAGTCAAAAGTCCATAACTGTTGACTCTTGACTCTTGACTACTGACTATTGACTATTGACTGTTGACTCTTAATTACACCTTTTTGTTTTGTGTTTCGGCGTGATTTTTCAAGCGCTCTACAACATTGTAGTCATCTGCGCCTGCGGGAGTCTTTGATTCTACAATACCCTCAGTTGGACCGCCGACAGCTTTCCATGCAGCAAGACCACCTTTGAGTGCTGAGACATGCTCAAATCCAGCAGAACGAAGTGCTTGTGCGGCTTGGTTCGTTTCTTCGTCATTTGCGCCGTAAACGTAAATATCACGGCTTTTAGCTAAACTTGGGGTTGCGCGGTCTACCAATTCATCGATTGGCATTGGCATTGCGCCCATGATATGACCATCATTATAGGTCATGCGATCGCGCACATCCAAAATTGTAAAAGCTGGTTCACCCCATTCCAGACGCGATTTCAGTACATGAACATCAGATTGGGGGTCAATTGGTGGCTGTGAAGGAATAACATCCCCTACTACATTATTGACAGCGTTCTTACCAGCTTGTCCTACCTTATTCGCTGCATCTGCGACATTCTTCCCTGCTGATTCTGCGGTATTTTTAGCGGATTCTGCGACATCCTTGGCTGAAGAAGCAACATCCTTTGCTGCTGATTGTGCTGTATCCTTAGCAGATTCTGCTGTTTCTTTGGCAGATTCTGCCGCATTCTTCGCTGCTGATTCGATATTGTTTTCTGATTCCATACATCCCTCGCCGATTATGTTAATATCAGTAATTTAGCAAACACTAAAAATTTACTCTCTCTTTCCTGGGTATGAAGCTTGTAAATATCCCCCTTCAGATAGACTTAATCAATGAAATAAATCTTACCAGCTTATCAGTAGACTTTTTACACTGACTTGGGAAAAAGGGTTAAGGCAAAGGGAAAAAAGGTTTTCTAACCTTTGCCCACAATAGCGTCAAACAAACTTTTGCTCATAAGTCTACTGTGTAATATAATCAACCAATACTAGAGAAAAAACTTTTTTATCTTACTGAAAATTATTTGGGATAGTTTATCGACATCTGATTCAAATTTCATGCACTAATAATAAGAACATAAATAAAATTTATATTAGTCTCTCGCCAAAGGGCGATCGCATCCCCTCCTACCGCACTATTCACAAGGTTTACCAGGCTGTGATGTCTGACGATAAACCGATGCAGCGTCTACACCAATTAAAATCAAAACTTTGCACAATCTGCTAAAAACAGAGATAATATCGTGTTCGGTTAAAGACTTATTATTCAGACCGCAGCTTTGCAGGGGGACAATTTATTTCTATTACCTATTACCTATTACCTATTCCCAATGATTAACTAGTAAGTCTCTGACACACCAATTCAGCCGCTAAATGTATCGCTGCTTTCATCGAAGTAGCATCGGCAATTCCTTTACCTGCAATATCAAATGCTGTCCCGTGATCTGGTGAAGTCCGCACAAAAGGAAGACCGATAGAAGTATTAACCGCTCTATCAAATGCCATCAATTTCACAGGAATTAAACCTTGGTCGTGGTAAAGTGCTAAATAAGCATCAGCAGGATTAAGGATAGCAGCATTTCCATACCACGCTTGACCAGGCTTCACCCACATTGTATCCGGCGGGACTGGACCATCTAACTGAAATAATGGTCTATTTTTACGCTCTTGTTCTAACCAGGGAATTAGCCAATCTTGTTCTTCATGTCCTAGTTGTCCCTGTTCGCCACTGTGGGGATTTAAACCAGCGATCGCTATTCTTCCATTTTCTATCCCAAAGTCTTTTTCTAAACATTCCACCAGCAAATCTAATTTATTTGTCATTAACTGCGGTGTTAATACCTGGGGTACTTGACTTAATGGAATATGTGTGGTGGCAACTAAAGTGCGGAGTGTCCAATTAGTGTGAGGCGATCGCGCCACAAATAACATCCCAAAGCGGTCAACTCCAGACTTTTCTGCTAAAAGTTCAGTTTGCCCAGGATAATTATATCCTGCCGCCTTCCATGCAGATTTAGCGATTGGACCTGTAACGATCGCATCGAATTTACCAGATAGTGTGTGAGCGATCGCAGTCTCCATATAAGCAAAACTAGCCTTACCACTAGCTGCATTACCAATCCCGGTGATAATTTCACCTTGGGAAGGAACATCCAAAACTGACAAATCAGCCGGATTTGCCATCAAATCTAAATTCCCACTTAAATTAAACTTAATATAAGCTTGTATCAATAAATCCCGGCTTCCTACCACTGTTAGATCGCAGTTTTTGCTAACATCGGGATCTGCCAAAGCCTTCAAAACCACCTCTGGTCCAATCCCAGCCGGATCTCCCAACGTCACCACCAGACGCGGACGCTGTTGTTTATGAGATGTTACCGTAACATTTGAATACATATGATTTAAAATCCTACTAAAAAAGCTAGGGATTGGGCATTGGGCATTGGGCATTGGGCATGGGTAATGGGTAATGGTGAGTCCAGCGAGAAAGGGAGGGTTTCCCTCCGCAGGCGACTGGCGAACCCGAAGGGCTAATGGGTAATGGGATAAATTCTTCCTTGTCCCCACGCCCGTCGCCCTTGTCCCCCTTGTCCCCCTTGTCCCCACACCCGTCGCCCAGCCCTTCTGGTAGACTGAGTTTATATAAATTAACCATTCGTAGAGGAGAATTAGACCAATGACCGAAATTGTGGCAGCAGCGCTATTACCCGTCGCTTTAATCTTCATAGGCTGGGGTTTGGGTGTATTGTTGCTGAAGATTCAGGGCGCAGAACCAGAATAATCGTTCTACTGAGCCGATATTAAAAGGGGAGAGGCGACAAAAAAAGTCTCTCTCACCAGATCGGTTTGTTAAAAATATTGTAAACTTTTGTTTGCATATGCGAGTCTGATAAGATTCTATTAATAAAACTTTAAGATTTTTTACAAAGCCCCATGACATTATTAATCGTCGGTGCCACTGGCACCTTGGGAAGACAAGTGGCTCGTCGTGCTATCGATGAGGGCTATAAGGTACGCTGTCTTGTCCGGAGTGCTAAAAAAGCTGCATTTCTAAAAGAATGGGGCGCAGAACTCGTACCAGGAGACTTGTGTTATCCCCAAAGCCTCACAGCCGCACTTGAAGGTATAACCGCAGTCATTGATGCCTCAACATCTCGTCCTACCGACTCACTGAGTATTAAACAAGTAGACTGGGATGGCAAGGTAGCATTAATTCAAGCAGCTCAAGCCGCAGGTGTAGAACGTTTTATCTTCTTTTCTATTCTCAATGCCGATAAATATCCAGAAGTACCCTTGATGGAAATTAAGCGGTGTACAGAACTCTTTTTGGCAGAGTCCGGCTTGAATTATACTATTTTGCAGCTGGCTGGCTTTATGCAAGGGTTAATCGGTCAATATGGAATTCCGATTTTGGAAGGACAACCAGTTTGGGTGACGGGTGAATCTTCCCCCATCGCTTACATGGACACTCAAGACATTGCTAAGTTTGCTATCCGCGCTTTGAGCGTTCCAGAAACGCAAAAGCAAGCTTTTCCGGTGGTGGGTACTCGCGCTTGGAGTGCCCAGGAAATCATTAGCTTGTGCGAAGGCTTGTCTGGAAAAGAAGCGAAAATAACCCGGATGCCATTAAACTTACTGCGAGCAGTGCGGAACATAACGCGGTTCTTTCAGTGGGGATGGAACGTTGCTGACAGACTAGCGTTTACAGAAGTATTGGCAAGTGGTAAACCGCTAAATGCCTCAATGGATGAAGTATACAAAGTTTTTGGGTTAGACCAACAAGAAACCACCACCTTGGAAAGCTACCTACAAGAGTACTTCAGCCGAATTATGAAAAAACTTAAAGAAATAGACTACGAAAAAACTAAAGCCAAAAAGAAGAAGGAAAAAAGAAGCCCCTTTAAAAAGACTTCAAATTAGCTAAGTGTCAATGGGCAATGGGCACGCTCGATTGGGGGCACGCTCGATTGGGGGCTTTTCCCTTTCCCCCTCTTCAAATCCCCATGCCCCATGCCCGATGCCCGCTTGCCCAATTCCCAATTCCCACATTGTCCAAAATGTGTCACGATTAACATAATATAGAGCATCGCAAGCAAGTTGGATATTTGAATGTGCCGAAAGCAGGCATTATTTACAACGACGTTAAACCGATAGCGAGTCGCGTTGCTATCGAACTGCAAGACAAACTAACCGCAGCCGGTTGGGATGTTTCCGTCACAGCGGGTATCGGTGGTATGCTGGGCTACTCTACCCCAGAGAGTCCTGTATGCCACACGCCAATTGAGGGTCTGACACCCCCTGGTTTTGACTCAGAAATGAAGTTTGTCGTGGTGTTAGGGGGAGATGGGACTGTTTTGGCTGCCTCTCGCCAAGTTGCCCCCTGTGGCATTCCATTGCTAGCGGTGAATACCGGTCATATGGGGTTTTTGACCGAGGCTTACCTCAACCAATTGCCCCAAGCAATAGAACAGTTGATTCTGGGTGAGTATGAAATTGAAGAGCGGGTAATGCTTACCGTCAAAGTGTTTCGCTCTGAGTCGGTGTTGTGGGAAGCCCTCTGCTTGAATGAAATGGTGCTGCATCGAGAACCGCTAACCTCAATGTGCCATTTTGAAATTGTCATAGGAGGTCATGCGCCAGTAGATATTGCCGCAGATGGTGTGATTATTTCTACACCAACGGGTTCTACAGCTTATTCGTTGAGTGCTGGTGGACCGGTGGTAACTCCAGGAGTACCTGTATTGCAATTAGTGCCGATTTGCCCTCATTCTCTCGCTTCTAGGGCGTTGGTGTTTCCTGATAGTGAGCCAGTAAACATTTACCCAGTAAATATTCCTCGCCTAGTGATGGTGGTGGATGGTAACGGCGGGTGCTATGTTCTGCCACAAGATCGGGTATATTTAGAGCGATCGCAATATACTGCCCGATTTATTCGCTTGCAACCACCAGAGTTTTTCCGCATTTTACGAGAAAAATTAGGTTGGGGTCTACCACACATCGCCAAACCAACCTCGGTAGAATTGCCTTAATTGGGAATTGGGAATTGGGCATTGGGCATTGGTAATTGGGAAAAAGGTAATTGGTAATTGGGCATGGGGCATTGGGCATGGGGTATTGGGAATTATTTCTATTACCCATTACCCATTACCCCAACTCTAGAGCCAGAGCCGGCACTCCTGGAAACCCTCCCTTTCTCGCTGGACTCACCATTACCCATTACCCCAACTCTAGAGCCAGAGCCGGCACTCCTGGAAACCCTCCCTTTCTCGCTGGACTCACCATTCCCCATTACCCATTCGCTATTACCCATTCCCCATTACCCATTCCCCCAACTCTAGAGCCAGAGCCGGCACTCCTGGAAACCCTCCCTTTCTCGCTGGACTCACCATTCCCCATTCCCCATGCCCATTCCCCAGTAATTTTGAATAAGTTATTAAAATTGTTGCATCTGCGAGTTTAATCGCCGATACTTGAACGTGCGTTTAACATGGTAGACAAAGTGCCCAACTAGGATTGCTCTATCATCAAAAACACGTAAATTGCACTTTTACCTGATGTACAGACGTTTGACAGCACAGAAGATTGAATTTCAATATCATTACTCCACGCATTAATATGACGCTTGCTCACAAAGATTGTGTTTTGGTGATTGAAAGCGACGAGAATCTAGCAAATCAACTGACTTGCGATTTGCAGGAAGCTGGCTACGAACCAATTGTGGCGCATGATGCAAACAGTGGTTTTCAATACTGCCGCGATCGCCAACCTGCTTTAATAGTTGTAGACCGAATGCTCACCGGAGAATCTGGACTCTCTTTGTGCAAAAATCTGAGAAATGCCGGAATGCGATCGTCCGTGCTAGTGTTAATGGCACGCGATACAATCGATGACCGTGTTGCTTGTCTAGAAGCCGGAGCCGATGATTACTTCCTCAAGCCTTACCGTTCAGAAGACTTTTTAAAGTTGATTCGCCTTTATTTAAAACCAGATGTTGATACCACAGAACAGTTACGGTTTGGAGATTTGATTTTAGATATAGCAACCCGTCGCGCCATACACAACGGGCGTGCAATTGACTTGACAATGAAAGAATTTGAACTCTTAAAGTATCTAATGGAACATCCCCGTGAAGTATTAACCCGCGAACAAATTCTCGAAAATGTTTGGGGTTACGACTTTATGGGCGAATCTAATGTCATCGAAGTGTATATTCGCTACTTACGCCTGAAAATCGAAGAAGAAGGTCAAAAGCGCCTGATTCAAACAGTGCGCGGTGTAGGATACGTGTTACGAGAATCGTAAATAGTTGGGGGTTAGGAGGAGTGTGGTTAGTGGTTAGTGGTTAGTGGATGGTGGATAGTGGTTCATGAAACAACCAGCAACCAGCAACCCTTCGGGTTCGTCAGATGCTTCAAGTCGGGAAACCCGCCCAACGCACTGACTCACCATCAACTATCAACTAACAACCCTTCGGGTTCGTCAGATGCTTCAAGTCGGGAAACCCGCCCAACGCACTGACTCACCATCAACTAACAACCCTTCGGGTTCGTCAGATGCTTCAAGTCGGGAAACCCGCCCAACGCACTGACTCACCATCAACTAACAACTAACAACTAACAACTAATTAAAATTCTATGATTCGTTGGCTAATTTTGCTACCAATGCTCCTAAGTGTTGTGCTGTTCGGGTGTTCTGAACCAACACCAGCTAAACCCCCCAACACTAGCCTTGATTCTCAATTATCAGCCTCAGCGCCTTCTGGTCAAACACTACCGATTTCTGGTGTCGCCATTGTTCCTAATGGCACAAAAATTAATTTGGAGGTAGCGCGGACACCAAAAGAGCAAGAAATTGGGTTGATGTATCGCAAGGTTTTGCCTTCGGACAGGGGGATGCTGTTTGAGTTTCGTTCCGCGCAACCAGTCAGTTTCTGGATGAAGAATACTCTTATACCGTTAGATATGGTTTTTCTGCGTCAGGGGGTAGTGCAATATATTGCAGCTAATGTACCTCCCTGTACTGCGGATCCTTGTCCTAGTTATGGTCCTCAAACACCAATCGACACGGTAATTGAACTGCGTTCTGGACGTGCCGCTGAATTAAGTTTAAAAGTGAGCGATCGTGTTAAAATTGAATTCCTCAACCCCGGTTCTTCCCGGAGATAGAGGTTTCAGCAAGCCTAAGTACGCTATCGGTAAAAATATCAATGTTTAAGTTTTAGTAAAAAAAGCATCACATGGTCTAGTAAAAAAATTACTTTTGACCTAATATTTTATAAACATGCTAATCATTACAAAACCAAGCTATTTCCAGGACAAAATAGCAATTTTAACATTTGATGGCAAAAAATATTCCTTTTGGCGTACCTATAAATAGTCGTTAATAAGAGAGTATAACTATGGAATCTTTCTTACTACAGGTGTAATCAATTAAAGCACTATAGTAAAAATGATTAAATAAATTTCATCTGATCTAAGCGCTACTTGAAAATTAAGTAGACAAGAAGCGCTAGAATTTATATTTACCGAATCCTTTTAACAGAAGGCTTTGTGAGAGGAACACCGTCATTAACTGTGTTGGGGTGTTAATTAGTTAACAACACAGTCACAGATGAAATACTGCTTATAGGCTACAGAAAATCTTGAATTTATGTATGACAATACACTTTACGATAGGGAGGTGAGATACAAATGACACCATCAACATATCCTCGACTTATTCGTTTTTTACAAGATGATTTAGCAATTTCTACGGCTTCGCTAGCGGTTGCTCTTCGTCACCGAGAACAAGACCCAGGTCCTTTGCCAATGATTCTTTGGCAATATGGATTAATTACTCTCGAACAGTTAGAACAAATTTATGATTGGCTGGAGACGGCATAGTTATGAGTAGTTTATTCAGGAGAATCGACTTATGCCACATCAATGCCTTTTACAAAGGCTGATAGATAAGGAAATTAGCTGCACGGTTTTCTACTCATTTACATATAAATTAAAAGAGCGAGTTGGATGATTCAACTCGCTCTCTTGATTTAGTTATAAGTACAATTTTTGAATTTAAGAAGGAAAGATTGACGCTTAACTCTTTACTCCTTAATTTTAATCAATCAGGAACGACAACTTTCTGAGAATTCTGATGATTGATTGACCAGCGGTGGTCAACTTCTTTAGAGGAAAACTGGCAAATTTCTTCTAGGTGTTTTTGTTGTGCCGCAGCTTTACGGAGTGTAATAATTAGCTGATTCACCTGATGCCGTAGTTCTGGGTTTTGACTGACTGCTGACATTGTTTGTCTTTCTAAAAGTTGCAGTATCAGTTCGTAGTGGATAGGTGAAGGCAGAGGAATTTGCTCCATAAAGTTAATCTAATATTTAATATTTGGGATTTTCTATTAGTCTGAGATTTTTATTTGATAAATGAATTTTTACATAGCAAAGAACTATTTATTTAAAGCCGAGATTTTGTAGGTGATGAAGATTTGGCAAACTTTGGCGCGATCGCGTACCCGCGTGCCGCAGGTATCGCCCTCTACTTAACCATTGACAAATCGCCCTCTGTGTGCATTTACTCATGTAATTTTTCTTTTACAAAAGCTTGGGAAATAATTGAGCGATCGCTAATTCTGGCTCTGCTTGTTTTACCAAAGATTCTCCTATTAATACCGCAGATGCACCAGATGACGCCACTAAATTTAGATCCGAAGTGTTATGTAATCCTGACTCGCTGACAACTAAAATATTTCGTTCTTGTAATTGGCTACCTCTTGCTTTTAGTAGTTGACAAGTAGTTTGCAAGTCAACAGAGAAATTTTCCAAGTTGCGGTTATTAATTCCTATTAAGGATACATCATCTAAAGCTAACACGCGGTCAAGTTCGGCTAAAGTGTGGACTTCAATTAAAGCTGCCATTTTCAGGGATTTAGCAATTTTGATAAAGTACTGCAAATCTTGATCGCTAAGTATAGCGGCAATTAACAAGACCGCATCAGCACCTTTAACACGCGCTAAAAACATCTGGTAAGGATAGATGACAAAATCCTTACACAGTAGGGGCAAGTCTACGGTGGCGCGAATGGCGGCTAAGTTATCGAAGCTACCTTGAAAGAACTTTACATCGGTGAGGACAGAAAGACAACTGGCACCGCCTCGCTGATATTGTTGGGCGATCGCTACTGCGTCAAAATCTTCTCTGAAAACTCCTTTGCTGGGAGAAGCTTTTTTAACTTCCGCAATCAACGCTGGCTTTGTCTTACCTTGTCGCAAAGCGGCGATAAAATCGCGGCTTTTTGGTGCGGCGAGGGCTTGGCGCTGCAATTCGCTTAAAGGCAGCTTTTCGCGCATTTGCTCAACTTCTATTTCTTTCTGCCAGACAATTTCCTCCAAAATGTTGTTAGGCGCCGCATCAAAAATGGCGGATTGAAAGCGCAATACAGATACATCAATAGCTCGATTGGGATGAAGGCGACGGATTTGCATAATGGGGAATGGGGAATGGGGAATGGGGAATGGGGAATGGGGAATGGGGAATGGGGAATGGGGAATGGGGAGTGGGGAGTGGAGTAAGAAAAACTCTTGACCCTTGACTTTTGAACGCCACTTGCTTTAAACCGGGAAACCCGTCCAACGCAGTGGCTCCTCTTGACTCCCGACTCCCTACTCACTACTCCCCACTCCCTAAGAGACGATCGCTCGTTTGTATGCTTCATCCAGCACTTCGGAAAGTGTGGGGTGAGCGTGAACTAAATGAGCTAGGGTTTGGACAGATTGGCGATTGGCGATCGCTGCTGACGCTTCGTGGATTAAATCACTGGCGTGCATTCCGAAAATGTGAACGCCCAAAACTTCGCCTGTGTCTTGACGATACACCACCTTTGCTATACCATCCGCTTCACCTTCTGCTAATGCTTTGGAATTACCTTTAAAGTAAGTCCGTGCTGTTCCGACTTCAAAACCGGATTCTTTACCTAAATCCTTGGCTGCTGTTTCTGTCATTCCCACATAGCTGATTTCTGGGTGGGTAAATGCTGCCGCCGGTATACTGCGATAGTCAACTTCACGGTGTTTGCCACAGATATTATCTACCGCTATGATACCTTGAGCCGAAGCCGCGTGTGCTAACATCATTTTGCCGTTGGCATCGCCAATTGCCCACAAATGCGGCACTACTTCACCTGCTGACAGTACAGCCATGCTGTCGTTGACGGGGATAAAGTTGCGCCGATCTACTTCTACACCCACAGACTCTAAACCAAGATTTTGTGTAGCGGGGATGCGTCCGGTGGCAACTAGACAAGCATCCACTTCAATGACATCGACATCTTCTTTGGTTTTGAAATCTGCTAATTCAATTACCACCGGTGAACCGGGAATGACTTTTTTGGCGTATATCCCCACTTTGGTTTCAATGTCGCGGGGAGTAATTAGCACCCTTTCTGCAAGTTTGGCGATATCGCGGTCAAATCCTGGCATCAACTGGTCGAGGGCTTCAATCATGGTGATTTCACTGCCCAAAGCTGAGTATATATCAGAAAATTCTAAGCCGATATAGCCACTGCCAATAATTGCTACCCAATCTGGTAAAGATTCTAACTTTACGCCTTGGTCGCTGGTAAAGACAGTTTTGCCGTCTACCTCAATACCTGGAGGGACGAAGGGAATCGAGCCGGGTGAAAGTATGATGTCTTTAGCTGTGATGGTTTTTTCACCCTCTTCTGTAGTAACACTGACTTTTTGGCTTCCGGCTAATTTTCCCCAACCCCGGATGATATCAACTTTTAGGCGTTTCAGGCTGTTGGTTAAATCGCCTTGGATTTTGGATACGAGATTGTCGGCGTGGTTGGCGATCGCTTGGCGATCAAAATCCACATTACCGACTTGAATACCCAGCGATTTCAGGTGGTGGGCGTCTCTTAACTCTCGCACACGTCCAGAAGCCGCCAACAGCGCTTTAGACGGAATGCAGCCCCGGTTGACACAGGTTCCCCCCATATCGGCTGCTTCAATAATCGCTGTTTTCAGACCGCAGCTAACGGCGTGTAGGGCAGCGCCATGTCCGCCTACACCCGCGCCTATAATTACTAAATCGTAATCAAATCCCTGACTCACGTTAGTTTCCCCGTCGTGTGCTTTGTCTATTTATTCTCATCTTCACAAGCAATCAGCGCAACCCCCAGGATTTTTTGGTGTTGCTAAATCAAATTATCATTTACGCGCTTCTGGCGAAGATATTAATACTTCACTTCCGCAATCTAGTAGTATTACATATAACGTTCTAATTTATACATTTTTTTATAATTACTCGCGACGTGAGTATATCTACTTGCTCTGAGTGTTGTTCAAATCTTGCAAGCCAAGGATAGTAGATAAAGATACTTCTAGTTGTCTTATATAATCATCATCCAGATGACCAATAACTTTAGTAATTCTTGATTTATCAATGAAGGAGGATTTATTCGCAAAGTATTACAGAGTCTTGGTTTAACACGCCAACTCCAGCAGGAACAAATACATGAGATGGTAAAAGGGCACGTCGAATTTTAGAAGTAAAAGGTGCAATAATTGTATGAGGACTAACGGCATTAGCTCGGTCAATTTGTAAAATCACAACTGGTCTGATGCCTGCTTGTTCAGTGCCTATAACTGGATTTAAATCGCATAAAACCACATCCCCTCGTGTAATTTCTACCACTGAATTTCTCCACGAGCCAAGCGATTTTCATAATCTTCCAAGTTGGATAGGTAGTCGGAAAAGTCAGACTCCACCGATTCTAAAGACTCTGTATCAAGCCATAAAGAAGAGTCTTTACTGCTATGTTTCCAAACCAGAAAGTCTATAAAATCACTGACTTCTTGAACCAGAGACTCTGGTAGTTGGCGGATTTTGCCAATCGTTCTGTCATGTACAGTCATGAGGTCTAGGTTGCTAGTGTGGTTTTATTTTTAGAATACTCTGTATTCTCTCTCTTCCTCATTCCTCTGTGAACTCTGCGTCGCGCCAGTCGCACGCCAGGTGCTACAACGGGGGGAACCCCACGCCAGTCGCCTCAACGGAGGGAACCTCCGCACAGCGCTGGCTCCGCAACGCACTGGCTCCTCAACGGGGGGGAACCCCCGCACGGCGCTGGCTTCTCTGCGGTTCGTTTTTCCATGACGAGTGCGTAAGTCCTAATAATGATAATTTGATTATTTTAACAAACGGATTTGCTAAAAAGACACAAAAAACACCATCTCAACAGATTGATTTAGCAGAACAACGAAAACGAGATTATCTCAATAGAAAAGAAAGCGAGGAAAATGATGAGTGACGTAGAAAATTACATTGCAAAACGCAAGCATACTGACATTGAGTTTGCCGAAAATTTTGAATCTGGATATATCAGCTTTAAAATTGGAGTACTGTTGGCAGAAGCAAGAATTGCAGCAGGAATGACACAAGAAGAATTAGCACGTCGGTTAAATTTAGATAAATCCACAATCATCAATCTTGAAAATAATGCCGAAGATGTAGGGATTTCGACCTTAGAAAAATATGCAAAAGCTTTAGGAAAAAAACTTTTTGTAGAGATTCAATAAACGTGAGTTCGACGAATAAAATATGACCCCTCTCCAAACCTCTCCCCGCTTCGGGGAGAGGCTTTGAAACTTTCGAGGATTTTGCAAGAAATATTAATCGCAGTCAAAGCCAGAGAAAAAAAATCATTGGGGTAGTCGCTTTTTGCCATCGATGACGAAGGGTAGTAAGTCGAAGAAGTCACCAGGGCAAATGAGTTTACCTTGGGATAAGCAAAAAGTGACAGAAAGCACGGAGGTGCATGAAGTAGCAGAAAAATTTATCCGCGCTAACGGCTTTTACCCAGCAGTGCCAGGTATCGAATTTGTGGAATGCTGATTACTTCGTGGTCAGAAAGGCTGTAATAAATCTTTATAATTGTCTGAAACGCTTAAATGTTACAGTTTACAAGTCTCGATGCGAGAGAAGACCGAGAACTCCACCCACCATAAATCCTTAAACTACAAAAAAATTCTATTAAAATAGTCGATGGGAGGTGTCCAAGAGGTGCTGAGGTGTTAATTGTTTGGCACGTATCTGTGTTGATTGTCCAGTTATTATCCACTTTCCATCCAACGCGATCGCCATACTTATCCCAGGCTTCTTTATAATACTTGCCGTCAGCCTTCCCGCCACAGCTCAGGTAAATTTCCTTTTGAACGCTGAAGCCAAAGCGCCCATTGCTATATTTTACCCACAGGCGGTCAATCGTGCGTAGGTCTGTACAGGGAAAGTTTAATAGTTCGTCAGACTCAAAGTAGTCATTTTCCTTCTTCCCTACAGCCTGAATCATCACCAGGTAAGTTTCATAATCAGCTTCTTTCCAGCTGCCTGCTTTCAATAAGTCGCGCAGCTTGGTGTAGTCTACACCTTTTTCTGAACTCAGGTCATCTTCTGTAGAGGGGAGTGGGGAATCGGTAGAGACGCGATTAATCGCGTCTAAGCGATTATGTATGGGTGCAACATCCTCATCTCTAAGTTTAAGACTTTGCTGATATCGCTTCAACTCCTCACGAGTCTCATCACTTAGAATAACTTCCTCTTCTAATGCTTCAGCTAGAACTGTTTCATATTCCTGCAAACTTTCCTGAAACTCACGGAATGGTTTAAGAACTTCCTCTTTTATCGCAGCTGCTACTTCAGGTGTTAACCCAAATTCCCTTTGCTTGCGATTAAGAATATTACGTCCCACAACCGAGAAGCTACCATCTTTCCGGACACATCGCTCAACTTCTTTACGATATTCTAATTCTGAGCTTCGTGGCACATTCGCTAAACGGATTTTATAACCTTCTTGAACAGCATAAATTTCCGGTTTCATCGCAGGTTTTGCTTCCTGCACCTTGCGCTTGGCATATTCATGCAGTTCATCTACTGTAATTACACCATCGTTGTTAGTATCAGCTGCTCCTTTTTCAATTCCCTCAACTAAATAGCGGGTGTAAACTCCCCCTCCCGCATCTTCAAACGAAACTTGTGTAGCTGTTGAAGAGGTTAACACGGCTCTGCCTTCACCACCTAATTGAGCTTTGATTTCATCCTTAATACTGACAACAACAGCTTCTTTTACACTCATACCCTCAGCAAAAGCACCGCTAAAGCAGCAGTCAAGAATTAACACCTGTCGCTTTGACTTGCTGCGACTCATGTAATTTTCATGAATAAACTTGGCATTTACTGCTGTTCCAATCCTTGGTAGTCCCTGAGGGTTGATTTGGGTGGTATGGCTAACAAAGAATAAATTTCCATCTTCATGTTTATAGCCATGTCCAGAAAAATAGAGCAGCACAATGTCATCTTTTTGACATTTTTCCATAAACAACTGCTCAATCTCCGACTGCATGGTGAAGGAATCAGGGTTAGGCAACAATTTTACTTCATCAAATCCACCTATTTTTGAATCCAGTAAAACACGCTGCATTGTTTCGATGTCTTTCGCGACACCAGGTAGCGGCTTTAACTGATTATGCTGATATTCACTTACACCAATTAGCAATGCATATTTCGCCATTTTACTAGCTTAATTTTTAATATATTAATTTGCAATATTACAGTTTACAAGTCTCAATGCGAGAGACAACAGAAGAGAAAAAAAGCACCGCCTTTTCCCCAGCACCCCAAAAGGGTAAATGTCCTTCTGGTGCAGAGGTGTCAAAATTAATATTATTTAGAGAATCAATCCAATTATTATCTACTTTCCAGCCGACGCGATCGCCCAACAATTCCCAGGCTTCTTCATAATACTGTCCGTCATCCTTACCGCCGATGCTGATGTAAATTTGCTTTTGAACAGTGAAGCCAAAACGCCCATCGCTATATTTTACCCACAGGCGATCAATCGTGCGTAGGTCTGTACAGGGAAAGTTTAATAGATCGTCTCGCTCAAAGTAATCATTTTCCTTTTTCCCTACAGCCTGAATCATCACCAAGTAAGTTTCATAGTCAGCTTCTTTCCAATTGCCTGTCTTCAATAAGTCGCGCAATTTAGTGTAGTCTATACCTTTTTCTGAACTAAGGTCATCTTCATCGGATACAGTTTGTTGAGGTTCGGGTGTCAAAGTTGGCTGCTGGGGAGTGTCGATTGTCGAGATTGGCTGTTCGGGAATTAAGCGATCGTGTATCGGTGCAACATCCTCATCTCTAAGTTTGAGAGTTTGCTGATATCGCTTCAAAATTTCCCAACTACCATCACTAAGAACAGCTTCATCTTTCAATGCCTCAGTTAGAGTTTCTTCATATTCTTGCAAACTCTGCTGAAACTCACGGATTGGTTGGAGAACTTCCTCTTCTATCTTTGCTGCTTGTTCTGAATTTAATTTAAAATCTGTTTGCTTACGATTTAAATGCTTGCGTCCTAAATTCGAGAAACTATTATTTTCAACTGAGAACGCACCATTTTTCACACATTCTTCAACTTCTTTACGATATCCTAATTCTGAGCTTAGGGGTGCATTCGCCAGACGTATTTTATAACCTTCTTGAACAGCATAAATTTCCGGTTTCATCGCAGGTTTTGATTCCTGCGCTTTACGCTTGGCATATTCATGCAGTTCATCTATTGTAATTACACCATCGTTGTCACTATCAGCTGCTCCTTTTTCAATCCCCTCAACTAAATAGCGGGTGTAAACTCCCCCTCCCGCATCTTCAAACGAAACTTGTGCAGCTGTTGAAGAGGTTAACACAGCTCTGCCTTCACCACCTAATTGAGCTTCGATTTCATTCTTAATACTGACAACAACAGCTTCTTTTGCACTCATACCCTCAGCAAAAGCACCGCTAAAGCAGCAGTCAAGAATTAACACTTGTCGTTTTGACTTGCTGCGACCCATGTAACGTTCATGAATAAATTTAGCATCTACAGCTGTTCCAATCCTCAATCCCCCCTGAGGGTTGATTTGTGTGTTGTGACTAACAAAGAACAGATTCCCATCTTCATCTCTATAGCCATGTCCAGAAAAATAGAGCAGCACAATGTCATCTGTTTGACATTTTTCCATAAATAACTGCTCAATCTCCGATCGCATGGCATCTGAGTCAGGATTAGTTAACAATTTTACTTCATCAAACCCGCCTGTCTTTGAATCCTGCAAAACACGCTGCATTGCTTCGATGTCTTTAACAACACCGGGTAACGGCTTTAACGGCTTAGACTGATACTCACTAATTCCAATCAGCAATGCATATTTCGCCATTTTGCTTGCCTAATTTTTAATATATAAATCTTTTATACAATATAAGGTGTACGGTGCGTTAGGCTAATGCCGTAACGCACCCTACAAACTACTACAAACTACAAACTTTGATTTGATAAAAGCAGCTTTCTCAAAAACTCAGCTTTTTCCAAACTAAGGCGATAAATTTCCGGTTCTGGCTTACCAACAATATGTCCTTGAATATAGTTTACACCTAGCTCTTTGAGTCTCTGCAAGCTTATGGGACTAGCCTCATCCACACCTTCAACAATTACATTTGATGGATTTAAATTATTTGCTCCTACAAGTTCGTGAACAAAGCGAATAATAATATCACATGGTTGATGATGCAGAATCTCTCGGTCAATTTTCACATGACATGGATTCAATCCGGCTAAACGAGAGACTGAAGAATAGCCGACTCCAAAATCATCAATGGCAAATTTAATCTGAAATTTGCGTACATATTCTAATAGTCTATTTTTGAAAGTTTTCAAAGGATACTTGAGGCGAATACCATCTTTATAATGTGGAACTTCGGCTTTTTCAGAAATTTCTAATATAAGATTTCTTGGGGAAATAACATTATCTTTGATAATATGACGTACTGTTTCAAAGTATGCTGTCTGCATCAAAGATTCTGGATAAACATTAACTGATAATGGGACAATTTCATGGGAACGATTTTGTTTTGCTTTTTGTCTAGCCTCTAGATAAGTTTTTGTGGCAACTATCAGAAAATATCGGTCAAGTTCAACCATGAAATCATGCCGCCACAATTCTGCTGCTTCAAATAAATCTGAAGGTGCAGTTAAGCTATCTGGATTTCTTGCTAAGGCTTCCCAACCGCTAATAAATAAGTCTTCTGGATCTAAATGCAATACTGGTTCAAAGAATACAATCATTCGTTGCAGACGTTCGCGGAATAATTGAAATCTTTTTTGATGTAAAGATGCAGAAACAAAGCCAAAATCTCTCTTTAAATCATCAATAATAGTAGCTTCGACTAATGCAGGGTGAAGTGGTATTTTCTGACAAGCTTGATAAAAACTTGATAAAATTCTGCCGAATGCATCTTCTAAAAGATATGAATCTTGTTTTAAACCGCAAACAACCATAACTTCAGTTTTTTGTGATGATTGCAGCGGTATTATAACAATAGCTCTAACAATACCTTTTTTAGTTTCATAGATTTTATAACTTCCATGATGACCGGGATAAAATACTGATTTTTCGGAAATAATCGGCAAAATTATTGATTTGAAAGTTTCAATATCAGTATCTGGTTCTATATCTTCAGCTAAATTGCTTTGTGCTTTAACAACCCAGTTATCTTGACCGCGATCGCGTAACACAAAAACCAAATCTGCTGACGATGAATATTGAATTATTTCTAAGATGCGAGTTGCTATATCATTAGTTGAACTATTATTTACAAAGTCTGTCAGCCGTGTTATTAAACTATTTATAAAAAATTCATATGGTTCTAAAAAGTTATGCAAATAAGAAGTTTGGGAATGTAGAATTACGTCGGACATGCTTTTTTACAATATTATATTTGGGATGACATCAATTATTGTCATTCCTACATGATGAATGTTAGTTACAATTTTAACAACTTAGTAGAGGAAACAAGTAGTAATAATACATACGGTAAAGCCGAACATTAAAATGTTCGGCTCACTTGAAGCGCGTTCGCGAAGCGTTGCCGTACTCGGCATCGCATAAAAATTTGGCGCTTTCATACACAAGCGCGTTCACAAAGTGACTCTGTAAGAGTATCGCCTCGGAGAAACGCAAGTTACATGGACGTGCGATCGCGCTAAGATTGAGACTACAACAAGCCTTACATGTTTAATAAATCTAGCGTTTGCTCCAAGTGCATTTTAGCTTTGTGCAAATTAAGCAATGCTTCTTGGTCATAACGTTGAGGATACTCTAAACGCTTGCCTTGCATCGTTGCTTTAATTAGTGCAGCAAGCTTTTCTGTAGGTTGTCCCATCTGGTCTAACGCTTGTCCTAAGTCCTGATAGCCTTTAAAGGTCATTCTTGTCAATCCTTCCCCTTCCTTCATCTGACGCAATGCAATAGCCGCAAACGTCAGCAAAGCATCAATCCAAGCAGTTTTATAAGCAGGGTTTCCCAGTGGTTTAAGTCCGTACTGCTTGCAGAGTCCCTTTAGTTCCCCAAGGGTTTTGATTTTAATTTGTGAACGTGTAAACATGGAATTGTCCATTTTAAAAAGGTGGATATTGGCAGGGGAAAACTTTGGACGGTGAACCCTTGCCAATTATTCATTAATCCACATGCTAACTCCTGTTTCAACTAATATTTACATTTCTTAATTAATGCCTAACCCCAAAGGGAACCCAGAAAGTTTAAAGCCATTTACTACCGATAGGGATGAACCACTAGTAAAACAAATTAACGTGCGAGTATCAGCGTCAATGTACGTGAAACTAAAATCTGTTGATAATTACCCTGAGTTTGTGAGACAGGCTATAGCGAAGGCTTTGAGTGAATTAGAGGATAGTGATGAGGATTCTACTTAAAGTAATTACTTTAAGTAAAATGAACAAGGTATCTCTATCAATATTTATAATTTTTCCTTATTCAACCATTTAACCATTTATAAACTGAACAAAAATGGTTGAAAGCCGTATACTACTGTCAGAAAAACGGAGAGACAGGGATTCGAACCCTGGTTAAGTTGCCCTAAACAGCATTTCCAGTGCTGCGCCTTCAACCACTCGGCCATCTCTCCAGATGCCACAATTTATAATATTACTATAAAATCGCAAAAAATGCAAAGATATTTTTTGGGAATGGGTAATGGGGAATGGGGAATGGGGAATGGGTAATCGGGCAGGGGGGCAGGGGGGCAGGGGGGCAGGGGGAGAAATATTTCTTCTTTCTTACCGATGCCCAATGCCCAATGCCCTATGCCCTATGCCCTATGCCCTATGCCCTATGCCCTATGCCCTATGCCCAATTACCAATTACCAATTACCAATTACCCAATCCAAAATCAAGATGTCTCGTACATACACAATTAAAGTTCGCGATCGCGCTTCTGGTAAAGAATACACTCTAGAAGTGCCAGAAGACCGCTACATTCTGCACAGTGGCGAAAAACAAGGGGTAGAACTGCCGTTTTTGTGCCGAAATGGTGCTTGTACCACTTGTGCTGTGCGAGTGCTGTCAGGAGAAATTTATCAACCGGAGGCGATCGGACTTTCCCCAGAGTTGCAGCGTCAAGGCTATGCGCTGTTGTGTGTCAGTTACGCACGTTCTGATTTGTACGTGGAGACACAAGACGAAGACGAAGTTTATGAACTTCAGTTTGGACGCTATTTTGCTAGAGGAAAAGTGAAAGCGGGTTTACCTTTAGATGAAGATTAAGGAGTTATTAGTTGATAGTAGTTAGTTGATGATTGTTAATTGTTAGTTGATGGTTGTTATTTGTTAATTGATAAGTAATTAGTAGTTAGTTGATAGTTATTGGTCAACAGTCAACAGTTATCGATTAACGACTAACCAATAACCACTAACAACTAACATCAATTAACCACTAACAATTAACGACTAACGACTAACCAATAACCACTAACCACTAACAACTAACCAATGATTAAAATCATAATTTTAGCTTGCCTGTTACTTCTAATGGGTTGTCAACCTAAAACCCCGCTTGCAGACAATCAGCCGTTGGTGAAAGTGGCGCGGGTGGTGAGTGGGCAAACGCTGGAGGTGTTAGGCTTGGCAGAGCAACCCAATTTGATTTCTCAGGTGCGGTTGGTTGGTATAGAAGCACCAGATTTGCGCCAGCGTCCGTGGGGAGATACGGCGAAAGATGCGTTAGAAATGATGATTGGCGGTGCAGAACAATATGTCAAGCTGGAGTTTGATATCCAACCCAAAGACAAAATCGGGAGAACTTTGGCTTATGTGTGGAAAGATAAGGTGTTCTTGAATGAACGGCTAGTCAAACAAGGGAATGTGCTGTTTGTTGCGCGATCGCCTAATCATAAATATGACCAACTTTTAGATCGCGCTCAACAATGGGCTAGACTCATGCAACAAGGCATTTGGAACCCGGAAAAACCGATGCGTCTGACTCCCGGTGAGTTTCGCCGTCAAAATCGTTAAAGAGACTTTTTGATTAAAAACTTGCTAAAAAAAGAGTGTTTTTCAACGCAGAGGGGCGCAGAGTCAGCGCAGAGGAACACAGAGTTTTTTGTGATGAATTTGGGCAATTTTGTACTAAGACAAGTTGTCTTTTGACAAAAGATGGCGATGAATGATATGGGTGTAATTAACAGTTGTAGTAAGCGATTTATCGCTTGAAATTGAGCGATAAATCGCTCACTACGAATTTTCACATTAGTCTGAATTGCCATGAAATTAAATCAGGACTTACGCAACTGGCACATTGCGATCGCCAATTAGTAGTAATTTAGTACTAGAAACAAGTATTTCTGAAATCAGCCCTTTTTAGAATTGTTGATAGAAATGAATCAAGTAGATTCCGGGAA
>JAESGF010000100.1_pt1 | contig 73185 bp, 64 predicted proteins | sample 9269621 | NCBI WGS metagenome assembly JAESGF01 (sample SAMN14515066, study PRJNA621663) | algae metagenome | isolation source: Tolypothrix carrinoi HA7290-LM1 and co-occurring heterotrophs from dry rock... | place: USA: Makauwahi cave, Kauai, Hawaii | collected 2011-01-06
TATACTTATGGTCATTTGAGAATAGTCTTCCATGAGGTTATACCTAATATGACTATTCTAAATATATAGACGTTCCGCTAGTTTTGTCTAGTTATGGGTAGAAATTAGCTAGCAGCAATAAACCCTCTATTTGCCTAATTAGCGATTCCGGAATTGATAAGTTGACACCCGCAACTTTTAGCTTGTCTCCCGCTTTTGCAAGTTGACTTAACTCAGTTACCGCTTTTGTCGTCTTGCCACGAACAAAACTTGCCATCCCACGAGTATAAGTCATCAATGGTGCAAATCCTGCTAACGGTTCTGCAAACGTTTCCACTATGGATGCCATGCGAACCCACTCTGCTTTTTCCTCTAATTTCAACTTGGCAAGCGTAGATGCAATTTCCCGCGCTGCTTCACCAGGTTTTGTATAAGCTAAAGCCGTCCACGTCTGAACCTGAGCAAAATCACGCATATCCGGATCGTGACTCTCAAGCTGTTGTTTTACATAGACAAGCAAAAAATCAGACAATTCATGAATTCGCTTTTCGCCAAAGCGGGGATTAACTTTCAATTCTTTCAGCAGTGCATTTCGCACCTCTGTTTCCATTTCATAAAGTTCATATCCCACTTGATCACAAAGGCTGGAAAGTAACAAATCTGCCACAGCAAGCCAGGGAATTTTCAGTGCTTCACCGTGAATATCGCGTTGAAAATTCGCCCACAACCGATACAGTAAATCGGGTGTCAGCGCTAAGGGAAAAGCAGCATGATAAGCGAAATCAAGATGCGCTTCACCAAAGTGTTGGTGAAAAGCTTCAATGCGACGAGTGACGACTTCTGGCTTCATCTGCTTCTTTAAACTAAAGTTTTCGACAAAGAACCCTCAAACGGTTGCAATAAAATTCCGAGAATCTTATCAACTGCATTAATGTAATATTCGATCGCGTCGATGCACAATATATTTTGTTCTAAAGTCAAAAACTTCCAACTAGTTCCAGTTGTAACTGCTCCATAAATGACTTTAATTTCACTTTTTGTTTGATTAAATATTTGAGCAGCAACCATTGTGGCAGCGCATTGTCCCAGCCCTGCAATAATGTTTTCATTTTTCGCCTCAATCACTGTAAGCACTGGAGCGCTGATAAAATATTGCTCACTAGATGCGCTGAGGATAAAGTCACAAAAGCCTGAGAGTCCTTGAGCAGGATCAACATTAAACTCTGTCCCAGAAAATAAGCCGATTCGATAATTCAACTGTCGCCTAACCTCAGATAAAATCGGAGCAATGAGAAACTCAGAACGGGCTTTTTCGCTGTTAATGGCAGTCGCCAAAGTTACATTTTCAGCCAGCACCCGTTGTAGTAAATCAGATGGCTGTACCCCCGCGACATCCCGAAACAAATTTCGAGTCTCGTCCAGAGTTAAGCCAAATGCATTTCTTGCTTTAACGAGAGTAAAATCACTGTATGCCATAAAAAGAGCGTAGAAGCTCTGCTTCTTGTCGCCAGACATCGCGTTCTATTTTAATTGTGTAGCATCGCTTGCCGTCCTCGCAAAACATCGATCGCACTATCCAACCCGTGACGACTCAATTCAAACATCGGCACTAAACGCGCAATTTCACCCGCTGTTGTCCCAAACCAGCGCTCTGTCGCCATTGGATTGACCCATGCTATATAACGAACTCGTTGCTTTAACTGGTATAAAAACTTTTCTGTCAATTCTAACCTTTCTAAGCTATAACCACCCCGCGCTGCCCCCGCATCACTAAAAATCAACACAGTCGAGCATTCTGGACGCAGTTGAGCCAGAAAATCTAATACAGGTTCAGCTTTTTGGCGGGCAGTATCTCTGTAAATATACTTGGTTGGGCAGTTGTGAAAGTAATAAATACCAGCTTTTCCTAAACGTCCTCCCCGCACCGCAGTTTCCGCTAACCGCTGCGATAAAGCGTGAAAAGGCACCATTGAGCCTTTTTGGTCAATTAGTAACTGTAATTCTGTGCGATTTACTCGACTGGGAACCATTACAGGTTCTAGCAAAATTCCCTGTTGTCCAATCCGGTCAATTGTTGCTTCTACATCTAATGTGGGCAAACCTTGCCGCACGAAACGCCGCAAATGTCGCCAGCTTTGCTTCATCTGCCGTCGCGTTACGGGAAAATACTCATCGGTTTGGGTGAAGCGATTTTCTGCAATTTCCTCATAGCTACTAGTAGTAATTTGTACTGCTTCTGCTACTTGCATTTCGTCTTCTACTTCGATTAATTCTGACGAAACCGATACGGAAGCTAGTGTATTTTCGACTTGTTCGGGTTTGGGTTGAGAAGTGGGCTTAGTAGTTTTGATGTCTGAACTGTCCGGTTTTTCCGGTGAGGTGGAAGTAAAAGCGCTGTTGGTGGATACGCTCATTACTTGTTGAAAGTGATAGTTAAATAGGTGTTCTTCGTCTTTCGATTTCACCCACAAAGTACGGCAGAGTTCCGCTAATGCCTCTTGGTTAGTTGTGCCAAAGCCTTTCTGTAAAGCTTCTAGAATCAGGCGATACTCATCAATGCCCAGTGGTAAGCCTGCCTCTCGCAGCCGCGTGAAGAGGTCAAGTAGCGGTAATTCTTCTTGGGTAGTGGTAGCTAATTGTACTTGGGCGGCTTCCATTTGTATCGAGTGACAATCGCATTGTATTGAGTGACAATCGCATTGTATCGGGTGACAATCGCATTGTATCGAGTGACAATCGCATTGTATCGAGTGACAATCGCATTGTATCGGGTGACAATCGCATTGTATCGAGTGACAATCGCATTGTATCGAGTGACAATCGCATTGTATCGGGTGACAATCGCATTGTATCGGGTGACAATCGCATTGTATCGAGTGACAATCGCATTGTATCGAGTGACAATCGCATTGTATTGGGATGCGATCGCATTGTATCGAGTGACGATCGCATTGTATCGGGTGACAATCGCATTGTATCGAGTGACAATCGCATTGTATCGAGTGACAATCGCATTGTATTGGGATGCGATCGCATTGTATTGGGATGCGATCGCATTGCACGCTATTGCAAAATTTAATTCCCATGCTTTGCGTGGGAACGAGAAGAGAAATAGGTTAAGGCGATCGCTCTTCACCATAACGCCGATAATCATCCCAACTCTTCAGCAACACCCCAGGATACAAAAGTTCTGTTTTCAACTTGCTGAGAATTTCGTCGTCGGAATTGTGCTTGAGTAGCATGTCGATCCAGTCCATCAACTCGCTAGTGCTAACCTTTTTGCCTGCGTCTCCTTTGTCTTGTTGCATCTGGTTGCGAAGATTGATGAAGCGATCGATAATTGCATCCAGTAATGCTAAACGCGGATCGGAAAAACAAAAGCGAGCTTTAACTATTTTTATCAAATCCTCCCGCTGCGGAAATTTGACGTAGTGAAACAAACAGCGACGCAAAAAAGCATCGGGCAAGTCTTTTTCATCGTTACTTGTAATAAAAACTATCGGTGTCACTTTCGCCTGAACTTTCTTGATGGGGCTGGTCTGTTTTACCTCTATTACCTCAAACCGTTTCTCATCAAGCTCTAAGAGCAAATCATTGGGAAAGTCGATATCAGCTTTATCTATTTCATCAATCAGTACAACTGTGCGGCACTCGTTGCGAAAAGCACGTCCTAGCGGTCCCCACTCGACGTAAGCATCAGCATTTTTCGCTTGTTCTGCGGCGTCTTTATCTATCCCAGAAGCAGCAAGTTGTGCATCTCGCAACCTGCCAACTGCATCATAAGTATACAGCCCCATCCCGCGCTCGACTGGTCGATTTGACGTACCAAGCTTCAAAAGGTAAATTTAGCTCGTAAGCAACAGCATGAGCTAATTTTGTTTTGCCACAACCGGGTTCACCCTTCAATAATAAAGGACATCCCTTGAGCGATCGCACAAGGTACCGCTTCTACTAACTTCTCACCGGGCAAATATGGATACAAAAGTTGCCCCGTTAGCTTGTCTTGCTATGCTTGGTTTCGGCTGTTTATCCTTGTCACCAGTGTATTTCAGTCGCTCATCTACAGCTTTAACCACCTATCCTCTCCTTGCTCCCAACTATAACCACACAAACCAAAAATTTCGGCAAACACCCGTTCCGGAATGCCTTCACTGTTCTGTAGAATTACCTTAACTGTGTAGTCAATTTTTTTAGTCACTTTTGTGGGTAGTGCATCAATTGCATTTTCCATCCAGTTAACTAACACTTGGTCAGATAGACGGTCAATAATCGGCAGTCTTATAGGAGTACAAGGTTCCCACATAATTTCAATTTCATCTGCAAACGCGATATCCCAGGTGTTGACACAACTATCCTGGTCAACTAAAAACATCAATAAAAAAAACTCGTTGCTTGAATAAATCGTCTGTTGAGTTGAGTTTACCAGGGGAAGCCAAAATTCGCGGATCAATTCTTGCAAATAGTCTTCATCAATACAATCCATATCGTGAAAAACCAGGATGACGTGCTGATTTTTCAACTGAGACATCACATTTCTGGCAATTTCCGGCAATGAAAAGTCTTGTACTCCTATCTGACGCCCTAATTCACGCCATAATGCTTTGATGTCAGTCCTAAATGCTCTACGGGAGAGGTAAAATTGAATTGGTGGAGTTACGGAACCATCAGGTATTGCGTTTAACAAGCGTCTCCAAAGAAATATTTGCCCGTGTTCTGGGGAACCATGAACCAAAAAAGCTCCGATACGTTTGTGTTCAATAAATTCTCGCTACGGAGCGCACCTGCTTGATATAGTTGAGGCGAAACAGTTCAATGTGTATTCGCTCACTTTCTAGATTATCAATTTGTTTAGCGAGGCGATCGCGTTGTGCTTCAAAACGCTCAATTTCCTTATCTAGCTGAAAAGCCACTGAAGTACCTGCCTCAATTGCCAAATTAGTCCGCAAGCATTTTATTATCTCGCTAAGTAGATCGTACTGTTGTTGAAGTTCTTCGCGTCTACGTTGTAAGTGTTGAACTGAGGACATCTCTAAGCTTCTTTTTCCATTCAGAAATTGCCAATAGAATTTTAATTTGGCTCATTGAGGCTATTTACTCAGGTTTAATCTATTATCTGTAGAACTTTACACTTATACTTAAGTAGTCTAACAATAGCGTGTCTGCACATTATTGTTAGACTGCTTGCAAAAATACTTCACCGGAACACAAGCCAATTTCGGACGAATTTTAGCTAAAATCCGCCCCAATCATAATTTTGGATAACCTCTTTGAGCCTTGATGCGAAATTAAATATATTTAGAGAAAAAGTAAAGAATTAACCCTGTTAGTAGTAAACAAACAATTCCCGCAGCACCAGCTAGGGGTTTTTTGTTTTTACCAGTCAACCATTCAGGGACTTTACCAGTGTAAGTAATTAACTCTGCTGTATCTAGGCAAGCGATCGCCCATACCCATCCTGCGTGCAATCCAATCGCTAAACCTAAATTATTGCGATCGCTAAACCGTGCCAATACTAGCACCATTCCCATTAACCACAGTCCCGGTAATTGCGGTATAGTTTCCCGTCGTTCCCAAACTAAATGTAGTAAAGCAAAAATCAAGCTAGAAATAACTGCTGCTACCCAAACTGAATAATCCTGCGCTAGTTGAGTAAACAAAAAACCGCGAAAAATCAACTCTTCTACACCACCGACAAACAAAGCTACCAAAAAAATAGGTAGCAAGATCGATTGCAATTGCTTTGTCTGGGACTCTTGCCAGCTGCACCACGAAAGCCAAAATTGCCCACCAAATACAACAGCTAAACTCAATACTCCCAAAACAAAACCCAGTCCCAAAGAACCGAGAAGGGAAATATTCACTCTTAAGCCATAATTTGAAAAAGATGTATTAGTCAGCCAATTTATACCCCAGAGAATAAAAGGTGCTAATAAATAAAGGGAAACTAATAAAGGTAATTTTTGTTCTGGCTGCAAAGCTTTGCCCAGTTGCAAATTCAGTGCTAGTGCCGATACTATTGCTACTGGTAACCAGCATCCTATCCAGCCAATGAAAAAAGCCATCACTACCACTACCGCTGGTGCATTTTGTAGAAATGACACTAAGGTGTTGATTGATGGCTCAAATGATGCTATCGAAACAGACAAAAACAAATACGACACACTTCTTGCAAACATAGATTTCTTGTTTTTTAATCAAGCTTCTACCAAAATTGGCGATTTATGCAAGATACCTAATCGTATTTTTCTGACTCGACACAGTTGTTAAACAGAAGATGTTAATTTTTCTTACATAGAGAACAACTTATCAAGCATTTAGCTTGAAATGCCTCCAGATCGAAAAATTTACTCCTCATCTTCGTCTTCATCTTCTTCATCTTCGTCTAATTCTAAGTCTTCATCTGCCTCGGTCAATTTTTTATCACCTTCACCAACTTGAATCAGGTGAATATGCTTATATCCCAGCTTAATTTCAAACTCATCACCTGACTTTAAGCCCATTGCTTTGGTGTAGGTGGCTCCAATCACAATCTGACCATTTTGATGTACGCTAACACGATAGGTCGGTTCACGCCCACGTCCATCTTTTGGTGCTTCTGGACTGAGAGGAATTCCCCTAGCTGATAGCAAAGCATCGTAGAAATCGGTCAGGTTTACTCGTACCTGACCACCTTTAGTAGTTGTGTAATAGCCACATTGCTTGGCTCTTTCTCGTCGTGGTAAAGTAGAAAGTTCTTTTACCTTAGCAAGCAGTGCTTTTCCAGTTAATGGCGCGGTTGCGGTTTCAGTCATTACGCTCAAATTATCCTTAGTCTCTCCAAACTGATAAACGATATTGTCTCATGCCAGTATTTGGCTTTTTGACACCTGCCCAAACCTACTCAAGACCCTAGGATAAGAGGTGAATTCCTGCTTATAAAAGCCATAAGATCCGAGGGAAAAAGTAGTGTAAATTCGCCCAAGAGTTTGCGGTGTAGATATTCTTCACACTCAACTCTTGTTTTCACCATCAACAGACGAACAGCTTGCATCTGCTGGTCGGAGTTATTGCTTTATATTCGTTCTATTATGTCGCCCACAATAGATTAGAGGTTATGGTTGTCACAAGCATTAATTTCGGTGAGTGAACGGCATTTTTAAGCATTCTTTGCCATCGAGAGAGCGAAATAATTTTCTCTTTTGGCGCTAATACGGCGGTGTAATCTTAAGCCACGTTTACAAATTGTGTCGGTTCTACTACTAGAAATAAGTCGCAGACCAATCGAAAATGCCAGGTTTTCAGTTTCGGCGAAGCGCCTTTGTTGCTCTTGAGTAGTAAGGTTTTGCTCTTCCTCGTATGAGCCTTTCTGAGAACAGCATAGTATTTGCATACGGTTCTTGTGCATACACCCTTTTATCCTGCCAGTAGAGACGATAAATTTCACCTCTCTACATTACAAAGAAACAAAACTATAATAAGAGCCGCAGATCGGACGGCTATTTATACTGGTTTTGTTGCCTCGTAATTTTATATTAAATACTAGCATGGACTAATAATAGCAAAATTGTTGTTTATTTTTGAATTAAAGTTGCGAAGTTACTTTTATTTAAATCCCTCCCCTTGGGAAGCAAAAAACGGTGAGGATTTTCAGGAGCGCTTTATTACCGTCGGGTAAAAATGCTAGGATTTTGAGGAAGTTTGCATTTCGGATTTTCGCTCTTTGCAAAACTCCGGTTAATGGTGCTTGATTACCAATCATTCGTTATTACCGCACAGCTTTTAGAAAAATTGATTTAATTTACAGGCGGAGTTTTGACAACTGACGTAGAAAAGCGCATTTTCTTGATTTCGCACTCGGCTTCAGCGCAGTTGTCCTTCTTGTTTGCCGCAGTCGGGAAAAAAATTATGCTCAAATGGAGATGTTTATTACAAGCTTTAACAATTCTATATAACTAAAAAAATATCGTTTAGCCATCTTTAGAGGGATTTTTCGATGTAAGGATTGTCTTTGGTGGACATTAACATATAGTTATATCTCAATGAGTGCTCTTTGAGGATAGAGGTTGAGGCGATCGCCCAACCGATTCGGCATTTAGAGAACTAAGATTTTTCTGGTTATCCTTGAACTAGAATCAGTAGCTCTTTTATCATCAGTCAATTAACAGCTGGCTTTGAATTAAGGGCAATATGATTATGGGTCAATGAGTGCAAGGAATATGCATGTACTCATGATTTACTAGTCAGACGAGATAATTTTAAGACTTTGGTTGGTGGAAATGGAAGTTCTTTTTAAGGTCATTCGGCAAACAGAAAATTCATCCCCTGTGGTACAAACTTACCGCTTAGAGGCAGAACCGGGCAATACAATCCTGGATTGTCTCAATCAAATTAAGTGGGAGCAAGATGGGACTTTAGCGTATCGCAAAAATTGTCGCAATACTATTTGTGGTAGCTGCGCTATGCGAATCAATGGACGTTCGGCTTTAGCATGTAAGGAAAATCTCAGAAGTGAAATTGCCCGGTTAGAAAATATTCCAGCGTCGGGAAGTAACGCGTCTTCTATTCCGGAAATGACGATCGCCCCGTTGGGTAATATGCCGGTGATTAAAGATTTAGTTGTCGATATGAGCAGTTTTTGGGATAACCTAGAGGCAGTTGCTCCTTATGTCAGCACAGCAGGGCGACAAGTTCCAGAAAGAGAATTTTTGCAAACACCACAAGAGCGATCGCTTCTCGACCAAACTGGCAATTGTATTATGTGCGGAGCTTGTTACTCCCAATGCAATGCTCGTGAAGTCAACTCAGATTTTGTCGGTCCCCATGCTCTTGCCAAAGCTTACCGCATGGTCGCAGACTCCCGCGATGGCGAAACTGAAAATCGATTAGAAAATTACAACGAAGATACCAAAGGTGTTTGGGGTTGCACTCGTTGTTTTTACTGCAATAGTGTTTGTCCGATGGATGTAGAGCCACTCGAACAAATCACTAAAATTAAACAAGAAATTCTCCAACACAAACAAGTAGCCGACAGCCGTTCAATTCGCCACCGCAAGGTATTAGTAGATTTGGTGAAAGAAGGTGGCTGGATTGATGAACGTAAATTTGGCTTACATGTAGTCGGTAATTACTTTAAAGACTTAACAGGGTTGCTCAGTATTGTACCCTTAGGGATGCGAATGATCGCTAAAGGTAAATTCCCACTATCATTTGAGTCTTCAGAAGGAACTCAACAAGTGCGATCGCTTATCGAAGCTGTTCAAGAAGAACAAGGGAGTGGGGACTAGGGACTAGAGGGAGACAAGGGAGACAAGGGAGACAAGGGAGACAAGGGAGACAAGGGAGACAAGGGAGATGGGGGAGATGGGGAAGACAAGGCAGACAAGGCAGACAAGGGAGATGGGGAAGACAAGGGAGAAATTTTTTCTTGTCCCCCTTGTCCCCCTTGTCCCCCTTGTCCCCCTTGTCCCCCTTGTCCCCACTCCCCACTCCCCACTCCCCACTCCCCACTTCCAGTCTTAAGGTATATTCAAACGCTGTCCAGAACGGTCATAGACAGAAATATCCCACTGTCCATTGAGAGTAGACTCAAAGGAGATTCTACTTGCATCAGCGCTGATTGTCGGGTTGCGGACTTCCGCTTGAAGATTAGCAGTTAAATTGCGCGATTGTCGCGTTTCCCGGTCATAAAGAAATATAGCCGATCGCCCTTGACGAGAAGCTGCAAAGACAATAAAACGACCATTATCGTCAACACTAGGATGAGAAGCGATCGCATCCAAAGAATTTAAACCAGGCAAATCAATTAAATTGCTAGTCACCATATCAAACATATACACATCCTGGCTGCCCCGGCGATCGCTAGTAAAAACAATATACCTACCCGAAATTTGCGGATTTAATTCCGAAGCTGAACTGTTAAAACTTCTACCCCCCGGATCAAAAGGGTAACTTAACAAGCGAGGATAGCCAACACAGCCACTCAACAAGCCTGTTAATGCCAACACAGGTATAAAAATAGAGCGTTTCATATATTAGTCAAAAGTCAAGAGTTAGGAGTTAAGAGTTAGGAGTTAGGAGTTAAGAGTTAAGAGTTATTCTCCCTTGTCTCCCTTGCCCCCTTGTCTCCCTTGTCCCCCCATCCCCCCATCTCCCCCTCCCCCTCAAGGTGCAGGCACAGTTGCACCATTAGGAATATCTAACTCAATATTTGGTCCCCGGTCTAGTACTTCAATATCCCACTGACCGCGACTGGCAGTTTCAAATACGACATAACGTCCGTCTGGGCTGAGATGAGGATTTCTGAGCCAGCCGCGATAGATTGGGGTGAGGATTTGCGATTGTTGCGTAGCGCGATCGTAAAGTGCCACAACTGGTCTACCTTGGTCGCTAGTAATGTAAGCAATATAACGCCCTGTGTAGCTCAGACTTGGACTTTCAGCAATTGTATCTGCTCGATTTAAACGCGGTGTGGGAATAAACTGTTGCTGTTGCAAGTCATACACCAATAGTTGGTGAACACCATTGCGATTTGAGACAAACGCTAAAAAGCGACCATTTCCACTCAAAGTCGGTTGCTCTTCAGTGTAGCGACTGTTGAGGGAATTGGAAGCAAAGGGGATAACGCCGGAATCACAGGATACAAGTAAGCTTGTGAAGCTATAGATAAAACTCCAATAAAACGGTCTTTGGAGCCAATTTTTAGGTGTAAATTTTGTCACCTCAAATGTTTTTCATCGCAATTTTTGCGACATTCACCTAAGCTTTATTAAATATCATCAAATTTAGTCGAATTATCGGACTCTTCATCTGGCTGTTCCAGAGGTTTGTAATCTACGTATTCAGTTGGTGTTGCATCATCTTCGCGTTCTCTACGCACAGGTGAGTCATTAGGCGTTAGCGTTCGCGTAGCGTCTTTGCCAGGAGAAGCTCCTCCTCCGGAGGCTCGCCTTCTTCTGGCTCTGGGAGTCTCATCTTCAGTGCGAGTTTCCGGGCGGGAATTAGCATTACCACCACGACGCGCAGGTTTTCTCACCTCACCAGTATTGTCCCAGTCATCAACTTTTTGCCGAGAAGAAGAACTCCATTCATCATCCTCAGTTCTTTCTGGGGTACGATTTACAGTCCGCCGCGAACTAGGACGACGCGGTTTGTCTGTGGTTTCTGGTCTTTCGCGAGTATTACGGCGTTCCGAACGACGTGGTGCTTCATCACTGTAATAATCATCGTTTCTAGAGCGATCGTCCCTACTACCCCGAATCCGAGCGCGTGGGCGTTCCGTCTCATAATCATCATAAGGCAGTGGTTCTAGCTCTGCATCCACCTCAGCCTTATAGCGCCGATTATAAGAATAGTTATCGCTGACATCTCGACCATCATCGACAATTTTCGTATTCCGCTTGGCTTGCTCAGTCGCAATACCCCGCAAGCGAATACTTTCAACTGCAAAAAACACAGTTGTACCAACCAAAAGTAGCTGACCAAATTGCAAAATCGGGTCTAATCGCCATCCTTGGAAGATAAGAATAAAACCGCACAGCAAGCCCACCGCTGCAAAAAAGATATCTTGGTCTCTTGACAGTTCTGGACGCACAGAGCGGAGAAAATACAGAGCTGCCCCAGCCACAGCCAGGAAAATTCCTAGGAAAGTGGCTGGAGTTGCTCCCACATTTACCTGAGCCAGGAAACTGGCTGAGTTCAGCCCAAAATTTATCATTGGTATTTTCCTAATATCACATCTATGTTAGCGATTAAAATCACTACTCTAATCAGGGACAAAATATTAATGTAGAGACGCGATCAAGTCACGTCTCTACATTCAGAATATGTATCTGCTAGCTAAGTATACCTTTGACTAGCATTTAAGGAATCAATGTTCCGATTGCAACCAGGTATTTCGCTAACAAATAATTGCTTGTGAGAGTAAAGACGCGACCGGTCGCGTCTCTACTCCTGCAAGTGTTCTTAACGCTGGATTTTATCTTTTTGGCTAATAAAAATCAGACCAACAGTCGCCGGAACAACGACAATTACTGTACCCAAGACAAGACTCCAAAGGAAATTTGCTAAAGAAGGCGTCATAGATTTCAACATGAATTTACACTCTTCATCATAATTCTAATGTTGTATCAGTTCCTTGAAAAGCCTCCAAGCATTAACTCCTAAACTTAGTGACGAAGTTAACAAATAATTAAATCAACTGCGCTAGCATGTTCGGTTATCTAACCACGCGGACGAGTCAAAGCTTGTGGTTATGGCGCTTTGGATTTAGATAAAATATCATAAACACGACTAGCAGCACGCAATCAACTGAGTATCCATTAGGGCTTTACCATTACAAACTCAGAGTAATTTAGTATAAATCCCTCTCAGTGATTGAAATAAAATTATAAACAGTGCTTTACAAAGCTTAAAATTTTTTCTTTCTGCACGGAGAGTAGCTCAAACCGATGACTGGTGTTAACCTTACTGATTTGATTCTCAGTCTACTATTGGGACTGATGATATTGTTGTTTATTTTCCGGATAATTCTTACCTGGTATCCCCAAGTAGATTTAAATCGTTTGCCCTTTAATCTGGTTGCTTGGCCCACCGAACCGTTCTTAGTGCCATTGCGTCATATTGTACAACCGATCGGCGGAGTAGACATTACGCCGATCATCTGGGTAGGAATTCTCAGTTTGTTGCGAGAAATTCTTCTAGGTCAGCAAGGGTTGCTGACCATGATGTTTCGTGTATAGTCGAAAATTGGGCATGGGGCATGGGGCATTGGGCATGGGGCATTGGTAATTATTTTTATTCCCCATTCCCCATTACCCATTACCCATTACCCATTCCCCATTACCCATTCCCCATTACCCATGCCCCATGCCCCATGCCCCATTCCCTAGCTATTATTCATCTCCTGGATAAAATTGGTATAAACATTACCTGACAAAAACTGGGGAGTTTCCATAATTTTTTGATGAAAGCCGATAGTTGTAGGTAATCCGGTAATTGCACATTCGCGTAATGCGCGTTTCATGCGGTTAATAGCTGTTTGGCGGTCTGGTCCCCAAACAATTAATTTGCCGATAAGCGAATCGTAGTAGGGAGGAATTTGGTAATCGGTGTAAACGTGGGAATCAATGCGAACACCGGGACCTCCAGGGGGGAGATAGCCGCTGATACGTCCGGGGGCTGGGCGAAAGTCATGGTCGGGGTCTTCAGCGTTGATGCGACATTCGATCGCATGACCTCGCAGAACTACTTGCTCTTGATTAATCTTGAGTCTTTCCCCTTGAGCAATCCGAATTTGTTCGCAAACCAAGTCTATGCCGGTAATCATCTCCGTAACTGGATGTTCAACTTGAATCCGGGTGTTCATTTCCATAAAGTAGAATTTACCGGATTTATCCAAGAGAAACTCGATTGTACCTGCTCCAGTGAAGTTGATAAACTGGGCAGCTTTGACGGCAGCTTCTCCCATTTTTTCTCGCAAATCTGGGTCTAAAGCAGGGCTGGGAGCTTCTTCTAGTAGCTTTTGATTGCGACGCTGAATTGAGCAATCCCGTTCGCCTAGGTGGATGACATTACCGTAATTATCCGCCAGAATTTGAAATTCAATGTGGCGCGGACGTTCGATAAATTTTTCTATATAAACGCCAGAATTACCAAAAGCGGCTCCGGCTTCGCCTTGTGCTGCTAGAAAAAGTTTGACAAATTCGCTTTCATGTTGTACCAAACGCATACCGCGTCCACCACCACCAGCTGTGGCTTTAACCATCACTGGATAGCCAATATGTGAAGCGATCGCTAATCCTTCTTCCTCAGACTCTACCAACCCGTCACTTCCCGGTACAGTCGGAACCCCGGCTTTTTGCATGGTTTCTTTTGCCGTTGATTTATCCCCCATTAAGCGAATCGCTTCCGCAGATGGACCAATAAATGCAATATGATGATCTGCACAAATTTCTGCAAACCTGGCATTTTCTGACAAAAAGCCATAACCCGGATGAATCGCAGTAGCATTGCGCGTCAGTGCCGCAGCAATAATATTGGGAATATTCAAATAACTTTTACCGCTGGCAGGTTCGCCAATGCAAACCGCTTCGTCGGCAAGCTGGACGTGGAGAGCATTACGATCAACTGTAGAGTGAACTGCAACAGTAGCAATCCCCATTTCCTCACAGGCACGGAGAATGCGAAGTGCAATTTCTCCTCGATTGGCAATTAATATTTTATCAAACTTCATCTTCTAGCTTCGATATCAGTACCAGTAGATTGACATTCTCTCCTATTCAATTTGAAACAACGCTTTCGTGTTATTGCAAATTATGACAAGAGATTCCCAAGCCTCATTCATAGTGAGCGTTGCGAGAACGATGAGGCTGACTACCTCTACGGGTCTTAACTAGACTAGCAACACGAATGTTATTAATCTATGTCAGTTTGCCGAGTCAAGGCAGTAAAAGCAAGCGTTTTTTGTGCGGTTCCGCTTCCCGGTGGAAGCTTCTTGGCAGCACTTCTCTATCGCACCCCATTTAATATCTCTTGTGCAACTGCTAAATTTCTGTCAGTCTGATATCCGCATTCGGAAAATTTTTGAATCCGTACACTTAAATAAATTAAATTTTTGGGAAATTAGCTCTTACTTTACTATATTTGTTTTTTTATGCTATATTCTATCTTCAGACAACTTATGCGGATGTGGCGGAATTGGTATACGCGCACGCTTGAGGTGCGTGTGGGCAATGCCCTTGCGAGTTCGAGTCTCACCATCCGCATTTTTTCATATGAAGTTAGGAGTTGTAGAGACGTTCCAGTGGAACGTCTGTACGGGAGGCGCGGAGGCGCGGAGTTATTACTCCCCCTTGTCCTCCTTGTCCCCTTGTCCCCCTAGTCCCCCACTCCCCCCACCTCCCCACCAGGGCGGTGGTTTTTTTATGCTTTTGTGTTTTTTATGCTTTTATATAGATAGGTGAAGTTTTGTAAAAACGTTGACTGCTACTTTTAAATCGACAAATAACTTAACAATACCCGCAGGATGGCATCGCCTCTCCCCCATTTGGCAAGGTGACGCACAAGCCATTCAAAAAGGTCTACCTCACACTCAGCTAGCACCAACTTGGCAAATGCTACTTTTGGGTGACGGTTCCCCCACACGGCACTTAGAATTGCTTACAGGTGAGCCAACGGAAGTGGATGTAATTGACATGTCATTAGTTGGCATGGACTTGGATAATGCTCCCGACTTAATTGAAGCTGTCCCAGGACCTAGACTGCGGCGACAAGTTTGGCTGCGTACCGCTTCTGGTCAAAGATTGGCGTATGCTACCTCATGGTGGGAAGCTTCTCACGTAGATGAGTATTTGCAAAACCGTTCATTACCTATTTGGGCTAGTTTGGCTCGTCTCCGCACAGAGTTATATCGCGATGTGCAAGGAGTTTATTACGGTTACTCAGATGCGCTACAGTCAGGTTTTGGTGTCAATGGACCTTTTTGGGGTCGTCACTATTTGTTTTGGCATCACGGACAGCCTCTGACTTTAATTTATGAAGTTTTTTCGCCTTACTTAACAAAATATTTGGGATCGATGCAGGTGACTGCTAATGGTAAGGTTTAGTGCTACGCAGGTGGAGAATTAAAAATTAAAAATTATTTTGGCGTCGCTAATTTCTTCTTTTCTAGCGAATCTTGGCAATATATGATATAATAAGCGCCTTTAATTAGTGATAAGAAAAGATTTTTGTAGTAAGGACTGAAGTCCTTATCTTAGAAGATGAGGACTTCAGTCCTCACTACGAACTCATCAAAGCAATTTAGGGATTATTTCTGGGAAAATTATTCTACAAGTAATGAATATTTAATTTTTGATGATTTAAAAATAATTGCTAGTTATCACCAAAAAAATCAGGCTGGTTTGGGATATGCGATCGCTCAATACTAAGATATATGAGCAAAAGTCAGTTCAGATTCGCAAAAAGAGAGGAAATGGCTTTTGGTAATTGTAAACAACTCAAGTCAGAGTGAGTTTTCAAAGCTTTTGAACAAAAAGCTTTTCAGACAAGGGTTATTTCAGCAGCGCATTATCTACGATTGCTATCTGTGATACAAAGAATTGAGGTGAAGAGCGATCGAAGAGTGATAAATTTAACGCTAAAAGTCACACTGACTTACAGGTGATTCAACCAGTTGATAACACTGTTTATTTCTTTACATGGTAAAATTTTGTCAGTGATGGTGTAAACGTCAATTAATAATTTGACTACCTAATAAATTTTTGGGGCACGTATAATATATTATATGCTCTTAAACAATAACGTAGGAAGTGACATAAATTAAACTTATGCAAATAAACAACTCAGACAAAAATGACGATTATAAATACTATAGCAATACTCATCTTGAGTATGTAAACAATAATATTAACACTGAATCAAATTATTTTTCTTGTGTCTGGGATGAAATTTTAAGAGATATTAATATTCATAATTTATTAGATATGGGGTGTGGTACAGGTATATTTTCTTGTAATTTAAAGTCGAGAATATCAGGAAAATTAATTGGTGTTGATGGCAGCAATTATGGTTTGGAAAAAGCAAAAGAAAAAGGGTTTGATGAACTATACAGAGTTGAAGACTTTTGTAGCCAGTCATTGCCTTTAGCAAACGAGAGTGTTGATTTTGTGCTGTGTAAAGATGTTTTTGAACATCTTTTAGATCCCCTTCATTTATTATTAGAAATTCAGCGTGTTTTAACGCCGGGAGGTTATCTTTTAACACATGTACCTAATCACTTTCCTATTAATGGTCGTTGGAAGTTTCTATTTACTAATAAAATAGACACTTTTAACTATTTCCCTGGCTCAAATGCTTGGAATTTTCCTCATATAAGATTTTATAATTATGAAAGTCTTTTAGATTTTTTGGCACAGGCTAACTTGAAATTGGTTGAAAATTATAGTGGATTTTTTCCGAAGCTTCCTATATTAGATAAATTATTGCGGTATGTTATACCAAAATATTTAACAAGAAAGCTGGTAAATAGTAATCCTTCGCAGTTTGCTGAAGGCTTAACGGTACTTGTTAAGAAAGAGTAGGCTTGTCTGCATTACTGAGAATTTTTTGCAATAACTTTCAATAATTCGCAACAAGTAGCCAAGCTAGAAAACGTCGAATTTAGCAGATGTGGCAGCTGGCTTTTCACTTTTATGTGGAAAACTCAGAGTGGTTCGCGAATAATATCCGCAAACAAAATTACTACTCATCTTTATATTTATAAGTATCTTCGACTAAATCTTTTAAACAGTTGACAGTTTCAATTGAAAGGTCTAGCGCTTCGATCTGGCATTCAAGTTAGCTTTAGTACCAGCGTTGCCTAAAAGCTTATATCAAGAATTGCCATTAGCCTTAGTGGTGAATATTCGTTCAAAAGCTTGTATTTTCTAATACTAAGAAACAGACCTATAAGTAAAAGTTCCCGGTAATATCAGATAAGTTCCAATACAACCAACGAAAAGTTATGTCAAAATAGGGCGTGAGGCAGCTAAACACTTGCAGCTTTGTCAAGTTAAGTATATCTTCATAGTGCTTGACGTGACGAATTTATCGCCCGGACACTTTCTAATGGCTCTCACCGTCCAATCTACGAGAATCTACCTGTTGTCGGGGTGAAAGCTGCTTTCACGCTTTGTGCGGGCATCGTCGGGGTAAAAAGCGCAACCGTCGTCCAAAATTAAGCGCATACTGTAAAAAAGGGTAACTCGCTACAAAAGCACCACTAATGAAACAGTAGTAATTTGAGAAAACAATGCTTTATGTCGATTACCAAAGTATTAATAACTCTCAGTAAAGAGAAACCAATGTAATTAACTGTCCTGAAGAAGAGTAAACCTTTTAGTTTACTGTACCAATCAAGCAAATAATGAGTTCGCAATTATGAGGTGTTAGGTTTCAATGGCACTACCTGTTGTATCTGTCTTATCAACGCAGAAAAAAAAGAAACCGTCTTTAGTGCTGACGCTTTCATCTGCCGGGTTGTTGATTGGTGTGGGGAGTGCAGCATTCTGGCTTTTAACTCAGGGAAAATTATTTTCCAGAGATTTGCCAGTGGGTGCAAATATTATCCCTCAAGATGCCTTATTTGCGGTTTCTTTAACCACCGATGCCAGTCAATGGCAGAAATTGCGCTCTTTTGGCACAAAAGAAACCCAAGGAGAACTAGATAAGTATTTAGTGGAGTTGCGCGATCGCTTTCTCACTAATAACGGCTACGATTTCCAAAAAGATATCAGTCCTTGGGTAGGCAATGAAGTCACAATTGCCATTCTTGCCCCAGACATGAAAAAAAATGCACCTACTGATGGAAGTGGTGCTACTAAAGAACAGTCGATGGTGATGGTTTTGCCAATAAAAAACCCACAAAGTGCTAAAACCATCTTGGCACAACCCAAAATGCTCAAAGGTGGCAAATTAGTCGATCGCACCTATCAAGGAATTGCCATCAAACAAACTGAAGGGCAAAGTAAAGAAAACTTTTCCGCTGCCGTACTAGATCAACGTTTCTTAGTCATCACTGATAATCCTAAAGCCACAGAAAGAGCGATTGATGCTTATAAAAATAAAACAACACTCGCTACAACAGGCGGTTTTGCAGATAATTTCCCGAAAATCGCTAACTACCAACCTTTCGCCCAGTTTTATGTAAATGTGCCGATAGCTGCTAAAATAGCAGCCGCTTCTCCAAACCGTCCTTTACCCGCTCAAGTTTTGGCTCAACTTCAGAACAACCAAGGTTTAGCGGGGACAATTACCTTAGAGTCAGAAGGAATACGCTTAAAAGGTGTTTCTTGGCTAAATCCGAATAGTCAACGTACCCTAGCGGTAGAAAACAACGCTGGGAATATGCAAAACCGCTTACCAGCAGAAACTTTAATGATGCTTTCTGGGGGTAATCTTAAACGGTTGTGGGCAGATTATGTTTTAACATCTCACTCTAATCCAGTTTCGCCCATACCACCAGAAGCACTTAGAAGTGGAGTGAAATCACTCACCAATAATGAACTTGATTTAGATCGGGATTTATTAAGTTGGATGGGTGGTGAGTTTTCGGTTTCGGTGATGCCATCGATTGCGAAAGAAGGTTATAAAGAAGATTTTCGTGCGGCATTTGTATTCATGGTACAAGCAAGCGATCGCGCTTATGCTGAAGCATCAATAAAACGTCTGGATGACATCATAAAAAATCAATATCAATTCCAAATTCAACAAAACACAATCGCAGGTAAACCTGCTGTCAACTGGATTGCACCTTATGGAACCTTAACTGCTACCCACGGTTGGTTAGATAATGATGTCGCTTACTTAGTTATGGGTGCCCCTGTTACCAATAAAATTGTTCCTAAACCCAACAATACATTAGCTAGTACTTTCCCATTCCAAAAAACAGTTCCCTCAGATCCTAATCCGACAAACGGTCAGTTTTTCTTAGATGTGGAACGCACGGTGAAAAATTTTCCTTTACCGACGTTGTTCTCCAATCAAGAAACTGTACTCGAAGCAACGCGCTCAATTGGCATAACATCTGCCGTCAGTGACAGTCGTAGTAACCGCTACGACATTTTTCTCGAATTAAAAAAAGGTGATAAACCAGCACCTCTTCCGACTCCGACAATTACACCCACTCCGTAAGGGAAGAGTTCTTGAGAGGGGGATGGGGAGAGAGGGGGAGAGGGGGAGCCAGCGCGTTGCGGAGGTTCCCTCCGTTGTAGCGACTGGCGTGGAGACAAGGGAGATGGGGGAGACAAGGAAGACGAAAAGACAAACTCCCCCTTGTCCCCACACCCGTCGCCCCCTGTCCCCACACCCGTCGCCCCTTGTCCCCACACCCGTCGCCCCCTGTCCCCCTGTCTCCTTCTCTCCTTGTCTCTATATTCTCCAGAAACAGATAGGATCAATAAAGTCAAAATCCATTTTTTATTTGAATCCACTGGGGAGAACACTGTATGAATCTGGTTGTACTCCAGAACTGGCTGGACAATGCCTCCTTTGCCGTTTTATTTCTCACAATGCTGGTTTATTGGGCTGGGGCAGCTTTTGGGAATCTGTCCGCAATTGCCGCTTTGGGGACAGCTGGTATGGCGATCGCTAATTTGTGTATAGCCACGCTACTAGGAGCGCGATGGATCGAAGCTGGTTATTTTCCTTTGAGCAATCTTTATGAATCGTTATTTTTCTTAACTTGGGGAATTACTACCGTCCATTTAATTGCGGAAAACACTAGCCGCAGCCGCTTGGTAGGGGTTTTTACAGCACCTGTGGCGATGTGTATCAGCGCTTTTGCTACCCTGACACTGCCTTCAACAATGCAATCAGCCGAACCGTTAGTGCCTGCACTGAAATCTAATTGGCTGATGATGCACGTTAGTGTGATGATGTTAAGTTATGCGGCTTTGATGGTAGGTTCGCTGTTAGCGATCGCCTTTCTTTTCGTTACTGGCGGTCAAAATATTCAACTACAAGGTAGTTCTGTCGGTACTGGTGGTTATCGCAGCAACGGCTACCGCTTGCATAAAGCTGGTGAACTAGTTTCTGTACCAACTCCCGCTGCGGAAAATAATGGTTTTGCTCGTAATGAGCGTAATACCAACGGCAACGGCAAAACAGCAGTTTTGGATACAGTACTCGCAACACCAATCCCAAATTCCGAACAAACCCTTACACCCCAGCGCCTCAGCCTTGCCGAAACCTTAGATAATGTCAGTTATCGCATCATTGGGTTAGGATTTCCCCTGCTAACAATTGGCATTATTGCTGGTGGAGTTTGGGCAAATGAAGCTTGGGGTACTTATTGGAGTTGGGACCCGAAAGAAACTTGGGCGCTAATTACTTGGTTAGTGTTTGCGGCATATCTTCACTCTAGAATTACTCGTGGTTGGCAAGGGCGTCGTCCGGCAATTTTAGCTGCTACTGGCTTTGTTGTTGTTTGGATTTGTTATTTGGGTGTGAATCTTTTGGGTAAGGGTTTGCATTCTTACGGTTGGTTTTTTTAAGAATGTTATTGTTTTTCCCCTCTTTTGTGAGAGGGGAAATTTTTAACGTAGACGCGTTCGCCCTTGGCGTTGCCGCAGGCTAGCGGCTTGCCGCAGGCTACCGCAGAGAACGCGGAGGACGCGGAGGAAGAGAAGAGAGAGGGAATTTGGGAGTTGTTTTTGGGATTAACTTTTATCTTTTGGGAATTATAGATTTAGTTCCAGGAGATTGTTATGGGAAATGGATTTGAGGGGCTGAGTCCGGATGATGTTGTGTCTATGACTTATGGGGAAATTCTAATTCCTCACCATACGTTCAAAGTGGGTGAATTCAAAGCAAAAATGAAGGAAGTCTTGCCAGGAAACAATCAACTTAAAGATAAGTGGTTGACTGAAGGACAATCTTGTGAAATCTTAAAACCTGGTGCTAAAGGTTGGCAAAAGGGAAAAGTCCGCATCACTTTAGAATTCTGCCCCGATGAACCTGAATCACCGCTTGATGACCTTCGCCAGCAACTCAAACAAATTCAACATCAATAATATTGCAAAAATTTCATAACGCCTTAACGAACCGCACCAGAAGCTAGTGCGTTGCGTATTTTCCACTCGTCACGTTTTCGCTCTTAAGCTTCCCCCGAAAAGCTGCCGAGAAAGTTGTAGCAACTGGCGCGATGCGGAGAACGTGGAGGAAGAGAAGAAAAAGGGAATTTGGGAGTTGTTTTTGAGATTAACTCTTATCTCTGGGGAATTATAGATTTAGTTCCAGGAGATTGAATATGAATGATGAATGGCAGCTGCTAAATCAAATAGAAGATGTTCTGCTTTTTAGGAACAATCGGTTTGATAATTTACACCTTACTCAAATAGTGTGTCAATTTTTAAATGAAATTAAGTCCAAGTGGTTGAACGCTGTCTGTTTACAGCAATTGCTTGGAGATGGATTTGAATGTGAAGTATTAATGCCTGGTAAAAAATGGCGAACAGGCAAAATTAGAATGCGACTTTGCTTTGATTTCTGCCCTGATGTACCTGAAATCGACGAGAAAGCGGAAAATAATCAGCTAGATATCAGTCAACCAGCCTCTCCACTTGACGACCTTCGTCAGCAACTCAAACAAATTCAACATCAGTAAACCGCGAAAATTTCAGTACGAGCAAAGCCCAACTGCGTGTGCCAAATGCTTTTTTATGTATAGCAGTTTTTATCAAAGTCTTTTAATTGGCGTTCTTCTTTGCGCCTCTGCGCCTTTGCGTGAGACATAATATCTATATACGAAATCTACAATCTAAAAATTACTTTGATTTAGTCCGCGTAGGCGGACTTCGTTTGTGTAGCCGAGCCAGTGCGTAGGCATCGGCAGCGCGGTCTTGGGGAGGCAGTGCGTTGGGCGGCTCCGCCGACTTGAAGCATCTGCCGTGGTTCCCCCCATGAGCGACTGCCGCAAGGGTTTCCCGGCAGCCGCGCATCTGGCGTGCGATTTTAATCGTCCGGTATTAATAAACAATGAGCCGCTCTTCTTGGACTCCTCTCCATGCAAAAATACATCGCACCATTGGATCGCGTCATCTATTTGAACGCAACCAACGCTTATTAGTTGCGGTTTCCGGTGGGCAAGATTCTCTGTGTTTAATCAAATTACTGTTAGATTTACAACCAAAATGGGGATGGCATTTAGGTATCGCTCACTGCGATCATCGCTGGCGTGCTGACTCGCAAGCTAATGCACAGCATGTAAAAAATTTAGCCGAAAGTTGGGAAATATCCTTTTATTTAGAAACCGCTAACGAACCATTAAATAGTGAAGCGGCTGCACGAAATTGGCGGTATCAAGCTTTGAATACGATCGCACTTGAACATAATTACAACTATATTGTTACAGGTCACACAGCAAGCGATCGCGCTGAAACTCTTCTTTACAACTTAATGCGTGGTACTGGTGCTGATGGTTTGCAAGCTTTAACTTGGCAACGCTTATTAACCGATAATATTCTACTAGTGCGTCCACTTTTAGAAATCACTCGCGCCCAAACGAAAGATTTTTGTACAGACTTTCAACTACCAATTTGGGAAGATTCTACCAACGAAGATTTGAAGTACACCCGTAACCGCATCCGCCTAGAATTATTACCATATTTGCAAGAAAATTTCAACCCCCAAGTTGAATCAGCTTTAGCTCAAACTGCCGAACTTCTGCAAGCCGAAGTGGAATACTTAGAACAAGCAGCCGATCGCTTGCGCGAAGAGGCAATGGGGGAGGGAGATGGGGAGACAAGGAGACAAGGAGACAAGGAGACAAAAAGACAAGAGGAGATACTTCCCTCCCCCTTTGCACTCCCCCTAAAACTCAATCGTCGCATTTTGCAGAAAGCACCATTGGCGTTGCAACGTCGCGTCATGCGTTACTGTTTACAACAGATACTTCCATGTGCCCCTAGTTTTGAGCAAATCGAAAAACTAACAGCTTTAATTACAGCACCAAACCGATCGCAAACCGATCCATTTCCAGGGGGTGCGATCGCCAAAGTAGAAAACGATTGGATTTATGTTAGTTGTTAGTTGTTGGTTGTTGGTTGTTGGTTGTTAGTTGTTAGTTGTTGGTTGTTGGTTGTTAGTTGTTGGTTGTTAGTTGTTGGTTGTTGGTTGTTAGTTGTTGGTTAACAGTTATCGACTATCCACTATCCACTATCGACTATCCACTATCTACTATCTACTATCCACTATCCACGCTCCTCCGCTCCTCCTAACTTTTAAGACGCTAACAATTCTGGTTGAATCAAACTTAAAATAGTTTGACGCATCTGGGTAATAGTCTGAAGTTGATAATCACCAGTTTCCTCTACTGTAGCCAAAGATTCAGCTATGCCTTGCAGCTTGTGGCGTAAACCGTCCAAGGAATCCTGAATTGGTTGTAGCGTTTCTTGATAAACATTAACTTTAGCTGAATATTCAGCAGTGGCTATTCGCAACAGTTGCAAATTTTCTTCCAACACTTTTAGTTCTTGGTGCTTTTCTTCTTGCTCTTGGATTTGATTATTGAGCGTTTTCTCGGCTAGCTCAATTTGAGAACGTATCTCTTCAATCTCACGTTCTAAGTTTTGTAGTTCCTCCGACTGTTGTTGTTGCTGCGCCTCCATTTGTCGCAAAATTGGTACTAAATCTATTTTTTGATCGTCTTCATTGGCAGATGAATGTCCTTGTCGCCGATGCAATACCGCTTGGTGTTGTTTAAAAGACTCTTGCCGCTGTAATAAACTGCGGCGTTGTCCCACCAATGTTTCATTCAACATCTGGTATAAGTCTTTTTCATCTGCCAATTCCATTTCTAAGTTGATATGGTCATTGTCAGATGCTTGATTTAACTTATTTTGCAATTCGTCTATAGTGTCTTGTTTGAATTTAAGTTCAACTTCTTGCTCGTGGACAAAGCTAGAGTCAATTTGCAACTTTTCGTGCAAGTCCTGCACTGTTTGTTGCAGTTCTTCTAGCGGCATTTTCTCCAAAGCTTCGACATTAACTTGCTCGCCAAGAACTACATCCCCAGAAATAGCCACCAAAAATTGAATCTGCTGGTGTAAATCTTCTTGGTGTTGTAACTGCTGTTTAAGCATCCGAGCGCACTCTTGTTTACTAGCAAGAGATGCTGTATTCATTTTCAAATCTGCTGTTTGCTGCAAGACTGCATTTTGGGTTTGTTGCCATTCACAAGCGCGATCGCACTTTGTTTGCTCTAGCTGGTCAAGTTCCTCTTGCTGTTGAATAGCCGCAGTTCTGAGAAATTCTAATTGTTGCCAGTGTGGATTAAGAGTAGCTTGCTGGTTTTCCACCATTTCTAAGGCAAAATTAAGATGCTCGCGCACTGTTACGTTTGGATCAACTTGACTCGAAAGGCGATCGAGCAACTCGCTCAACACCCGGCTTTGCTCCTCATCCAAAACATTTCCTTGCTGGAATTCTAATTGATGTTCCTCCAAACGGCGTTGCTCACCGCGCAAATGCTCCCAAGCACCTTCTAGTTCGTGACGATTGCGCTCAAATTCTTCTCGCAACCGTTCTACTTTTTGTTTTGATGTATCAACTTCTTGCTTTTCGGCTTCCAGACGTTGAAAATCATCATCCATTTGTTGCAGTTGTTCCGCACGCGCTTCCATTTCCATTTCGCGGCGATTTAACTCTTGTGCTTGAAATGTCAGTGACTCTTTCCACTGGTCAATTTCTTCTTCTTTGAGCTTAAATTTTTCTACTTGACGAGAAAAATTCTGCAAAATATTAACTAGCGGACGCCCTGCTTCTTGAATTCTCTGCACTTGACGTTGAGGATTCAATTCAACCAGCACCAGTGCGCCGTCGTTTAATTTGCTTGCGTCTTCAGCCGCAATCACTTCTTCTGAAACATTACTCCAATTTTGGTCTGTCCGTTGACAAGCCAGTAATTTCAGTTCTGTTTTAGAACCACCACCGAGTAAGCCGCCTTTTTGTTTTTGTACTTCTGCTAAATACAGCACACCGCTATTCCTTTTGATGCACTTAACGCCCTGTATTGGGCTATACGTTAAATAATTGCGTAAATTTGTCTTACTTCACCTATTTAGGAAAATAAGACAAACAAAACTATTTATAGACGCGAGATTTCGTCTTGATATTTATAAAATCAACTTGTCGCGTCTTTACATTTTGTACTGATGGCAGTTGTGATGACTACCGTGTTATCACTAGCATTGTAAAAGTATATTAAACAAAGTTAAGGTTTGAAGTTAGGGTATCGTTTTCTAATGTGTTCTTTCTATACATGAAGCAGAGTGCGATGTCTTTTGACAAAAAGTCAGCGCATCTACGCCCAAAAACCGAAATTCATGAAAATTTCTCGACCCAGATTAATGTAATGCCCGTCTAAATGCTGTATTAGGACAACACAGCACAAAAGCGCTTCTTTTTTCAGTCTGTTTTAGGAATGAGCGCAAAAATAATTGTAAGGCACATTATAAAGTAGCGGTAATTCATGAATTACCGCTACTTACGACACGGCGTTATTATTGCGTAAGTCCTGTGTTTGAAACATTGAAAAAAAGGGCAAAATTAACATTGAATGTAAATAAAATGACTTGGAGCGCCTTTTAGCTAAATGTACGGAAATTTAAATGAAATTGATATTCGTAGTATTCTCCAATTGATTGAGTTGGGGCAGCGAACAGGGCAATTATTTGTAGAAGCCCGTAGTCACAATAGCAACAAACTTAGTGTAGATGAAGTAATTAGACAGCGTTCTTGGTCTGAGTTTAAACAACAGTCTTGGTACGTATTTTTTCTCAATGGTCAAATTATTTATTGCCAAGATAGCGACAGCAGTTTGACAAGAATTGCCGATTACTTGCGTCATTACCGAGTTCAGACACGGCTTGACAAAGTACAACTTGCTTACCTAGAAACCCTAAATGCTCCAGAGTACGGCTATCTTTGGACGCTTTTAGAGCGGAATATTATTCAACCAAAAGTGGCGCAAACTATTATTCACCGCTTGGTGCATGAGACTTTGTTTGATTTACTGAGTTTACATCAAGGTAACTTCATTTTCGATTTGGGTTCGGCATTTGCCCCGCAATTAACTACCTTAGAGATTGCTCCGCTTGTCACCAAAATTATGAAGCAGGTGCAAGAGTGGAAGTTGCTTTATCCGCATATTCAATCTCCCGATCAATTTCCGGTGCTTGCTGATATAACTGAACTACGCTCCTCACTGCCGGCAGCAACGCTAAATAAGTTACAGCAGTGGGTGGATGGTAAAACATCTTTGCGTCAATTGGCTCGGTATCTGAATCGAGACGTTTTGACAGTTGCTAAAGCAATATATCCATACGTGCAACAAGGTTGCGTGCATTTAGTATATTCAAGTACATCTACGGATGCACAAATACAAAAGAGTCAACAAGAGTTATTACAAAAGACACGCATAGTCTGTATTGACGATACGGCTACGATTTGTGAAACTGTAGAGTCTATTTTGAAACCACTTGGTTATGAAGCGATCGCCTTCACCAATCCCCTAGAAGCGATTAGCCGCATTTTTCAAATCAAGCCAAATCTAATTTTATGCGATATAACCATGCCAGAGTTGGATGGTTACGAAATTTGTGGAATGCTGCGACATTCAACAGCATTTCGGCTCGTGCCGATTATCATGCTAAGTAGTAAAAATGCATTTATCGATCGCGTTAGAGCAAGGATGGTTGGGGCATGTGATTATTTAACAAAACCATTTACAGACACAGAATTGCTGATGCTTGTAGAAAAATATCTCAACTATAGTGTTGTTTGGCGACACAACCAAAACGTAAGACTTGTTGATCCCATCCCAGATCGAGTAAAAGATAATATCACAGAATCAGCTTGACTGGGGAATGGGGAATGGGGAATGGGGAGATGGGGAGACAGGGAGACAAGGGAGACAAGGGAGACAAGGGAGACAAGGGAGACAAGGGAGACTGGGGACTAGAAAAATAATTACCACCAATTACCAACAACTAACAACCCTTCGGGTTCACCACTTGCGCGGCTGTCGGCAGAGCGCGATAGCGCAGTGGTTCACCAACAACTAACAACCAACAACTAACAACTAACAACTAACAACTAACAACCAACAATTCTCAGTTAAATTAGTGAAAAATAGAATAAATTTATACACGAAATGCTTGCGGGGAAGTCAGGGAATGCTCCAGATAGGGAAACGTCTACATCAGGAGGTAAATTAGGCATTTATGAGTACAGTTCTGATTGTGGAAGACAGTGTGGCACAAAGGGAGATGATTACAGACCTCCTAAAAGCGAGTGGCTTAACAGTCACCCATGCCAGTGACGGATTAGAAGCGTTAGAAGCAATTCAAACCACAGCTCCGGATCTAGTGGTATTAGATATTGTCATGCCCAGGATGAATGGCTACGAAGTTTGTCGTCGGCTAAAGTCAGATCCAAAAACCCAAAATGTCCCTGTAGTCATGTGTTCTTCCAAAGGTGAAGAATTCGATCGCTACTGGGGGATGAAACAAGGCGCCGATGCCTACATAGCTAAACCGTTTCAGCCAACCGAGTTGGTAGGAACAGTCAAACAACTGCTGCGAGGATAAGGATGGAAAAAACATGGTTAAGTTACCGGACTTTTTAGGAGGCAGCGGTCAAGACCACTTCCGTCCTGAATTTCAAGTAGAAAGTCCTGAAGGTGAGTTACATTTACGGTTTTACATTCCCTCGCATCAGGAGTTTGCACTACCAGCCACAGGCATCCGCGAGGTAATTGAACTAAGTCCCGATAGAATTACTCCAATTCCTAATGCTTCTGGTTTACTTTTGGGTACTCTAAATTTACGAGGTCGAGTAATTTGGGTGGCTGATTTGGGTCAATTTTTAGGAGAAGTAACTCCGTTAAATACCGACAAAGCAGAAATTCCGGTGATTGCTATAGAAGAGCAAGACACAATAGTCGGTTTAGCAGTAGAACAAATTGGTGGCATGGACTGGCTTGACGTGCAGCATCTAATCGCACCAAATAACGTGCCAGATGCTATGGCTCCCTTTTTGCGGGGAGAGTGGTTATTAGATGCTCAAAAAAATCAGTGTCTGCGACTGCTAGATCAAATGGCTATTTTGCGGAGTGCGCGGTGGGCAGGATGAAATAAAAGAGGCAGGAAATGGAAGCAAATATAGACGAATACTTAGAAATTTATAAACAAGCTTGTACGGCATACGCGCAACAAAATTATGAAGTTGCCGCGACTTTAGTTGACTCTGTGGTAGAAAATTTACCCGATGATGCTAACTGCCATTTGTTGCGGGGTCACGTTTACTATGTTTTACAACAATACGATGTGGCATCATCAGAATACCAAAAAGTTTTGCAGTTGACGAAGGATGAAGAAATTATTAGTTTTGCTCGTAATGGTCTTGAAAATGTCAATCAATACCAACAGCAAGAAGAACAAATCGCCGAGGTAGATAATCAGCCTCCCAATTCTAGCGAGCCTGAGGCTATGATGGGCGCAGGCAATGAAGATAATAACTTTGATTTCAGCTCTGATAGTGAGCATCCGCAAGCTGTGGACGTAATCGAAGAACTATCTTTCAGCAGCCCATTTGAAATGCCCACAGATAGTACTGTATTTGGTACGTCACTAGAATCAACAAATGATAGCGCTGACAGTAATCCTTTTGCCTTGAATGCAGAATCACAATTAGATTCAAGTAATTGGGAGGAAGAATCAAAGTTAGATTTGCCAGCTTTCTGGCAAGAAGATATCTCCCAAGCTAGTGAAGATTATACTGATAAAAATTCCCCACTTAACAGCAATAACAATAGCGGTTCGCCTTTTGAATTTGTGCCATCAACAGGCAATAGCTTAGAAAAACCTCCGGATTTTTTGATTGAAGTTGAAAGTTCCCAAGGATTAATAAGTGAAGAGTTTAAGTCTCAACTAAATAATGTTGAAGATGAAACTTTATTTTTGAGCGAAGTATCCAGCAAAAATAAGTCTAAACCAACAAATAATTCGGGATACAGCAGTCAAGAAAAGAATTTGAAAAGTTCATCATTAAATGGGAATTTTGCTTTTGAGGAATCTGAGGATTTAGACTCAACTGACAAAAAGCAAAACGCATTAGAGGATGACGATAGTTTTGACTTTGAAGCTTTTGAGTCTGCCTTTGGCTCAGATGCGTTAACAGATGAGGAAGATACAAACAGTATAATTAGTGGAAATACTTCCAAAAGCAATAACATCGAGTTTTTAGACGATTTTGATGCCTTTGACGATTTAGGAAACATTCCTGGTTTTGATATCACAGGAGGAAATTCTAGTTTCAGCGATGTGTCAATACCTTCTGGTTCATTAGATACCAGTAGTAAAATAGGCAAAAAAGTTTCGCAAGTTCCGCCAATTGCGGAAAATAGCGATCGCGATTCGGAACTCTTCAGTATGACTGGTTCGCAAGAAGCAGTCCCCGTCTTTACCCAAACAGATGTCTCAAAAGTAGAACCTGTTGTTAATGTCGAGCAAGGCTTATTAGCACCATTAGAAAATGCTCCCCTGGAACAAAAACAATGGATTATCGCTGGAACTGTCGGTATTGTTTCGGCTGTAGTTGTCGCTGTAGTTAGTTTCAGTGCGGCTAATTTGTCAGCCCCGCAACAACGGGAAGGAGTGCGAAATACAGGCTGGGCAATGGCTCTAGCTGCCGGACTTGCAAGTTTTGGTACAGCCAGCTTTATGGGAAATCTTACACTCAAACAAATTCGCCGCACAACTAACGATCTGCAAACTCAGTTTGATGCGGTGCGTCAAGGAAATCTCAATGCCCAAGCCACGGTATACTCAGAAGATCAATTAGGACAATTAGCCGCTGGCTTCAACGAAATGGCTAAGGTAATTTTCACCACCACAAATGAAGCTCAACGCAAAGCTGATGAGCAAGAGGAGGCAAAAGAAAATCTCCAACGCCAAGTAATTCGGCTGTTGGACGATGTGGAAGGAGCTGCGAGGGGAGATTTGACGGTACAAGCTGAGGTGACGGCTGACGTATTGGGAGCAGTTGCGGACGCTTTTAACTTAACAATTCAAAATTTGCGGGATATCGTCCAACAGGTGAAAGTGGCAGCGCGGGAAGTGACAAAAGGAGCAACCAATTCAGAAACTTTTGCTAGAGCATTATCTAGTGATGCTTTGCGACAAGCTGAGGAGTTGGCAGTAACTTTAAATTCCGTGCAGGTGATGACAGACTCGATTCAGCGGGTAGCGGAAGCAGCGCGAGAAGCGGAAACTGTCACCCGTGAAGCTAGCGCTTTTGCACTTAAAGGTGGGGAAGCGGTAGAAAACACCGTGGCGGGGATTTTGGAAATTCGCGAAACAGTAGCAGAAACTACCCGAAAAGTCAAGCGTTTGGCGGAATCTTCCCAAGAAATTTCTAAAATTGTGGCTTTGATTTCGCAAATTGCTTCTAGAACGAATCTGTTAGCGCTGAATGCTAGTATTGAAGCAGCACGAGCCGGAGAAGCTGGAAGAGGATTTGCGATCGTTGCAGATGAAGTGCGTCAGCTTGCAGATAGATCGGCTAAATCTTTGAAAGAAATTGAAGAAATTGTCCGGCAAATTCAGAGCGAAACTAGTTCTGTAATGACGGCAATGGAAGAAGGTACACAACAGGTTATTCAAGGTACAAAATTAGCCGAAGAAGCCAAGCGATCGCTTGAAAATATCATTCAAGTCGCAAATCGCATTGATATTCTTGTGCGTTCTATCACCACCGACACTGTAGAACAAACGGAAACTTCTCGCGCTGTCGCTCAGGTAATGCAGTCTGTGGAACTCACAGCGCAAGAAACCTCCCAAGAAGCACAGCGAGTTTCTGGTGCTTTACAACACTTGGTAGGTGTATCCCGCGACTTAATCTCCTCCGTTGAACGTTTCAAAGTGGAAACACTTGAAACAAGGTAAAAAAGTTAGGAGTTGTAGAGACGCGATCGGTCGCGTCTGTACGGGAGTTAAAAGTAAAAATTACCACTCATAACTCATAACTCATAACTCATAACTCATAACTCATAACTCGTAACTCTATTCTCCTAACTTTGTAGTATGCTGCCGGAACAACAACAGCGCATTTTAGGTTACTTTATTGAAGAAGCAAGAGACCACCTGAATACGATTGAGCAGGGGTTGTTAAATCTCCAGAGTACCCTGAACGACCCGGAAATGATTAACGAAGTTTTTCGGGCAGCTCACTCTATCAAAGGGGGAGCGGCGATGCTTGGTCTGAGTAGCATTCAGCACACGTCTCACCGTTTGGAAGACTGTTTCAAAATTCTCAAAGAGCATCCGGTTCAAATTGACCAAAAGTTAGAATCTTTGTTTCTCGGTGTTTCTGATACTTTGAAAGCGCTGTTAGAGCATTTGACTGGACCTTTTGGTTTAACAGAAGATGCTGCTAACACTTTGATGTCAGAAACCGAGCCGGTCTTTGAATGGTTGAACGAGCATTTGTCCATGCTTGTACAACAAAGTAGCAATCAAGCAACAAGTAATACAGAAAGAACTGCATCAAATAACAAATTTCAACCGCAGGAAATCTCGACATTACATGTAGCACCGGAAATTAAAAGTGTGGGTGAGTTTCAAACTCAGGTGCTGCAAAAACTACGCGATATGTTGCAATTATTTAAGCGAATGCCAACACAAGAAACTCGACAACAACTGCAAGATTGCTGTTATGAGTTAGCGAGATTCGGTGAGTCGTTGAATTTTTCAAATTGGTCTGGTTTGTGTCGTGACGCTGGAAGTGCGATCGCTAATCCCAAAAACAGCTTTCTAACTTTAGCAAAAACTGTTATTACCGAAATTAAACAAGCTCTGGAATTAGCTACACAAAACAGAGACTCAGAAATTGCCATCAGTCCGCAACTAAAAGCACTCTTGAGTGTCTTAGAAATTGACTTATTAGAAATAAGTGATAATTTTATTGCCGAACCATCGACAGATAAAAATTTAATATTAGCTAGCACTATCAGCACTAATAATCTTGATATAGCCGCACCGACAGAAAATAATTTTGCTGATTTAGAGTTGGAGCCACAAGACACTATAAACAGTTTAACTGAGTTATCGACACCATTAAACTTTAATAGTGAAGACGCTATCAGCAGTTTAACTGAGTTATCGACACCATTAAACTTTGGGAGTGAAGATACTATCAGCAGTTTAAGTGAGTTATCGACACCATTAAACTTTGACAGTGAAGACAGCATAACTAGCTTAACTGAATTATCCGCATCTGCGAACCAAGACCAAGATAATTTTGCGGATATATTTTCAAGCGATCGCAAACTAAGTCAAGACGACAAACTGCTGAATAATAAAAGCATTGATTTGAATGGACCAGAGGTAGGAATAGCTGAGTTAAATGCTCTTGCGGACTTTTTTGAAGGTGAAACTCCAGACTTGGATGAAACCTGGCAAAAAGTAGAAATTTTAGATGATACTTCAGATAATGAATTGTCAATTGATATCAGCAACGACACTGAAGATGCTGATAACGATTTTGCAGATTTACTTTCCTTTGAAAAAGAACCTAGCAGCAATTACCAAACAAATATTACTGCAACCGAAGATTTAACTCTTTTGCAGTTATTTGACGATAACTTACCAGAACAAGCATCGCTATTTCCAGAAACAGCTATTACAAACCTAGAATTGAGTGATAATTCTAATTGTGAGGAAATGCCAGAACTTGCAACTAGTTCTGATGATATTGCCTTGAATAATGAATTACCATCAGATGTGGTAGACGATTTCTTGGCATTAACACTCAATGAAAATGAATTATTTTCTCTAGGAGAAGTAACTCAACCAGAAGCTGAGAATATCAATGCAACTTTTACCTCAGCGAAAACTTCCTCCTTGAATGACCTTGATAGCATAGAAGAACTATCCCCCGAGCAAGATAATAATTTTGAGCAGGTTTTTCCAGAAACAGCGAATGCAAATTTGGTAGAGGAAATTCCTTTAACTAATCATCTCCCAGAAATTACTCAAAGCCAAGAAGAAAGCTTTTCTTTAGATAGTCTGTTTGCTGCGGAAGAAGAGACAATACCATCTACGACAAAATCAGAATCAAGCGATTTATTTGATTTTTTAAACTTTCCAACAGCCGCAGAAATTTCTCAATCAGAAGAGGATTTAAACGACTTTTGGAGTCAGGAACCCGAAGAAGAACTTCATCAAAAATTTCATCTGGAAGTTGAGCTGGATGCAGTCAGAGCGTTAGAAGCAAGTTTGTTTGCTGCTGCTGCTTCCGGTGACATTTTTGGTAGCAGCGAGCAAGCGTCAGAAGAAAATTTTGATATCGAAGATATAGATATCAGTTTCCTACAGTCAGATTTGATATTTGCATCGGATGTGGATGATGATTTCTTTGCTCAATTTACATCAACCGAGTCAGGGGATCTATTTAGCGATCGCGAATCTCCCCAAGATATTCACAACCTCCCCCAACAGCATACCACCCAATTGCAGCCAGAAAACTTATCGGACGCGATGCTTCCCGAAGCTGTAGAAGCGCAACCCGAATTTACTAAATCATTTGAAGAGGAAACTAATTTATTAGATACTGCTTTTGATGAAAATAACAATGATACGCTAAATATAGAAGATACACCAAAAATTGACACCACAGAAAGTTCTTTAGTAGCACAAGATTTATTGAAGAGAGAAATCGCAATAGATATCAATGCAGAAACTTCTGAACCACAGCTAGAGACACAAGAAGTTGCACCAAAGGTAAATAATAGCTTCCAAGCTGCCTTGAACTTCACAGAAACACCTTTTTATCAAGATGAAAATTTAGCCGAGTCAGAACTGAATTTAATTAATGATTTATTTTCTGGAGAAAATTTCCTGCTAGAGGCAAATCAGGAATTTATACCAGAAACGGTAGTAGAAAGTGATAATAATGATTTACTTGCCACAGAAAATTTACTTGTATCAAATCAAGAATTTCTCCCAGAAACGGTAGTAGAAAGTGATGATAATAATGATTTACTGAAGACAGAAAATTTACTTGTAGAGGAAAATCATGAATTTCTCCCAGAAACGGTAGTAGAAAGTGATGATAATAATGATTTACTGAAGACAGAAAATTTACTTGTAGAGGAAAATCATGAATTTCTCCCAGAAACCGATATTGAAGAAAGTACATTTGAAGCTGTCTTGGAAGTAGCAGACGATGAAGATTTGTTGGAAATACCAGAATCTTCAGATGCTTTTAATGAGCCAACTTCAGAAGTTGAGATAATCGAGAATGAATCTGCTGCTTTAGAGTATATCAGAGCAGAAACTAAAGCTATAGAAGATGCAGATACGGCAAATTCTGCCTCTGTTTTAGATGAATTTGCCGACTTGGAAGCACTGCTAGAAGAGGAAGTAACATCTACTCCTGATATCGAAATATCAGACATAGATTTTGCTGACTTGGAAGCGTTGCTGGGTGAGGAAAAAGCATCAACGGTAACACCGACTGTTAATAATGTCACAAGGTTAGCTGTATCCTCCGAACTACCAAATGAATTTGGTGATTTAGAGAAACTACTGAAAGAAGCAGATCAAACGATATCGCATTCACCAACGGTAACATCAAGCACTAGCAAAAATCAACGTCAGCCGCGTCGCGGTGCGAGATTTGAAGAAACAATGCGCGTCCCGGTGAAGCATCTGGACGATATGAGTAACTTAGTTGGAGAGTTGGTAGTAAATCGCAACACCTTAGAAGAGGATCAGGGACGACAGCGACAATCCTTAGATAATTTGTTGCATCAGATACAACAGCTTTCGGATGTGGGAGCGAGAATGCAAGAATTATACGAGCGATCGCTTCTGGAAGCTTCTTTATTAGCCAGTCGCAAATATAAAGAATCTCTTCCCCTAGTTAGTGATTCAAATACAGACAGAGGATTTAGCGAACTAGAAATGGATCGCTTTACTCCCTTCCACACGCTTTCTCAAGAAATGATTGAATTGATCGTGCGAGTGCGAGAGTCAGCCAGTGACATTGACTTTGTTACCGAAGAAACCGAACGGGTAGCGCGACAGTTTCGACAAGTAACTACTCAATTGCAAGAAGGACTGACAAAAGCGCGAATGGAACCTTTTTCTCAAGCTACCGATGGTTTGCAACGAGGAGTGCGCGACACCGCGATCAAGCATGGCAGACAAGTAGAACTTGTAATTGAAGGTGGAGACACTTTCATCGACAAGATGATTGTAGAGCATTTGAAGACTCCTTTAAATCATATGCTCAATAATGCGATCGCTCACGGCATTGAAACCCCAGAAATCCGTCAACAGCAAGGTAAATCACCTGTGGGAACAATTAGCGTCCGTGCTTTCCACCAAGGAAACCAAACGATTATTTCTGTTAAGGATGATGGTGCAGGTATCAATACAGATCAAGTGAAAGCAAAAGCGATCGCTAAAAATTTAATTAGCACCGAAAAAGCCAAAAGCATGTCTCCCATTGAGGTGTATGACTTGCTGTTTGAACCGAATTTCAGCACCAAAGACGAAGCTGATGAATTATCAGGTCGCGGTGTCGGTATGGACGTAGTTCGCACTTCGATCAGCGAAATTCGCGGCACAATCACTACTGATTCTACCATCGGCAAGGGAACTACTTTCACAATTCGTTTGCCGCTGACTTTGAGTATTTGTAAAGCTTTGTGCTGCGTCTCCGACAAAGCGAGAATTGCCTTCCCGATGGATGGTGTGGAAGATACTTTAGATATACCTGCGAAAAATATTCAGACAAATGCCGAGGGACAATCATTTATATCTTGGCGCGATACAATGTTACCATTCCGACCGCTGAAAGAACTTTTAACTTTCAATCGGTTACTCAGCCGAGGTAACGTTTACGGCGGAAATCGCGACGATGATATGATTTCTGTGATTGTCGTGCGATCGGCAAATACCTTGATTGCTCTGCAAATAGATCAGGTACTCAGCGAACAAGAAATAGTTATCAAGCAGTTTGAAAGACCGGCACCAAAACCGATTGGTGTAGCTGGTGCTACCGTCCTCGGTGATGGTCGAATTATGCCGATCGCTGATGTGCTAGAAATAATTGACATCTTCCAAGGACGCACGGTCAAACAAAGTAATCTCTGGGAACAAAAAAATACTTCCGCTACCGCAGAAACACCTGCTACGAAAATTGACCCGACAGTGTTGATTGTCGATGACTCAATTACAGTCCGCGAGTTGCTTTCTCTCACCTTTAACAAAGCCGGTTATCGCGTAGAACAAGCGCGTGATGGTCAGGAAGCTTGGGATAAACTGCGTTCCGGTCTCCCCTGCGATATCGTATTTTGCGACATCGAGATGCCCCGCTGCGATGGTCTGGAGTTGCTTTCTCGCATCCAGAAAGATTCTACCCTTAACCATTTACCGATCGCCATGCTTACTTCGCGTGGTGCAGATAAACACCGACAAATGGCAGTGCAACTAGGTGCTAGTGGCTACTTCACTAAACCTTATCTGGAAGAAGCTTTACTCGAAGCTGCTTCGCGGATGCTCAAAGGAGAAAAGCTGGTTAACAGTGCTAATAACGCTTAGTTGTCATACCATAAATCTTTTTTTCTTTAATTTAGCCTTTCTGGGATTGATTCGTGCCTCTCTACCAGACGCGTTGCGCGTTCGCAATGACTATAATATTTTGTCATTGCGGGAACAAACTGAAGTGTTCAAAGCAGCGTGTCGCAGACAAGCGATCGCTTTCGTATTGGGATTGCTTCGTGCCCCGCTTCGGACATTATCCCCAAATTCGTTGCAGATTGAGTACAAAACCAGGTAAAACATTTAAGGCGGAAATAGTTTGAGGAAATTTTAAAATTTCCACATCTTGTCCTGGACGATAAATTTCTACTTCCTGTTTTTTTCGGTTGATCAACCAACCAAGACGACACCCATTTTTCATATATTCATCCATTTTGTCTTGAACTTTTTTCAAAGTGTCGGATGGTGACATTATTTCAATGACAAAATCAGGACATAGGGGAATAAATTTTTCTTTTTGCTCTTTAGTCAAAGCATCCCAACGAGATTTTTCTACCCAAGAAACATCTGGAGAACGGTCAGCCCCTGAAGGTAAAGTAAATCCAGTTGATGAATCAAAAACTTCGCCCAATTGATTTTGTTCATTCCATGATGCTACTTGAAGAATTAAATTAACATTACTTCTCCCTGTTTCTCCTCCCGTAGGTGGCATTATAATCAATTCTCCTTGGGCATTGCGTTCTAATTTTAAATCGGGGTTTTCTTCACACAATTGATAAAACTGCTCTCTTGTCAGTTTAATTACAGAATTGAGGTTTAATGTAAGTGCTGTCATAACAACCTCTAATTAACTCATCTATTATCAAAAATAGCATCGGCGACTTCTAGTCGCGGCGTTGCGCGTACAAAGTCCGCTAGCATTTACTATGCAAGGGCGAAAAATACCTGACTTACCCATCCAGCCTGAAGAGCGATCGCAACGGCTAGAAATTAATATGTGCCTCTCTACGAGACGCGTTGCGCGATCGCTTCGGACATTATCCCCAAATTCGTTGCAGATTGAGTACAAAACCAGGTAGAATATTTTCCCCGGAAATAGTTTGAGGAAATTTTAAAACTTCCACATTTTGTCCTGGACGATAAATTTCTACTTCCTGTTTTTTTCTGTTTATCAACCAACCTAGACGACAACCATTTTCGATATACTCTTGCATCTTGTTCTGAGTTTTTTTCAAGCTGTCATTAGATGACATTATTTCAATGACAAAATCAGGACATAAGGGAATAAATTTTTCTTTTTGCTCTTTAGTCAAAGCATCCCAACGAGATTTTTCTACCCAAGAAACATCTGGAGAACGGTCAGAACCTGAAGGTAAAGTAAATCCAGTTGATGAATCAAAAACTTCGCCCAATTGATTTTGGTCGTTCCAGAACCATATTTGAGCGTTAATAGTAGAATTACTTCTCCCTGTTTCTCCTCCCGTAGGTGGCATTATAATTAATTCTCCTTGGGCATTGCGTTCTAATTTTAAATCGGGATTTTCTTCACACAATTGATAAAACTGCTCTCTTGTCAGTTTAATTACAGAATTGAGGTTTAATGTAAGTGCTGTCATATCAACCTCTAATTAACTCATCTATTATCAAAAATAGCATCGGTGACTTCTAGTCGCGGCGTTGCGCGTACAAAGTCCGCATGACAAGGACTTAAGAAAAGTTGAAACCCGCGTAGTAGGCGGGTTTAGTCTGTGTAGCTGCGATTTCAATTGCCCAGTACTGCAAAGCCTCAGCCCCGACGATATACCGCGTCATCTGCTTGATTTCCTTGTTATTGATGATGTGGGCTTACGCACTGTCAATATTTGCGAAGATTTAGTCTTGTTCTATCTTAGAACTATGTCACGAAAAAATTAGCATTTACTATGACCAGCGAAAAACACCTGACTTACCCATCCAGTCCGAAAAGCGATCGCGTTGATAACTACCGCAGTTCGTTTTTCCATACGCTTTTAGCAGAATGCAATCCACCAAGCTTGCTCTTGGTGACCTCGTTAATGATACGGTAATACTCAATTGAAGACTCCCAACTCATTCCCCCGATTAGCCCAATTGTTTTCACGATGGCTCCTCAAATGACTAAGACGATTGCTTGCCACTTCACAGTTTAATTGAACTTCTCACAGGTGACTTTGAAGTACTGTCCTAACCCAGAATAGGAGCCGTATAACGACCAGGGTAAGCGGCGATGAAAGAATTATAAACGAAGCGAGAAAACTTTGTTCGCCGCTCCAACTACTTGTTAGCTTGCGATACTATACGACGATGCTGGTTCAGGATCAATTAGTGTCAGACCCGATCAAGAGCTTGGTGTGGTTCCGGTGGTAGTTCGATTCGGATTGAGTTGCCAGGGCGTATCTCGCCGCCAACCATAACGATCCCCATGACCCCAGCCTTACGAATGAGTTTGCCGTGTTCGTCACGTCCCAACACTGCCGCCATCAGTCCCGACTGGAACTGATCTAACTGGGCGCAGGGATTTCTCAACCCCGTCAACTCGACAACTGCCGTGTCCCCTAGATATAGCTGTGCGCCCGTCGGCAAACTCAACAGATCAATACCGCGTGTCGTAACATTCTCACCCATTTGCCCGGCTGACACCTCAAAGCCAAAAGTTCGCAATTCATCATGCAGTTCAGCGTGAATTAAATGCACTTGGCGTAAATTCGGCTGCGTTGGATCAACCGCCACTCGCGATCGATGCTTGACCGTCTTGCCCATGTGTGAATCACCTTCAACACCTAGCCCAGCTAGAAGTTGAATACTCTCCTGATTTAGTTTAGTAAATGTGTGTGTTGTACTGCGGCTGACTGCTATCACTACACCACCCATCTCCATCACCTCACTGTTTCTAAATCACAAATCCCATTCTAAATCTGACCTCTGCCAGTCGCTCTATCTTCACTGAACTTTCAACATCAACAAATAACCTTCAAAAGACTGCCACCACCCGTAAACGAAGCCGCATAACTATTTATTATACATAAAATTACCGTCTAATTACTCAATTTGGGGTAGTTATACAGAATTTTTCCATCTAATATCCCTATTTGGACACTAGACGGAAATTGTCCGTATATTTACCCTAATTGAGTCTGTATGTGGCATTCTTGCGTATATCCTCGGCTAATAGCCAGAATTTTTCTGGATGTTATCCAAATCAGGACATGAGACGGAAATTTCCTTGATATTTTTCTCTGGAAAAACGCCCAAAAAAGTTGTTGAAACAGGTTCAGGACGCAATTCGGCTCAAGCATTATTCTTACAATACAGAAAAAAGCTACATTGACGCGGATGTGCTCTCAACCCCTTAGCAAGGTTCTATCTTAGAACTATGTCAATAATGGATTAGCCTCTAACATTATGCCTGCCGAAAAACACCTGACTTACCCATCCAGCCCTTATAGCGATCGCGTTGATGACTACCACGGTACCACAGTTACAGATCCTTACCGCTTCTTAGAAGACCCGGACTCAGAAGAAACCAAAGCTTGGGTTGAGGCACAAAATAAAGTTACCTTTGGCTACTTGAACGAAATTCCCGCAAGAGAAAAAATCAAGCAACGCCTCACCAAATTGTGGGATTATGAAAAATATAGTATCCCCTTTCAAGAAGGCGAAAACTACTTTTATTTCAAAAATGACGGACTGCAAAACCAAAGCGTCCTCTATACCCTGAAAACTCTCGACGGTGAACCGAAAGTTTTACTCGACCCGAACAAACTTTCAGCAGATGGTACTGTTGCGCTTTCCGGTTTATCTATCAGTGAAAACGGTAAACTTTTAGCATACGGTTTATCCTCATCTGGTTCTGACTGGCAAGAATGGAAAGTCCGAGATGTGGAAACAACTGAAGATTTACCAGACCATTTAAAGTGGATTAAATTCTCTGGTGCATCGTGGACAAATGACAATCAAGGCTTTTTCTACAGCCGCTACGATGAACCAAATGAAAAAACCAAATTAGAAGATGTCAACTATTATCAAAAGCTTTATTACCACAAATTGGGTACATCCCAATCAGAAGACACATTAATTTACCAACGTCCCGACCAAAAAGAATGGGGATTTGGTAAAGCTGTCACAGAAGATGGACATTATTTAGTAATTTCCGTTTGGTCAGGAACTGACTCGAAAAATCTGTTTTTTTACAAAGATTTGACTAACCCAAATGCAGAAGTAGTCGAACTAATTAAGGAATTTGAAGCCGATTATAGCTTTATTGATAATGATGATAGCGTCTTTTATTTTCGTACAGATTTAGATGCACCCCGCGCTAGAGTTATTGCCATTGATAGTAAAAATCCTGACAAATCAGCTTGGCAAGAAATAATTCCCCAAGCTGCGGAAACTTTAGAAAGTGTCGGCATCCTTAACAATCAATTTGTTGCTGATTATCTCAAAGATGCTCACGGCAAAGTCAAAATTTTTGACCTCAACGGCACTTTTGTCAGAGAGGTAGAATTACCCGGACTTGGTTCAGTCGGAGGCTTTAACGGCAAACGTCATGATACCGAAACTTTTTATAGCTTCACTAGCTTTACCACACCGCCAACTATTTATCGCTACGACATAGTAAGCGGAAAAAGTCAAGTTTTTCGACAGCCTAAGGTAGATTTTAATCCTGCTGATTATGAAACTAAACAAGTTTTCTATCGCAGCAAAGATAATACGCAAGTGCCGATGTTTATCACCTATAAAAAGGGGATTAAACTTGATGGAAATAATCCCACATATCTGTATGCTTATGGCGGTTTTAATATCTCTCTAACTCCGAGTTTTTCTGTCAGTAGCTTAGTATGGCTAGAAATGGGTGGTGTCTATGCTGTGCCCAATTTACGCGGTGGTGGTGAATATGGGGAAGAATGGCATCAAGCGGGAATGAAGCTGAAAAAGCAGAATGTTTTTGATGACTTTATTGCTGCTGCCGAGTGGTTGATTGGCAATGGGTATACCAAGAGTGATAAGTTGGCGATCGCTGGTGGTAGCAATGGCGGATTATTAGTTGGTGCTTGCATGACTCAGCGTCCCGATTTGTTTGGTGCAGCTTTGCCAACAGTCGGGGTGATGGATATGTTGCGCTTTCATAAATTTACCATCGGCTGGGCGTGGATTTCTGAATATGGTTCGCCGGATAATCTAGAAGAGTTCAAAGCGCTTTATGCTTATTCCCCACTGCATAACCTCAAACCCGGTACAGCTTATCCAGCAACGATGATTACCACAGCCGATCATGACGATCGCGTTGTCCCTGCTCATAGTTTCAAATTTGCCGCTGCTTTGCAAGCCGCACACACAGGTGAGAATCCTGTATTAATTAGAATTGAGACGAAAGCGGGACATGGTGCAGGTAAACCTACAGCTAAAATTATCGAAGAATCCGCAGATAAGTGGGCTTTCTTGGTGCGTACCTTGGATATGAAAGTTTAGCTTCGCGCAAAGCCAGTAGGGTGTGTTACCGCGAACGCGGTAACGCACCTAAAACGGTAACAGTTTATCTTTGCATGTTGCTACTAGTATTGATAAAACGCACCAATGATGATCGGGATTTGGATATGAAACTTGATTGCGAACCTTACTACAAAACAATATTTGGTGCTGCTTATTTGGGAAACAGCCTGGAATTAATGGCAGATATCAGTAGCGAAAGTATCGACCTAATTTGTACGTCTCCACCATTTGCACTGGTTCGTAAAAAAGAATACGGAAACGTTGATGCCGACGAATATGTAGAATGGTTTAAAGATTATGCGGCACAATTTCACCGTATTCTGAAACCAACAGGTTCACTGGTTATTGATATTGGTGGCAGCTGGATTAAAGGAATGCCAGTTCGTTCTCTTTACCACTTTGAATTAGTTGTTGCTCTGTGCAAAGCTAAAGAAAAAGGCGGACTTGGATTTTATCTAGCACAAGAATTGTATTGGTATAATCCAGCTAAACTCCCCACCCCGGCTGAATGGGTAACAGTTCGCAGGGAAAGAGTTAAAGATTCGGTAAATACAATTTGGTGGTTGTCAAAAGAACCGCATCCTAAAGCCAACAATAAAAGGGTTTTAAAGCCTTATAGCGATGCAATGAAGAACCTGATCAAGAATGGGTATAAACCCAAAGTCAGACCATCTGGTCATGATATTTCCGATAAATTTGCAAACGATAGAGGAGGGGCTATTCCCCCAAATATTATTGATGGACGTTGCAGTGCAGACAATGAAGTTATAGGACAACCAGTTCTTTTACAAGAAGTTTTATTTGAAGATTTAGTTCAACCCGTAAATGTGATTTCCGCCTCAAATACTGCTTCTAACGATTATTATCAACGACGTTGCAAAGAAGAAGGTTTTAAACCACACCCGGCAAGATTTCCTCAAGCTTTACCTGAGTTTGTCATCAACCTTTGTACAGAACCAGGGGATATTGTTTTAGAACCTTTCGCCGGTTCTAACATGACAGGTCGGGTTGCAGAAAGTTTACAAAGACGCTGGTTAGCTTTTGAGATTGATGAAGACTACATCAAAAGCTCAAAACTAAGATTTGAAGAAAATGCTCCTTTGGTTGTTGAACCTCTAGCAGATTTACCACTAATAGCATCAGAAAATGCCGATCAAAACCACCAGGGAGTACAATTAGGACTGTTTTAAACAAATTTCAATCCTCGATGTTTCCTCTAATGGATTTAAGCTGTCCTCGCTTGCTTTTGCTATCGAGACGTTTTCTCACAGAGCTGCGAGTCGGTTTGGTTGGTTTGCGTTTTCGGGGTAACACTGCGACGCTTTTAATGAGTTCTTGAAGTCGTTTCAAAGCCTCCTCTTTGTTCTTCTCCTGGGTTCGGTGTTCTTGGGCTTTAATAACAATAACTCCCTCCTGAGTGATGCGTCGATCGCTGAGTTTCAAAAGTTGTTCTTTATAAAAATCGGGTAGGGATGAAGCATTAATGTTGAAGCGCAAGTGTATAGCGGTGGAGACTTTATTTACATTTTGACCTCCTGCTCCTTGGGAACGAATAGCACTAATCTCGATATCGCTATCAGGGATAATTACTTGGTTGGAAATTTGCAGCATTGTTTATATTTTGCTTAGGACAGCTTTGCATAAGTTTGTAGGTTTTTTTAACGCAGAGAGAAGTTTGAGCGGAGGTTTCCTCCGATCAAAGCTTCGGTGGGAGCGCGGAGGTAAGCGCAGAGTGACGCAGAGTTTTTGTGATAAATTTTCGTCATGAATATTATGCAATATTGTACTTAGGAACGTGGATTATCGCTTTCCCATCTCTCGTAGATAAGCGGGTCGAGGTGTGAGTTGCTTCACAAGTGCTGCATCCGCCGGACAAAACTCCGCAGATATACTCTCAGCGCAAGCTAAAAATGCGGCATCATACAGCGTAGGTAACTTATATTGCTCGGCAATTTCCCAGGTTTTTGCGCGAATTTCTTCAACTTCAATGTAATCAATGGGAAGTTCGCAGAAGTCCTCAAAAAAACCTTGTGCTTCCTCTGTGGTGATGACTTGCATCCGGGTTTTTTTTCGCAACACAGATCCAACTTCTGCCCAAGCAAAAGCTGGAGCCACCAACTTAAGATTAAGGCTTAATGCTTCTTCTACAACAATTCTGGCTTGTGGTTGATAAATTTCTGGTACAAGGTAGCAAATCCAAATGCTAGTATCTAAGCACAATACTCTAGTCACGCCGCTTTTCTTTTTCTCTGAAACTGCGAATCAAATCCCCAGAATTAGGTTGTATTTCTGTTTTGGCTTTGACGGTTTCGCTGCGGGCTATAATGCGTACAGGAGCTGCCCATCCCCTCCGGCGTCGCACTTCGTTTTCCAAAGCCTCAACTACTAAATCATTCAAGGATTCGAGCCACGAATTTTAGTTTCTTGGCTAAAGCCAAGCAGGTCAGCCGGAAAACGGATTGTTACGGCTTCGCGTTCCATTGGAATATTTACAACCAAATAGTGATACCATTTATTGTAACTGCTATTTGATTTGCTATAAGACTTACGGAGAATCATGAAAAAACTAACCGCAGAGAGCGCAGAGGACACAGAGAAATAGATTTTTGGAGAGTTTTTGCGTAAGTCATATGCTATTTTATAAGCGATCGCATAAATGCATTTAGATGCAAATTGCTATTATTTGATAATTCCCTATACAAGACAGATAAATAGGAGTATTGAGCGTGAATGCATCTGAACAGGCAACAAACGTTGAACTTGCGAGCAACATTGCGACGGTAGTTAACTTGTTCAAATTTGAGTTTCCTGATGCGAAATCGGATCTCAAACCCTGGAAAAATGACCCAGAAACCAGGGAATTAGTCGATCCAGACTCAATAGATATCGGCTTTCACTTTCCTGGTATCAGCAAATCTTGGCGCAGTCGCAGTATACTAATTCAAATCCGATTTTATCAAGATCCGATAAATAACTTGCGTCGAGCGATCGGTGTCGAGGTAGCAGGATTTGACCATCGCGGTGAAGTATGGCGACTTTCTACGGTGGATAATTGGAGTTGTGTTGGTACATCTGAACCTTCCCCAGAAATAGAGGAAAAGCTAAAACAGTTTTGCCGACACATTTTAGAAGTCTTCAATTAGCAAACTGATACTTTGTAGTTAGTTCGTAGTGAGCGGTTCACCGCTCATAAACTAACAATCAGCAACTATTTTTGACAGCTACCATCAACGCAATATGCTGATTGATATGTGCTAGAACGCTTGCCAAATATGGTGTAGCGGTTATCGCGAATTTGTTCGTAAAAGCGATCGCCTACCCATTTCACTCCCGGTAATGCCCGATAAGCATCCACAAATACGCTACCTAACGGCAATAATCGTCCAATCTCTTCCGCTGCCGCAGTTCCTTGCCAGCGTGTTTGCGGTGCGTTTCCATCGATCAAAATCATTCCCTGTTCGCAATCAATAGCGGTAATTCCCCACTTTTGAAGTGTTTGCTCATCTTGCATGGAGATATAGCGAAACAACTTGCCTTGATCTAAAGTTTCTAACAATTGCACTAAAGTAACGCAAAGATTGCAATTACCGTCGTAGATAACATAATAATTCATAAAAGTTGCAGATTGTTTTTTATATACAGTCTATGTTTATATTTATGAACTGACGAAATTCTGTCAATATTACCTAAGTATGAAAATTATTTACTGATTAATCTCCCCCCAGAAAGCAAGATTTTGATATTTTTAGCAAGAATTTGCAAGACAATAGTATGGGTCATCAACGAACAGGGACGATTGGCAAGTCCGGAAAAAGGAAATATTCCGGAACGCAGTGAGTGCGATCGCCGAAGTCGTGACTCAAGTTGCCCAAGAAATTGGACACACACCTTCACAAGTTGCACTGGCTTGGTTACGTCATCAAAGTGGTGTGATTATCCCGATTGTTGGTGTCCGCAAGTTAACCCAATTTCAAGATAACTTAGCCTGTCTGGATGTCAGTTTATCACCAGAACATTTGCAACGTCTAAACGAAGTCAGTCAAATTGAACTTGGTTTTCCTCATGACTTCAAAGCACAGCGACACGATCCGCGATCGCCTTTTTGGTGGTACATTCAGCACTATTGAAAATCATCGTCATTGAGCAAGCTAATTCCAGGTTTAGAAATTTTGAATAAAAGTAACAATAATTTACAAACCGATTAATTCCATCTATCGGTAGAGAGTTTCGTGCCCTTAGGTAGTAGCTGTAGACTAGTTTTATCGACCCAAGAAAGTAAAACCATGAGCGACAACAATCTATCATCTCGTCTTTACCCCACCCGTATTGATATTCCTGCTGAAGCGCGATCGCAGATCGTTGTATTACTCAACAAAACTTTGGCAGCTACCTCAGACCTAAAAACCCAGGTAAAACAAGCGCACTGGAACGTCAAAGGAACTGATTTTTATCAGCTACACGAATTATTTGACGAAATCGCCGGCGAACTGGAAGAATTTGTTGATATGTTTGCGGAACGGGTAACAGCTTTAGGTGGATATGCAATGGGAACCGCTCGCATGGCAGCTGCCAATTCGATTTTACCAGAATATCCTACCGATATTTTGGCAGGAATGGAGCATGTGACAGCTTTGGCAGATCGGTTTGCACCTTATGCCAAGCATTTGAGAGAAGCGATCGCTAAAACTGACGACTTAGGCGATCTTGACACCGCAGACCTTTATACTGAAGTTTCTCGCACCATCGACAAAAGACTGTGGTTCTTAGAAGCTCATCTGCAAGCAGCAGTAGTTACAAACACAGAAAATGGAAATGGAAATGGTAACGGTGTTTCAGCTACTACTAAAACTCAACAAACAGTTCTTGCTGGATAAGTTGAGTGGGAGCGTTGGAGCGTGGGAGCGTGGATAGTGGATAGTGGATAGTGGTTAGGAGTTAGGAGTTAAGAGTTAAGAATAATTAATTTGTGACACCCAACAACTATCAACCAACAACTAACGACTAACAACCATCAACTATCAACCATCAACTATCACCCATCAACGCTCCAACCATCAATTATATACAGTATCCTTTTGGTAAGTACGTTACTTTTAAGTGCGTACTTTTCATTTTATATATACATCCGTTACTATTGAGATAGTTAACAACCGGGTTAAAAAAATCTCAATTCCAAGACTTAGCTGATACGTGAGTTGTTAACTAAAAAGCTTGTTTTTTAAATATAAATAACCATCAAAAACGAGGTAGATGTATGTCTCAAAATACTGTTACCCATCTAATTCACGATAGAAACGCACGCGGTCAAACTAAAATTGGTTGGTTGGATAGTTACCATACATTTTCCTTTGGAAATTTTTCCGATCCGAATCGCATGGGATTTCGCTCTCTGCGGGTAATTAATGACGATCGCGTTGTTCCTGGTGCTGGATTTGGTACTCACGGTCATCGGGATATGGAAATTCTTACATATGTCCTCGAAGGTGCGCTAGAGCATAAAGACAGCTTAGGTACGGGTTCGGTGATTCTTCCCGGTGAAGCGCAAGTTATGAGTGCTGGTACTGGTATCACTCACAGCGAATACAATCACTCACAAACTGAGCCGGTACACTTTCTGCAAATCTGGATTCTTCCCGATCAGCAAGGCTTAAAACCAAGGTATGAACAAAAAGCTTTTCCTATTGAAGAAAAGCGCGGAAAACTACGCTTAATTGCTGCCAAAGATGGACGCGATGGTGCTGTCACAATTCATCAAGATGTTAATTTGTACACATCTGTTTTAGAACCGGGTGATGTGGTAAATTATCACGTTCAACCACATCGTTATGCTTGGTTACAAATAGCGCAAGGTATAGCAACCTTGAATGGTGAAGAACTTAGAGCCGGCGATGGTGTACAAATTAGCGTTGAAGAACAACTCGAAATTAGCACCCAAGTAGGTGCAGAAATCTTGCTTTTTGATTTGGGTTAATGTCAAAAATAGGGTAAGGGTTCAGAAGGGTTGCAGGTTTAGGGTGTAGGGTGTAGGGACCCACGCTTAAAAACGTGGGATTGAAATAAGGACGCGCTCATTTCATCGCACTGCGTGTCTCGTAAGGACATCTTTTTTTACGCTCGCTTAAACCCAGAACTAAAGTTTTCTCTCCATCCCCCACACCCCACACCCCGCACCCCACACCCTGCTTTTTGTAAAGGGAAGAAATATTTTATTTTTTAACTCTTCTGCTTGCCCCTTTTCCTAAATTATGAAATAAGTTAGAACTTACGCATTGACAGAAAGTTGAGCATGTGCATTCAAGCCCACCTTTTGTGAAGATGTTCCAGAATGAAATCACGAGCAATCAATAATGTCCTAACCTAATCAGTTCAGAAATACGCTGCTCGAATAGGTCGCTTCTTTCCCGGCTTTGGGGGGAGCGAGTATGAATGTAGGTTGCGATCGCTCTCACCATAACGTTGAAACTTTCTAAGATTACTGAGGCTCAAACAAATCATTTCCGATCCAATCAATACGATCGTTATCTCACAACAAATCCCCTTTGATTGTTTGCAGTCTAAATTCCCAATATTGGGCATCTGCAAAGCGCAAAAATCAATTCAGATGTTTCAAATTGGCAGACGATTTAATAGTTTTTTAGTAGACAATTCTAAAACTTTCCTCTCTCTACGGGGCTAAGTTGAAGTATAGAATTGCGATCGCTTTAAGCAACAGCCACGTATAAATCAGCTTGTGCTTCTTGCCAGAGCTATGGCTAAAGTCGAATTTAATTAGCAAAATGGCATTTGACTTACTCAAAATGAACTTTTGCTTTCTCATTTTGGTGTTTTCCGCAAGCAAAATGGCATTTGACTTACTCAAAATAAGCTTTTGCTTTCTCATTTTGGTGTTTTCCGCAAGCAAAATGGCATTTGACTTACTCATTTTGGTGTTTTCCGCAAGCAAAATGGCATTTGACTTACTCATTTCAGTGTTTTCCGCAAGCAAAACGCGCTGGCTCCAATTTCGCGTCTCTACAATTAGGACTCATATTTGATTTTTGAAATATACGTAAAAGCCGCCTAGAATCATCTAGACGGCGTTTAATTGAGTCTAAAATTGGAAATGGCTATTAACCGGTACGTGGGATGCGCTCAATCTCAGCATAACCACTAAAAATCAACTGTTTCCCTTCAGTTTCTAAACGGTTAAGCCGCATTTTTACTCCATCCAAGTCAAAGCGATCTAAATCGACCATATTATCCAAAATATCTGCTAGTGCTACGCTCAAGGTTCTAGATATTTCCTTTTGCGCTTCTGGTATCGAGTCAAGTTCAATTTGCGGATCTTTAAAAGAAACACGCCGACGCCTTTCAATAGCTATAGTTACAGTCATATCCAAAGGCACAAGTTCGCTGTCACCTAAATCTGCCTTTGCGAAAATCCGCAGGCGATTTTCTGGCAATAATTCTACCTGGATTTCTGGAAAAGATACTGGATTACCGCCTGATAATTGAGTTAAGGCAGGTACAGTGAGGTTTAACAGACGTTTTTTAACAAGTTCTGCCTTAAAAGAGTAGTTAATGCCTTCTTCTGATAAAACGACTTTAGCGATCGCTTGAGTTGGTTGCTTGAGAGTTAGTTTACCACCCAAAACCGAGCCAAAATCAATCGATACAGCATCGGTTTCTACAGAAATTTCGTCTGCGGGGAAATCTTTGCGAATCACTACGCCACTTGCGTTCATTTTAAAGCTATCAATGCTGCCTTGCAACAGTTTGCTGGAGGGATAGCAGCGCACAAAGACTTCTACTGATTCGCTTTGGCTAAACAGATGGCGAATCGTTTGGCTAGCTACAGTATTGAGCATCCGCTCTCCCCAATCTGTGCCTTTGGGATCTTTTAAACCAGTAATTCCGCCGAACATGTGGTTTTGCGTCTCTAGAAGTTATTTGTATTTTTGTAACAAATTGTGAATATTATTGCAACTATCAGTTTATAGGTTGTGCTGATGATGATGTCGGGGATCGCTAATAATGGCGATCGTCTGCTTCTAGTCTAGACTTTAGTTTTCAAATTTTTCTGCAAAAAACGCAGCCAATCGTGCAGCATTGATACTTCCTGCTGTTTATGCTATCTTTAGATAGCATTAAAAAGAAAGTTTAGAGTTGTGATGAAATTAGCTATCAATAAAATTCATCTTGGCGATGCACGCGATTTGTTAGCTAAGGTGGAGTTAAACTCTATTGCTTGCAGTGTGTGGTCTCCACCTTACTTTGTCGGGAAGCAATATGAAAAATATTTGTCTTATGAAGAATGGATTTCGCTACTGAGAGCAGTGATTCGCCACCATCAATTTCTGCTTAAACCAGGGGGATTTTTAGTTATTAATATTGCTGATATCCTCTGCTTTGCAGATGAATCAATGCCTCGAATTCAAGCACAGAATATAAGACGACAGCGATGTACTGTTACCCGCGAAGATGTACTTCAGGCTAAAGCGCATCATCCAGACTACAACCGATATGATCTGGCAAAACTTCTTGGTTGCAGTGAACAAACTATTGATCGTAGGCTAAACGGTAATAATATTCGAGGTGGAAAGTATAATACCCAGACACGAGTTCATCTAGTAGGTAGCATCATTGAGAGTGCGGCAACAGAAGCAGGTTTGTACCTTTACGATCGCCGCGTTTGGGTGAAGGATGCAGCGTGGGAAAACTCTAAATGGCATACTTTGTCTTACAGATCCGTCGATGAGTTTGAGTATCTTTATTTTTTCTGGAAACCTGGTGAAACAGTTGTAGATCGTCACAGGCTAACGCCAGATGAGTGGGTAGAGTGGGGATCTCGTGGCGTGTGGAATATTCCCTCTGTTCGTGCCAACAATGACCACGAAGCGAAGTTTCCCATCGAGCTGCCCCGACGTATCATCAAGCTTCTAACAGATCCAGGAGATATCGTACTTGATTGTTTTATGGGAAGCGGTTCAAGTGCTGTAGCTGCGATCCGAGAGAAACGAAATTATATCGGCATTGAGCTTGAGCCAAAGTACGTTGAAATAGCTACTAGGTCATGTGTACAAGAAAGCGAGAAGATGGCATTATTTGCCCAGAGCAACATTAATAAAGGCTCTCAACCAAATGAACATACTGCCATACAGTTAAACGGACACAAACAGCTTTCTTTATTAAACGAGGTGTAGTTACTTCATTGGCAGACGAGGGACGACTTTCCACTCATCATCGCTTAGTATAATCTTCTGGCAACGCCATCCATCACTAATAGATGCCAGGGGATCAAGACGCACACGTATTCGTTTAACGTGTTCGGGAGTATCTTTAGTGTCTTTCCCTGGAATTAGTAAACCAGGCGTTCGAGCATACATCAGTCCATCAAACATCAACAATCCATTGGGAACACACACTACTTCCAGGTAATGCAACGGCTGTACGCCAAAATCCTCAACAACATAAACAACCTTAAGAAAGTACGTCAGGCAGAGTCTCTCGGTTCCATCCAAGACATAAAACGGTGGTAACTTAGGTTGAAAGATAATGGATCTGCGCTTGCCGACAACAGGAAAAGGCTTGTTTAGCATCCCAGTATCCCAAAAAGCACCGTCCCCGGATATTTGTTGTGGAGGAACAACAACTTCATCAGTGTTGTCATTGGGTCCGGTCATCTTGACATCAAAATGAATGAGCGCATCTTCAGTTGCAAAGCGGACATCACCACCGAATGGAAGACCAGGAAAAGTAATGGCTATATGAGTTTGAGAGATGGCACGCACAAGATTAAAACTGAGTGACTTCTCACCCACCTCGCTCCAAGGAATAGATTTTCCCGTCGGTTTTCTGCCACGTTGTCTCGGAGCATAGTCTATCCAGAACGGTAAAAGGTCATTCGCTCTACCAAAATCGTTGTACAAATTACTTGCAGCCTTGAGGGTAACGCCCACTAAAAAATCCATGTATTTCTGTTCTTGGGCGATAATATCATCTTGCTTTAGGAGTAACTTCGAGCGAATAGCAGCACAATCAGCTTGGGTCAACACGATCAAGTTCCTGAAAAAGTTGAGCTAATGTTAACCCAAGTGCCTGGGCGATTTTATTTGCTGTTTCAATGGTGATCGTTTTTTCGCCACGCTCAATAAAGCCTATGTAAGTACGATGTAACCCACATAAGTCTGCAAATTCCTCCTGTGACATTTTGGTTTGAAGGCGAAGTTGTCGAATCAGAATACCTAGCCTTACAGCTAGGGGTTTTTCTTCCATAATGTTGAGAACATAAGGGAGAGTAAGTTAAAGGTCTACATACTATAGATAGCATTAATTGGTACATAACACTTGGTTGGACTCTTCACGCCCTGCGATCGCGCTTCTTTCATCAGTTCCACCTTTTGAAATTTTTCCGTAAATAACGCAACCGCATTAAGACAGGCTTTGCCCACTTCCCAGGTTGAAATTCATGCAGGAGAATGTACAAACAAGGGATGATAAATAAAGTCATCAAAGTAGCGATCGCCATTCCAAAGAAAACGACAATCCCCAACGGTTGCAAAAACTCTGAGCCTTCGCCAATGCCCAAAGCTAAAGGAAACAGTCCTAAAATGGTAGTGACTGTAGTCATCATAATCGGGCGCAAGCGTTGCGGAGCGGCTTTGAGGATGGCGATTTGACGAGTACAATTTTCTTCTTCGCGAATTTGGTTCGCTGATTCCACCATCAAGATACCCGCATTTACCACAATTCCCACTAGCAAGACTACACCAACGATTACCGTAGCACCAATCGCAGTTTTAGTAATGTAAAGTCCAAAAATCCCGCCGGCTAACGCTAGCGGTACAGTAAACATGATTACTAACGGATCGAGCAGCGAATTGTATTGTACAGCCATAACGACGAAGATGAGGAAAACTGCTAAAGCTCCTAAAGTTTTCAAAGCATCTTGAAGTTGTTGATTAGTTTCTTGAGCGGAACTAGGAACAATCGAAACGCCTTCAGGTAATTTTATACTTTGGAGTACTTGATTCACTTCGGCGAGCGCTTCACCAAGACTCGCTTCCTCGCTCAGGTTGCCTGCAATAATAAAAGCTTGACGTTGATTAATTCGCTGCACTTCACCAGGAGCTTGACCTTCTTCAATTCGGGCAACATCCAAAAGGCGAATTTGTTTGTTATTTTCTGTAAATAGCGGTAATCCTTCGAGCTGAGAGGGACGCTGAATTGCTTCAGTATTTAGTTGCACCCGCACATCAACCAAACGGTTGCCGCGTTGAATTTGCGTGGGAACTGAACCTTCAATTGCTGTCTGAATGGTTGCACCAATTTGTTGTGCCGTCAGTCCTAGGTCTGCAACTCGTTCCCAATCGGGACGAATTTGTATTTCTGGTTGCCGGGGATCGGCATCTGGTCGGAATTTAGCTGATGTTGCTTTTTCTTCTAAAGCTTGCAGGACTTGAGCGCCAGCTTGTCGTAATTTTTCTTCATCTTCACTTTGCAGGATAACATCAATTTCCGATCCTTGCGCTGGGGTATTACTCAAGATTAAACCGCGCACCTGACCGGGACTCAGACGCAAGAGAATTCCTGCCAAGTTGAGTTTGTTTAATTGCTGAGTAACTTTTTGAACGTACTTTTCTACATCTGTGCCTTCTTTAAGATTGATGGTGCTGCTTGCCCGTAAAGGATTTTCGCTAGTATTATTACCAAATAAAGAACCGCCTACTGTGGTGAAAGCATACTCAGTTTCTGGTTGTTTCATCAAAATGTCATCGACAACTTGCATCACTTTTTGAGAAGTTACCAAAGGTGTACCGGGTGGAAACTGCGCTCTCAAGTTGGCTTGTCCGGTACTGATGCGGGGTAAAATTTCTTGGGGAATTTGACCAACCATGAAAAAGCTGCTACCACCGAGAATCAGCAAAGCAGCGGTGACTACAATTAAGCGAAAGCGTAAAATCTTTCTTAAAAAGCTGGCGTACAAGCGCGTAGCATCTTCAAAACGGCGATTAAACTGTCTAAGCAGCCAAAATTTACTTATACCACTAGACCAACGGATTGCCAGCAGTCGAGAAGTTAGCATTGGGACGACTGTAACAGCAACGACTAGGGAAGCAGCTACGGCAAAGGCAATTGTCAGAATCAGTTCATTAAATAATAGTGAGATAAAGCCACCAATTAAGAGAAATGGTACGACAGAAACCAAGTTAGCGGCAGTAGCAGCAACTAACGCCGATTCTACTTCTTGGGAAGAAGCGATCGCACTTTCAATAAAGAATTTTGAATTCTCCTTGTCCCCAAGTCTCCTTGTCTCCTTATCTCCCTCTCTCTGGTTGGGAGTTTTGCCGGCTTTTTCGGAAATATTTTCTAAAATGACAACCGATGTATCAATTGCTTGACCAATTCCTAAAGTCAGACCTGCTAAACTAAATACATTTAAACTCAAGCCAAACAATTTCATCATGGCGATCGCTGCTAAACTACACAGCGGAATTGCCAGACTAATAATAAATGTTTGTCGTAATGACCCCAAAAATAACAGCACTGCTGCTGCTGCCAACAATGCTCCAGAAATCGCATTAAAAATTACATCATTTAAAGAATTGCGGATGAAGCGAGATTCATCTGTGGTGGCGGTCAAAACCATATCCGCTGGGATTAACCCTGACTGTCGCAGTTGTTCAATCCGCTGCTTCACGCCATCTACAACCGTAATTGTGTTAGCATCAGGCTGCTTTTGGACGGACAATTTCACCGCTGGCTGACGGTTGAGGTAGACAGATACTCGTTGGTCTTCTGTGCCGTCAATTACCTCGGCAAAGTCTCGCAGATAGACGCGACGGGAGGGAGGAGGGGGAGTGGTGGAAGTGGGGGAAGAGACTTCAAGCGAGAGGTTTTCAATTTCCTTAGCATCTCGGAATCTGCCGACGGTGCGCGTTAATGGCTCGGAATTCTGCCCCAAAATCCGACCGCCAGAAGTATCTTGGTTACGCTCTGTTAGTTCATCGAGTACATCGGTTAAGCCAATATTTAATGCTTGTAGACGGTTTAAGTCAACCAGCACTCGCACTTCTTCTTCTGCCGCACCAGATACATCAACTGCGGCGACTCCTGGTATAACACTGAGTTCCCGCGATAATTCTTCATCGGCAAACACGCGTAAATCTTTACCTTGAAGTGAGGTAGATGTCAGTGCTAATTCGTAAATTGGTAATTGGGAGGGATCGACTTTAAATAAGCGTGGCTCTTCGATGGTCTCTGGTAACTGTCCTCTGCCTCGGTTAAAAGCTGCGGTAGCATCGTTGAGAGCCTGGTCAATATCGCCTCCGGGTTCAAAGAATAAATCGAGGCTGACCTGTCCTTCACGAGTGCGGGAAAAAACTTGTACTACATTCTCGGTTGCGGATAAAGCTTCTTCTAGGGGTCTGGTGATTTCATCTACTGCTACTTCGGGGGAAATACCCGGTGCTTCTAGCCGCACACCAATTCGCGGGTAGGTAATTGCTGGCAAAAGGTCTACTTGGATGGTTGTCATAAAGTATATCCCCATGACAATCACTGCTAGGGTGAGCATGAGTGTGCCGATATGTTGGCGGATAGCGATCGCGCTAATACTTAATCCGCTTACTTTAGCTTGCTGCATCTGTCGCTCCGCTCCAATTCAAAATGCAAAATTCAAAATTCAAAATTAATTTTTAATTTCTTTTAGCGCTTGATGGTTTCTCGGAAATAATCGAAATCCGCACATCTTGCCCATCTTTTAACGGATTACCACTCCGCACCACATAAGATTCTCCCGGTTTTAAGCCGGATAAAATTTCTACTTTGCTGTCGGCTCTTTCTCCTAGCGTCACGGTTCTAGCTGTAACTTTTGGTTTACCATCTGTGTTATTTATGACAAATACTGTACCGTTGCGATTTTGGTTTGGGGTTTCTCTGTTGGTGGGAGAGGGCGGGGAAACCCCGCCGCTACGTTGTGTTTGTGCGTTTTGTTGTGCCTGAATCGCTGTTTGGGGTATGACTACTCGCTGTTGTGCGGTGCTTTGAAAATTCACCCGCGCTAGCAATCCGCTGCCAATTTTGCCATCAGTGTTGGGAATTTCCACCTCAACTGGCACTAAGCGAGCTGTTACATCTGCGGCTGGGGAAATGCGTATTACTCGACCGGTGTATTTTTTATTTGGAAAGGCATCTAAACTGACTTCCACAGATTGTCCAAGTTGAATTTTTCCCAGTTCTAATTCCGAAACTTGAACGACAACTTTCGCACGGCTAAAGTCACCTATTTTCAAGATTTCATTCCCAGGTTGAACAAGATTGCCCGGTTCTGTGACTTTTTCTGTGATTACGCCGGCAATGGGAGATATCAGCTTTGCATAAGACCGGCGCTCTTTGGCTTCAGCAACTAATGCTTGTTGGGCAACAACTCGACCTTGAGCTGCGGCAACGGCTTGCTGTTCTGTCCGGACTTGCTCAGTAGCTGCACGGAGTACTTGGGCAGCAGTTCGCGCTTCTGTTTGTGATTGTTCGGCGGCTTGTAGGGCGATCGCTCCTTCTTTTAATAGCTTCTGTTGCCGTTGTGAGTCTGCTTGTGCTTGTACTAATACTAGTCTTAATCGTTCTACTTCTGCACGCGCATTACTTACCTGAGTTCTCGCTCTTGCTACTTCTGATTTTAAAGATGCTAATTCCGCTTCTGCTTGCTTTAATGCTGTTAATAATAAGGCATCATCTAATTGTCCGATGACTTGCCCGCTTTTGACGGCACTGCCAATATCTACATTTAATGCTAAAAGTCGTCCTTCAACTTGCGATCGCAGCGACACAACCCGAAATGCATTCGTAGTGCCTGTATACTCTGGTTGTTGTCGCAGCAATTCTGTGCGGGCGATCGCTACATCTACTGCCGTTGCATTATTACCCTGTTCCTTACCACTACCACGCTGAGATTGTGCGTCAGCCGACTCTTTGGGAAGTGAGCCGCAACTCATCGTTAACAGTCCTACTCCTAACACACAGGCAATTAATTTGATAGAGGATACGGGAGAATCGGGAGAAAGAGTTATCTGTTTACCTCCTTGTCTCCTTGTGTACTTATGCGGCATATTTCTGTCCAAAATCAATTTTTTGCTATATTGGGGCGGTTTTAAGCTAAGACAGCCGTTTATTACCAAGTAATCTTGATATATATCACTTATAAAAAAAGGCAAGAAAGCATAAGTCTGCTATCGTACTTCATTTTGTAGGAGAAATCACTGCTTTTTGCAAAACAATGTTTCCATTAATACATATTTTTATGGGAACTAGAAAAAATAGATTCTAGATGAATTTATGCATTTACTGGCTAATTATAAAGATTTTTTAACTAAGCTTTACTCTGCCCCTAGTTAGAAAACTCTAACTACTGATTCGTGACTTTTTTCACTTCTATCTTTTGGCTTAAACTACTAGAAATTTTTTATTTCTCGCGTTGTAGCGAAACTATCAGTAATTCTCGGATAATAGTGTTTAAATTAAGAAAAGTAAAGAAGTTAGATATTTAGTCCAAACATAATGTAGTTGTCTGGACACCTGATTGTATATTGACATTGCGCGAGGAAGGCAACCTGTGACATCACCGCTATATTTTGCACAAACTGCTGAAGAATCCCAGATTACAGAGTTTTTTATGGAATCGGTGGGACAGTGGCGTTCTGAACGGCGCTATTATACTCTCCCGGAGGGAGAAACAAAGGAGATGGTGAGTATAATTACCATCCGTTTTTTAGAGCCGGGATGTGACGAGTTGCTTCATCTGGCGAGGATGCATAATTTGCCAGATATCGCAAGTTTAATTTGCGGTACGCACGTCAGTTGGGATACAAATTCAGTGACGGGAAAAAAGGAATCTAAAGGTTCAACGCTGTTTGGTGCTTTAGGAAGCACTTTATATCGCGATCGCGGTTTTGCCACATCCAAACCAGTTACCGCGCAATATTATTTCCCCAACCCGAAAACTTTATGTTTGCGAACCGAGTACAATAATTCAGTATTCGAGGAAGAATTAAAGCTAATTGGTGAAAAATACCGCACACGTCAATCAATTATCTCTCGTGCAGGTGAACAATTGATGATTGGGCAGTATTTAGAAAAAAGAATTGATTAACGTAGTAGAGACGTTCCACACCGAACGTCTCTACTCGTGGTATGTTTAGTCTTTGACATAAGCGATGAATCGCTTACTACGAAAAAATTATGCGCTTGTAGCTTCAGATTGATTTAGTGCCGAACGCGCATTCAATGACAATCCGACGCGGGAAACACCGGTGAAGAGAACGCTGACACCGACAAGCGTACCGATGAGCCAAGGTGCATTGAAGGGCCATTGGAACCAAATCATTGCGCCTAATATCAAAGTGATGATACCATCACCAAGTACCCAAGTCCAGTTTTGTTGCGGACGCAAGCGGAATGCAAGGATTAGCTCGAATACGCCTTCAGTTAACAAAAAGCTACCTAATAACAGAGTTAATGTGAGAATACCATTGAGAGGGTAAACAAACAGCATTATACCTGTGGCAATGTAAAGTCCGCTCAATAAAAGCTTCCAAACAAAGCCTCCTTGATTGCGAGTTTCAGTAGCGTAGACTAGTTTGGCAAATCCTGAAGAGATGAGAATCAAGGCAAACCAAGTCTCAGCGAAAATTGTTGAGACAGTAGGTAAAGCGATCGCCACAATTCCTAAAACAATTAAAAGAACGCCAATTACTAGCGATCGATTAACATTCTTTTTGACATCACCAGAAACGTTGGTTGTCATACAATTTTTTCCCTGTGTTTTGTGTTGATACAATTAGGCTAGGGAATTTCTGAACAACTTACGACAACCCTAAGATATACGTCATTTAGTTTAGATGTATTGACACTCTCCGACCTGAAGGTACGGAGATTCTTGCTTCATCCGTCCTCCCTAGGTATCAAAGTCCGAAAACCTAAATACCCCCGTTTAGATACGTCCACAAGCGCACACGGACAAGCCACTCCCTTGCGGGGGTTCCCCCCGTTGTGGGAAGTGGCGCTGCCCGACCGCGTTTGGAATGATTTAATCGATTCTTTTTCCTCTTTCCTACACTATGTCGCACGCAGCTGAGCATTGTAGTCGGGGAGTACCCAATCTTGGCTATCTAGGCGTATTATCGCATTGCCAACTTGATTCTAGCACAAAACCGGTACTAAAGGACGGGGCTTTAAACCCATTTTTTCGGTAAACATTAAATTGATGTAGGGTGCGTTACTACGTTAACGCACCCTACTACTACTACAATATGTGTGAATTGTTCAAAGGCACTCAGGGCAATTCTAGTTGTAGTTCAAAACCGGGCAAAACCTCTTCACCCGAAAGCAGTGCTGGAAGTTGAACTATTTCTACAGGCTGATTTTGTCGATAAATCTCCACTTGCCGATCTTGAAAATTAATCAACCAACCTAAGCGCAAGCCATTTTCCAGGTATTCTTGCATTTTATCTTGCAGACGTTGGAGGCGGTCAGTTTCCGAACGAAGTTCTATGATAAAATCTGGTATAATCGGGGGGAATTTTTTGCGTTCATCTGAAGTTAGTGCTTCCCATCGCTCTAATTTTACCCAAGCGGCATCAGGCGATCGCTTTGCCCCATTCGGAAGCCTGAAGATAGTCGAGGAACTGAAAACCTTTCCCAATCTGGTTTGACGGTTCCAATTATTCAAGTCTGTAATGAAGTCCGCTTCTTTATTTCCGCTTTCTCCTCCGACTGGTGGCACAATAATTAATTCTCCTTTTGCATTCAATTCCAGGTTCAACTCTCGGTTTGCGGTGCAAAGTTGATAAAATTGCTCATCATTTAGGTGAACAATTGGTTCTAGATTTAGGACAATTGTGTTCATTGAACTACCTTTGCGTATAGCAGTAACTGAGATTATTTATATATAGCAATCATATTTGAGTTGAAATTTCGGAAAATCAAACCGCATTAATATCGCCCTCAGGCTGGAAGCCGCTGGCTATACAAACGAAGCCCGCCTTCGCGGGCTTTAATCTCATAGCCCGCGAAGGCGGGCTTTGTTCGTGTAGCGTCACCCTTCTAGGGTGATGGCGATATGTTGCAAAATGTGTATTAATAATGACTTCCCGATTTCCGATGATGCACGGCGGTTACACCATCTTGATTTAGCACTTTGCCGTTTTCCACAGTTGCATAAAGCAACCAGTGATCGCCGGCTTCCATACGAGTTTGCACTGAACACTCTAAATAAGCTAAAGCATCAGTAAGAAGGGGTGAGCCATTTTCTGCTTCTGACGCAGCGACATCAGCAAAGCGGTCTTGTCCTGGTTCAAAGGGTTTGAGGAAATGCTTCATTAAACCCAGGTGATTGCCTTCTTTGAGGATATTAAGGTTAAATTTGTTTCCGGAATGCGTCAGTGGTTCTACGGCGCGGTCTTTGGCAACGGCAATTGTTAAACCTGGGGGATTAAAGCTTGCTTGAGATACCCAAGATGCTAACATTCCACTAGATACATCACCTTGCTTTGCTGTGAGAACGCACAGAGAACCGACAATTCGACCAACCGCTTGTTCAACGTTGGTCGCGGGTTGTCGCGGTGCCCGAACTTTTGTTGCTCTTTTTAGCGCTTGGGCAAAGTCGGTTCCAGCTTCTTCGCAGGTTTGTAAGGTAAGATCGTTGGGTTTGAATTTGACGCGGATGGTGTCAAATCCAAAGCGATAACCAGCGTCTTTTAATTTACCTTCGATTAAATCAACTGCTTCACCACTCCAACCAAAGGAACCAAAGACACCGGCGAGTTTGTTGTTAGTGGCAGTGGAGAGAACTATACCTAAAGCTGTTTGTACGGGGGTGGGTGCGTGTCCACCTAGGGTAGGGGAACCGATGACAAAGCCTGCTGATTTTTCTACAGCGGTACGAATTTCTTCGGGGTCAGCAAATTCGCAGTTAATTGATTCTACACTGACACCGGCTTTGGTGATGCCGCGAGCGATCGCAGAAGCTAAAGTTGCCGTATTTCCATATGCGGAAGCATAAATCAACGCGACTGTTGTATCCGCAGATGTTTGTTGCTGACTCCATTGGCGATAAGCGTGTGTTAATTCAATTAAACCGTAACGCACTAAAGGTCCGTGTCCGGTAGCATACAATCTCACGGGCAAGTCGGAAAGTTTATCCAGCGCTGTTTCCACTTGACGGGCATGGGGAGCCATGAGACAATCGAAATAATAGCGCCTGTCTTCGTTAAACGATTCCCAGCCTTCATCAAAAACTTGATCGCCGCAGATATGCGCCCCAAATAGCTTATCTGAGTAGAGAATTTCCGTTTGCGGATCGTAGGTGCAAAGTTCGTCAGAGTAGCGCGGATTTGGTGTAGGAATAAATTCTAAGTGATGACCTTTGCCTAAATCGAGAGTTTCTTCGCCGCGTTTGACGAGAATTGGCAAATCTTGATTTTCCAGCGCCGCACGCAGATTTATCGCTCCTGGATTAGAACAAACAAAAGTTATCTGCGGTGCAAGTTCTAATAAAGCTTTGATAGTTGCAGCGCGATTGGGATTGACGTGACCAAGAATCACATAATCAATATCTTTGATATTAAACCGCTGTTGCAACGCTTGCAGATAAATTTCTGTAAACGTTTCTCCCGGAGGATCGATTAAAGCGGTTTTATCACCTTGAATCAAATAAGAATTGGCAGTTGTACCTTTGGCAAGTGCGTATTCAATTTCAAATCTTAACCTTGTCCAACTGCGCGATCGCATTACTGTTGTATCTGTACCAATCGGGAGAACTTGAACGTCACGGGGTTTATTTGTTTGCATAGCTTTGTAGGGAATGGGGAATGGTGAGTCCAGCGCTGCGGGAGGGTTTCCCTCCGCAGGCGACTGGCGAACCCGAAGGGGGAATGGGGAATGGGGAATGGGGAATGGTGAGTCCAGCGCTGCGGGAGGGTTTCCCTCCGCAGGCGACTGGCGAACCCGAAGGGGGAGTGGGGAATGGGGAATGGGGAATGGGGAATCGGTAATTGCTACTCTCCTCCCTTGTCCCCCTTGTCCCCCTTGTCCCCCTTGTCCCCCTTGTCCCCCCACTCCCTACTCCCTACTCCCCACTCCCCCACTTTCTTCTTTAATAATGGTTTCCAACTTTTCTATGATGTACTGCTGTCAAGGAGTCTGGCTTGCTGACGCGACCGGCATCAACGGTACAGTAAACTATCCAATGGTCGTTGACTTCCATCCGACTATTGACTTCACACTCAATGTATGCTAATGCATCAGTTAAGATTGGGGAACCGTTTTCAGCGGGCTGAGTTTTGACTCCTTCAAAACGATCCGCACCTGGGGCAAACCGTTTCAAAAAGTGCTTCATCAGCGGTTGATAATTGCCTTCTTCCAAAACGTTTAAAACGAAGCGATCGCCTACTTGCATGAGTGATTCTATCGCTCTATCTTTGGCTACGGCAATGCTTAATCCCAATGGTTTGAAGCTGGCTTGACTTACCCAAGAGGCAAGCATGGCGCTTTTGACATCGCCTTTTTTTGCCGTAATGATGTATAATCCTCCTGAGATTCTTCCTAATGCTTTGTCTAAATCAGCAGCGAGGGATTTCATCGCTTTGATGCTGCGATCGCGTGTTACCCATTGTCCTAAGTCTGTTCCTGCTTCTTCACACAGCTTGTAGGTATTTTCGTTGGGTGTTTCTTTAATCCGAATTCCTGGAAAGGCTACTGTTAAACTTAAATTGCGGAATTTGTTTAGTAGAGGATCGATCGGTTCGTCATTGCCACCACCTGATTCAAATATCCCTACAGCTTGTTTTTCTTTGGCAGATCCTAAAATAGTGCCGAGGGCTGGTTGTATATTAGCAGCATCAGCAGGAGGCATTCCTACCACAAGTCCGGTACAACGGCTGACAAGTTCCTGCAATTCTTGTAAGTCTGTTGCCGATCGCAAGTCTACCATTTCCACCGCAACGCCGGTTTTGGTGATACCTGTGGCAATTGCTTGGGCAAGGCGATCGCTATATCCGTAACCGGAAACGTAAAATACGGCAACGGTAGTTTCTGCTTTTGTCTGAGTTTTGCTCCAATTGCGATAACGCCCGGTTAATTCCTCAACGTTGTGGTATAATAGCGGTCCATGACCGGTGGCGATCGTCTTGATGTTTGGCAGTTCATCCATACGCTTGAGTGCAGAAAGTACTGACCGCGCATTTGGTCCCATCAAACAGTCGTAGTAATATTGATAATCTGCTTCAATCGCTGCCAAATCATCATCAAAGGTGCTATCTGTGCAATAATGTAAGCCGAAAGCATCGCAAGTAAAGAGAATTTGGGTTTTGTGGTCGAAGCTGAACATGGTATCGGGCCAGTGTAAATTGGGTGCTATCACGAATTCAAGTTCGTGTTCGTTGCCCAAATCTAGGCGATCGCCATTTTTCACAATCCGTCGTTTAAATGGACTGTGTACCATATCCTCTAGAAACTGAATTGCCACCTTAGAACCGACAACAGTGATTTCTGGAGCGATTTGTAACAAATCTTTAACTAAGCCGCTGTGGTCTGGCTCGGTATGACTGATAATTAGATAATTAATTTCAGTTGGGTTAATCAGTCCGGTGAGGGTATCGAAGAACAGCTGACGAAACTTTTCATGAGACGTATCAACTAAAGCCGTTTGTTCACCGCGTATGAGAAACGAGTTGTAGGTAGTACCGTTTTGCAAACCAAACTCGATATCAAAGCGATCGCGATCCCAATCCAAAGACCGAATTGCCGTAGTTTGGTCAGCAATATCGGCAGTCTGCATAGTCAGTTTCTTTTCAGTTCTTTCGGTGAGTGCTACCATACTCCCCTCCTTACGCAAATGAGTATTTTCCCTCTGGTTTTATTGTGACACGAGTTAATTGTTAATTTTTTTTAAAAAATCTATGGTTGACTTAAGAAAGTTAAAAGTGTGAAACCATAGAATCGGGAATGGGGAATGGGTAATGGGTAATGGGTAATGGGGAATGGGGAATGGGGAATGGGGAATGGGGAATGGGGAATGGGGAATGGGGAATGGGGAATGGGGAATGGGGAATGGGGAATGGGGAATGGGGACGCTTAAAAAGAATTATTACCAATGCCCATTGCCCAATGACGGCAGGTGCTCCACTTGGGGAGACCCCAAGACCGCACTGCCTCCCCAATGACCAATTACCAATGCCCAATGCCCAATGCCCAATTCGCAATGCCCAATGCCCAATTACCAATGTCAGAAAATCTTTGGCTAGCTTTAGAAATTGGCAATTCTCGCTTACATTGGGCATTATTTGCAGGTGAGAAACTTTGCAAAGCTTGGGATAGTGTCTATCTTCGTGCAGAAACCGTAGAACAATTAGCCCAAAAAGCAACTTTAGGTAATTTACTGTCTATAATTTCTCCCCCTGCCCCCCCTGCCCCCCCTGCCTCCCCTGCCCCCTCTCCCCCCCTCCTCCTCTCGTCCGTTGTTCCCAGTCAAACGCAGATTTGGCAAAGTTACCCTAATGTTCGCGTTATTACTTTAGACCAAGTACCTTTGAAGGGTATGTATCCGACATTGGGAATTGACCGTGCCTTGAGTTTATATGGTGCTGGAAGGACTTTTGGCTTTCCGATGTTAGTTATTGATGCAGGGACAGCACTGACATTTACAGGTGCTGATAGTAACAAAAATATAGTTGGGGGCGCAATTTTACCAGGATTAAGTTTACAGCTTGCGAGTCTTGCTCAAAAAACCGGACAATTACCACTTGTGGAGTTACCGCAAGAACTACCTCGGAGGTATGCTCTAAATACGCAAGAGGCGATCGCTAGTGGGATAATTTATACGTTAGTAGCGGGAATCAAAGACTTTGTTGAAGCGTGGTTGCGCGATTTTCCTGAAAGTAAAGTTGCGATCAAAGGAGGCTCAAGCACGTTAATAGTAAATTATATGCGATCGCAGTATCCGGAGATTGCAGCGCGGTTGATTGTGGAACCGAATTTGATATTTTGGGGAATGCGATCGCTATTTTTAGGGCTTACGCAAAGCCCCCCTTTATAAGGGGGTTGGGGGGATTTGCAACGGTAAGAACACCTGCAATGCAATCTGAAGGATTTGAAGCTAAATCTGAATCAGAATGGGAAAATGAATTGCCAGCAACATCAACCGCAGAAGATACAGGAGAAAGCCAAAAAGATTTATTTAAGAAAGCTAATTCGGTTTTATCTGAACAAATGCAAGCGATGAAACCAGATTATCAAAAAATCTTGTTTCTCTATTACGGTTTCAGTTTCAATCAAAAACAGCTAGCAGAGAAGTTGGGAATTAATCAAAGTACAATTTCTCGCTATTTAGCAAAATCCACAATCAAATTATTGGAAACTTTAGCCAGAACTTCGCAACCTCAAGAATGGGTGAAACAGTATGTAGTACGATGGTTGGAGAGAAATTATCAAGCACCTTTGCACTCAGATTTGATTCAAGCGGCTTTGATATCAGCTATCAAAAAATTAGCAGTTGATGAACGCGAGGTTTTACAACTTTATTACGGACAGCAGATGGAAGAGATAAAAATTGCTTCTCACTTAGGTATTAGTCATGCGGAAATAACTGCGAAGCTTTCCCAAGCGATAAATCAGTTACAAGAAAAGTTGATGGCTGAGATAAATATTTGGATTAAAGAATATGTGGAAAAATGGTTGATAAGCTACTATAAGTCAGTTTTGAAGGCTGTTTCTAAGTCTAGCAGTCAAAAACTAGATTTAGAAGACAAAATATTGTTAGTGGAAGGATATATTCAAAAAATAATTCAAAGGGTGTAGGGTGTAGGGGGTAGGGTGTGGGGTGTGGGGAACCCACGTTTTAAAACGTGGGATTGTAACAAGGACACTGTTTTTCTCGCGCTTTGCGTCTCGAAAAACATCTTTTTTTAAACTGAGCTTTAAACCCACAAAGTAAGTTTTTATTTAAACCCCTACACCCAACACCCCACACCCCACACCCTGTTTTTTTGTAAGTAGGAAATTACATGTGGTCGTTATTAGAGAAAAACGAACCGCAGAGACGCAGAGAACACAGAGGAATGAGGAGGAGAGAGAGTTTTTGTGTAAGTCGTATTTTTCTGACTATGTTCAATCGTAATGAGTGATGTTTGATTGTAGCGAGTTATTTATCAGTAATTTTCTTAATGAGGTGAATATCATGTTGAGTTTATCAGATTTTGTAAATATTGACACGAAGTCTATTTGGTTGCTCTTAGAAACAAGCGAACAAGAAGAAGCATGGCAGCTTTCTGGGCGTCACTCGAATGCGATCGCCTGTTATAATGCTTTTCTTAATCGCATTTGCACAGCAAACATGCTCAAGTGGTTTGAAGAGTGGTTGAGAGAAGAATCTAGCTTACATGCAGAGGTGTTTGTTAGTCAAGAAAGTTTATATAGTATTTTAGAACTAGTTAATGGTACGGCAATTAAAATAGGTGAATCTCGGATAGTGTTGGTACCCACTGAAACAATCGATTTAGAAGAATTGTGCGTACCGCAAGAGTGGGTGGATATTCACGGTTGGGCAGGTGATTATTACATCCCGGTGCAGATAGACTTGGATGGAGATGATGATTGTTGGATGCGAGTGTGTGGGTTTGCTACACATCTTCAATTGAAGAATCAAGGGAGATATAATCAAAGCGATCGCACGTATTCTTTGCCCATAGAACAGTTAACTGAAAATTTCACCTTGTTGTTTGCTACACTAGGGCTGCGTTTACAAGAAGAACTTACACCTGAAGTCACTTTGTCAGAGGTAGAAGCTGAAAGTTTGTTACAGATGTTAAGTGATGCATCTATTTATTCTCCCAGATTGCGTTTGGATGTACCATTTTCTCAGTGGGCAGCACTCATTGCTAATGAACAGTGGCGACAACGACTGTACAATCAACGTTTAGAAGCAAGATAAAATTGTATTAGAGAAATTATCTCATGCGATCGCCGTATTTTTAGTAGAACCTTCACGTCAAGAGTTAGATAAATGGCTTTGGGATAAACAAGGATGGGATATTCTCTTTTTTGCCGGACATAGTGACAGCGTTGGTGATACAGGTCAGATATATATTAATCAAAATAATAGTTTAACAATTGCTGAGTTAAAAAATGCGTTAAAATATGCGATTTCCGGAGGGTTGAAAATGGCGATTTTCAACTCTTGTAATGGTTTGGGATTAGCACGTCAATTAGCGGATTTGCAGATTCCGCAAATTATCGTTATGCGAGAAAATGTACCAGATTATGTTGCACAAGAGTTTGTCAAACATTTTCTGGAAGCTTTTTCTCATGGTGAATCTTTTTATTTAGCAGTGCGTTATGCACGTTCAAGATTGCAAGGTTTGGAGGATGATTTTCCTGGTGCTTCTTGGTTGCCTGTGATTTGCCAAAACCCAACTTCAGATCCATTAACTTGGGAAGAATTACGCGGTAAAACTAACAGACTTCCTACCCGAAAATTAGGTGTGGGAATGCAAACAGCATTAATAGCAAGTGTGGTGATAACTAGTTTGGTTGCGTGGGTGCGATCGCTTGGCTTGATGCAACAATGGGAATTATCAGCTTTTGACCAAGTATCGAATTGTTCTCATCGGGGTTGATGCCGAAAGTGTCAAAGATACCTTTCTCACACCATACAGTACTGGGGCGACATCCCGCTCAGAAGTTCCAGGAGTTGCGATTCACGCAGAGATGGTGAGTCAAATTCTCAGTGCAGTTTTGCAACACCGACCGCTGTTATGGGTCTGGTCTGCTTGGGGTGAAGTTCTCTGGATTTGGAGTTGGTCTTTAGTCGGAGGAATAATAGCTTTATATCATTTGCGATCGCAATTAGCACTATTTATCGGTGCTGCACTGATGATATACGCATCCTGCTTTATCTTGTTGCTGTACGGCGGTTGGATACCACTTGTACCTTCGGGTTAGTGGGAATTTGAAGAAGGGGAAAGGGAAAAGGGGAAACAATTATTACCAATGCCCAATGCCTAATGCCCAACAACTATCAAGCAACAACCAACAACCATCAACTATCAACTATCAACCAACAACTATCAACCAACAACTATCAACCATCAACCAACAACTATCAACTAACAATATTATTTGTTGTCTTTTTTCTGTTTATCCTGCAAACTGCTGGCTTGTTTCAGCACCGGGATGCACTGATTAATCATCCACATCAAAACCTCGATTGGTGAGTCTCCCTGCTGAATGCGGTTTTCGGCTTGGATGCCAATTAGTGTTGTTTGTAGAATTAGCAAGAAAGCGATCGCTCTTTGAGTTGCACTTTTACCAGGTTTTTTCGCTGACATCTGAATTCACCTTGTTTTTGGGTTGACAAGGTGAATTATTTTTTTGGGTGTTTGCCCAGACACATTCCCCACGCAATGTCTATAATGCTTGTATCATCAGGTTTTGCGGTTTGGGGAAGCTTGTTTGTTTGGGTAAGTCAAATTTCTTAAGATTTTCTTGATATTTAACTGATGCCGAGGCATATTCGTTGGGATGAATTAACTTTAGGGAATGTACTAAGTCTGGTAGAAGCATTGCTGCAACTGTCGGAACAGCAAGACTGTGAGTCAAAACTTCCACTTTGCGTTGTCTGGGAAGGTAATAAGCTGCGAATCACAGGATATAAAAGCGAACAGACAAGAGGAAACAGAACCAAAACAACTGAAGTTGGTACAAAGCAGGAATATTTACTCAAGCAGATTAAAAATGCTGGCAAAACTGTAAAACTTCCCCAGCCAAAAGCAGAATCTAGCGTTAGTCACAAAGAAAGAGAATTACAAGAGGTTCAAGCTGCACTCGACTGCTTGAAAGAGTTGGGAGTGCGAGAAGACGAAAAAGCCGCAAAGAATCAAGGCTATTGGAAATTTATTCTCACGTTGAAACATCAGACGGCAACAAGAGAAGAAAATCTAGAGGTGGTTAAGCAGAAGTGGAAGCAACACCCAAAGACAAATTCTTCAACAGTATCTCAGATACAAACAGCAGATAAAAGCATCGATTGGCAAGAAATCTGCCGCACGATGCTGGAAAAGCACAAGCGTCTCACCACAAATGAGTTGCTGTTTGCTGATGAAGAGATGAAATTTGAGGTAAAGGAAATTCATGTCCCTTTAGCATTGGTGGAGCGTACCAAACCGAAAAAGTGCAGGGAGGATATTTTAGCAGAACAAGGTTCGCGACTTTACGAACCGAGTTATGAAGAGAAGCAGCGGTTTGAACATCAGGCTTTTTTAGGGCAAATTATCCGTGATGGTGTTGGTAAAACGCAAGGACACCGCATCGCTTTAATTGGGGAACCGGGTGCGGGAAAAACTACTCAGTTGCAAACTATAGCTTTTTGGATATTAAACAACAATCTCGGTTTACCAATTTGGATTTCTTTGGCAGACTTGCAAGGAAAGAGTATAGAAAATTATCTGCTGCAAGATTGGCTGAAGAATGCTTTAGAAGTGGTGCGTGTAACAGAAGAACAGGAAAAGGCTTTTGCAGATTTATTCAAGAATAATTCTGTGTGGTTGTTGTTGGATGCAGCAGATGAAATGTCCTCACTCCAACCATTAACTGAGATTTCCCAGCAGTTGACGGGATGGGTGAAAAATGCGCGGGTTGTGCTGACTTGTCGGTTGAATGTTTGGGAAGCAAACGCGAACCCTTTAGGAGAGTTCGAGATGTATCGGTTACTCAACTTTGAATATCCGCAACAGGTGCAAAAATTTATTCGGCGTTGGTTTGACAACTTTGATGCAGACAAAGGGCAAAGATTATCAAAGGAACTAGATAAAGCTGAACGTCAGCGCATCCAAGATTTAGTGAAAAATCCTTTGCGGTTAGCGCTGTTGTGTAGCACTTGGCAAAGTTCCGATCAAGGTTTACCGGAAACTAAAGCGGGACTTTATCAGCAGTTTGTGGAAGAGTTTTACAAGTGGAAAGAAAACCGCTTCTTTATCACCGAACAGCAGCAAGAAGAATTAAACGCTGCGCTGGGACGTTTAGCAAAACGGGCAATTGATCAAGAAACGTCACGGTTTCGGCTACGTCATGAGTTTGTGCGTGAGGAATTAGGTGATGCAAAACAGCAAAATTCTCTATTTTGGTTAGCGTTACAGTTGGGATGGCTAAATGAAGTTGGACTGGCTGCGGAATCAGCAACGAAAGAGAAAGTTTACGCTTTCTACCATCCCACATTTGAGGAATATTTTGCAGCGTTGGCGGTTGATAATTGGCGCGAAGATTTTCTGAATCATCCCCCACTCCCCACTTCCCACTCCCCACTCCCCACCTCCGGCGTTTATCGCATTTTTGCCCCGCAGTGGAAAGAGGTGATTTTGCTGTGGTTGGGACGTGAGGATGTGGAGAAGGAGGAGAAAGAGGAATTTATTCAGGCTTTGGTAGAATTTAAGGATGGGTGTGGAGAATTCAGAGCTATTGATAAAGTCAGAAGGGGATTTTACGAGTTTCGCGCTTATTTTCTGGCTGCTGCGGGGGTTGATGAGTGGAAAAATTCTGGCAACGCAGATGCTATTGTGGCGGAAATCGTTAAATGGGGCTTTGGTGAGTTTAAAGTTGAACAAAACAAGTGGGTAGAATTTCTCTACACAATTCCAGAGGGAGCAAAGACAGCACTATCTCAGACAAATCGCATAAAAGCGATCGCTGCTTTGGTGGAGTTAATCGCCAAACCACAACTGCATGATTCTACCTTCAGGCTAGCGGCATCTAGCTTAGGGCAAATTGACCCAGGCAACGAAAAAGCGATTGATGCTTTGGTAGAGTTAATCGGCAAATCACAACTGGATTATTTTACCCGATGGCAAGCGGCATCTAGCTTAGGGGAAATTGGCTCTGGCAACCAAAAAGCGATCGCTGCTTTGGTGGAGTTAATCGGCAATCCACAACTGGATTATACTACCCGATGGCTAGCGGCATCTAGCTTAGGGAAAATTGACCCAGGCAACGAAAAAGCGATCGCTGCTTTGATGGAGTTAATCGGCAATCCACAACTGGATTATACTACCCGATTGCTAGCGGCATCTAGCTTAGAGAAAATTGACCCAGGCAACCAAAAAGCGATCGCTGCTTTGGTGGACTTAATCGGCAATCCACAACTGGATGAACATACCCGATGGCAAGCGGCATCTAGCTTAGAGAAAATTGACCCAGGCAACCAAAAAGCGATCGCTGCTTTGGTGGACTTAATCGGCAATCCACAAGTGGATGATTCTACCCGAACAGAAGCGGCAATATTCTTAAGGCAAATTATGTCAGAGGAACAGATGCCGAGTGTTGTCACCAGGCTAAAGAATTGCTTATCACCTGAAACTTACAAAAATCACTTGCAGCGATTTTATAATTGCTACATAGTTATCTGGAAGTGTGCCCAAAGTATGCCCTACCCCGCTTTTTATCAAGCTTGGCATCAACAAGAGAAAGTGAAAGATGGAGAGTAGGAAAGAAAAATACTTCCTCCAGCCAAAACCGAAATCACGCACATCTCACGTCGCGGTAAGTTTTGCTCCACATTACATTCCTTTAACCTGATATCTTGCACCAATACCAACAACCGCCTTAGAATGAATTCTAAGGCTAATAGCTAAAGTCGTCTAAAGACGACTAGATAAAGGTTTTAGTCCACTTAAGTGGACTTAAGCTATTAGCCCTGAGTTTTAACTCTGGGCGGGTCTGGACGCTAATTGAGAATAGTGCAAGATATTAGTTTAAGCGCACTCTTCACTTTTTCACTAATTCTCGAAGTTTCACCTTCTGAGGCTCAAGTTTGACCTTCTGAAGCTCAACTTTCACCTTCTGAGGCTCAACTTTGATGTTCTGAGGCTCAACTTTGACCTTCTGAGGCTCAACTTTGATGTTCTGAGGCTCAACTTTGACCTTCAGAAGCTCAACTTTGATGTTCTGAGGCTCAACTTTGACCTTCAGAAGCTCAACTTTGATGTTCTGAGGCTCAACTTTGATGTTCTGAGGCTCAAATATAGCGCTTTTTGTTTGTATACAATACAATCTGACCTCTCTCCAAACCTTTCTCCTGCAAGGAGAGAGGCTTTGATGCTTACTCCCCTTCCCTTGTAGGGAAGGGGTTGGAGGTTAGGTCTTTATTGGACTCAACTGAAACCGCTATAATACAGAATTTATCGTATCTTCGCCTTTTGAAAGACTTGCTCAACAGTAAATTCTAATCCCGCAAACAGCGAATCTGTAAGCAATTCATCTCCCATATAAGTCTGCGGCGCCGCATCTGGATAAAAAACAGTGATGCTTCTCGCTTTACTATCTACCACCCAAACCCGCTGCACTTTAGCGTCTAAATAGTATGATTGCTTTTGCTGCCATTTGTCCAAAGGTTTGTCCTGGGGAAATAATTTCAATTACCAAATCAGGTGGAACAGGACAAGCTTCGTCTTCATCCCAATCGGCGGGTAAACGTTCATTAGAAATGTACATTGACACTCCCCTGATTGTACAAATTTCGCTATCGCTCATTTGTACAGAAAATCAGGGGATTCTACATTCTTCCTAGTTACTTGCTCTACTAGGGTTTCCCCAAGTAGAGTAGAGGTCACTAGTC
>JAESGF010000101.1_pt1 | contig 72733 bp, 32 predicted proteins | sample 9269621 | NCBI WGS metagenome assembly JAESGF01 (sample SAMN14515066, study PRJNA621663) | algae metagenome | isolation source: Tolypothrix carrinoi HA7290-LM1 and co-occurring heterotrophs from dry rock... | place: USA: Makauwahi cave, Kauai, Hawaii | collected 2011-01-06
ACGAGTTAAAAACTAGGGTAGTGAAAATTCTGGAAGCGCTGACTGTTGATGTCATCACTTCTTTGGCAGCTTGGGATTACATTATCCAAGCATTATCTGTAGCAGGTATTTAACAAAATGGTATCAACAGTAGATGGTATGCATAGCCCAGGATCGCGATCGCACGCCCCTTAAATTGACCATCCTCAATGCTGAAGAGCGAACATTGCCAGGATGCCTGCAACAACCACAGACTCACCTTCACTTTTTTATACCTGTACTCAACTTCGGCTTTTTAGTAGTTTTGAACTCTTAGAGGAGTGAGCGCCGACTTTTAGTCTAAACTCCAGTAGGAATAAGCAGTTGTATTAATTCGGTGTTTTCCAACACTGAAGCAGGTGTACCATTGAGACGGCGAAGCTCTTGTTTAAACTCAGTTTCTGGTAGTGCGTGGATGGGTGGTTTTGGTGAGGAAATTTGAGGAGCGCGGCTAGCAGAAACAAATAGGTGAACTGGATTTTTACCATGTTCTTTGCGAAGATTCTGAGCAAGTTAAAAACTGAGTAATCCACCCATACTATGACCGAAGAAAGCGAATGGTTTGTCTAAATATGGGAGGAGGATGGGAGCGATCGCGGTAACTAGAGCTTCCATTCGTGTAAATGGAGGTGATTTCATCTGCGTTCCCCGTCCTGGAAGTTCTACAGGACAAATTTCAATATTTTTAGGTAAGCTCGAAGCCCATGTGCGAAAAGTTAAAGAGCTACCACCTGCATAGGGAAAGCAAAATAATCGCAAGTCAGCTTGAAGATTAGGTTTAGGACAGGTAACGCAGGAGTTAAATTGGTGTGTAGTTTTCATGATCTATCTTTTAAATTGCACTTTTTGCGGTTATGTTGCAAAAACCGCAAAAAGTGATCTGATTTGGAGGGGTGCTTACGGTTATTTAACATTCGAGGTTAAGCTCTAGACAATTTATATTCCCGTAAATCAACGCACCTATCTCTAGCTTTGGAGTCTAATCTAACTGGCAACTTGGATTTTATCCGCTACAACCTCGTCAAATGCAATATTCATAGAGACTTCCTTCCAAGTATCCAATTCTCCTTTCATAACCTCCAGTGCATATTCAATTGTTTCAACTGCATCTACTCCTAAGGCTAATCTCTGTGGTGGGTTGTCACTATCAACCACTTGAATTATTGCTAAAGCGGCTTTTTTAGGATCGCCTAGTTGTGTGCCATGAGAATGCAACATCCCTAGACGATTGTTATCAACCAATTGTTTATAATCATCTATTTGACTATCATTGATAACAAAAGAACGTGTAACAAAATCTGTACGAAGTCCGCCCGGTTTAACTGCTGTGACTTTTATACCAAACGGTGCAACTTCGTTAGCTAATGAAGCGGAAATTCCTTCTAATGCCAGTTTGCTACTGCCGTAAAATCCACCAGATGGTTCTGCCATGAAGCTAGCCATTGATGAAATATTGAGGATATGTCCACTGCGTTGCTGTCGCATATAAGGTAGTACTGCTCGGAGCGTCTCTAAGACACCAAAAAAGTTTGTTTCAAATTGGTAGCGAACTGCTTCATCACTAACTTCTTCAATTACCCCTCCAATCTTACATCCGGCATTATTAACGAGTACATCAATACGCCCAAAGTTAGCGATCGCCTTTTTCACAGCTTCCCTTACCTCTTCAGGTTTCGTTACATCAAGTTGTACTGCTAATGTGCGATCCGGAAAGCTTGCCGCTAAATCTTCTACGTGCTGTGGATTTCGTGCTGTTAGTACCACTGTCTCGCCTTGCTCAAGCACTGTTTCTGCTAATGCTCGACCAAAACCACTTGAGCAACCAGTGATAAACCATATCCGTGTCTTTTGAACTGAGGACGTTATCATAAAAATTCTCCATTTTTAACAAGCGTTATTACTAAATGTTGCCGGCAGCTTCCTGCATCTTTTTCCGGAGACTAAGCGGTCTCATGTCAGTCCAAACTTCTTTGATGTAATTCAGACACTCTTGCTTTGAACCGTTTTTTCCAGCATCTTTCCAACCAACAGGGTTTTCGCGTTCGGCAGGCCAAATAGAATACTGTTCTTCGTGATTAACTACAACTTTGTAAATTGTCATGTCTTCTTTGTCGTCTTGATACATAATTGACCTCTTCATATTTATGAGTTATGCCTTGTTTTTGAATTATCCCATTACTGAAATTGATGTCATTTTTTACGTGAACATGCTTTCCTATTGTTGCCATATTGTAACTTTTTATAAAATATTTTCGCAATCTACTGGAATTTTTACATCATAAATAGATGTTTGCTTATAACCAGAATAACATACATTGAAATAATAGCAACCTCTTATTCATAATTAATTATTTTCATTAATCATTTTTAAATTAGTAAATTCTCTAAATGTTACAAAAAAAACTATTAACATAAATAAAAAATCTGCCAAAATTATTCCATAATATATACCTTTTAATCCAATCGTATTTGAAAATAATAGCATTATTGGCACATTCAAAACTATAGTTTTAAAAAAAAGTACTAATAATACAATTTTACCTTTGCCTATAGATAAAAAAAGAGTATTACTAAAGTTTGCTAAAGGCCATATCGGTATTAATATATTGAGAATTCTAAAATTTAGTGCATCATCTTCGGTAAAATTAGCGTTTGGCAGAATTAGATTCAAGAATATCCTTGGATCTAATTGTAAAGGCAACCAAATTAATATTAACAAAATAGTTCCAATGATTGCAAAAGTTAAGTATGCTTTTTTGACCCTATTATAATTTTTGGCTCCATAATTCATACCAATGATAGGTTGTAAGGCGTTGGCGAAACCAATGATAGGAATAAATATCATTGAAGCCACTTTTAATGTTGCTCCATAGAAAGCAATATCATTATTTGTTCCGTAATTAGAAATTAAATTAAAAATTACAAAATCTTGAATTAATACCACAACTGGATAAAATAGTGCTGATATTCCCACTGATAAGATTGCAGGTAGTAAATCTATTGCGATCGCTAACTTTTTAGGATTAACTGGGATAGAACTTTTACCAGCAAGAAAATAGGCTAAATTAACAATGCTAAAAACAACTATTGCCATAACTGTAGCGAGAGCAATACCTTGGGTTCCCCAATGAAATACACTAGTAAATATATAATTTAATAAAATATTAACAATAACAAAAATCAAGTAAAATATTGTGGTTAACCTAATTTGTCCTTCTGATTTTATGACCTCGATACAAGCTTCCGCTATTATCAAAAAAACTGAACCGAGGATATAAGTCTTAAAATATTTTGTGCCTTCGGAAGCAACTTCACCACTTCCTCCCATAAATACAATTAATTCTTCACCAAATTTGTAACCAATAATTGTAATAAACAAAGAGATTGCAACACTCATCACTGTGAGGTTGCCAAATACTTTAGACTGAGTTTTAATATCTCCCGAACCAATAGCTCGACTAAGAACAGAAGCGGAACCTACCCCAATTAAGAGACCAAATCCATTAACTATACTTATAAGTGGTAATGCAAGTGAGATACCAGCCAAAGCAGTTTCACCAATGAATCTTCCGGCAAATAAAGCATCAATAAAACCGTTTAAACTAAGCATCAGTATACCCAGAGTGCTGGGAATAGATAACTTGAACATCAGTTTGATCAGATTGCCTTGAAGGATTTCATTTGTGATTTCAGATTGTTTTTGTAAAGTCATTTTTTAGTGTTTGGATTGTTACAGTTTACTCAACCTTAACTAAACGGTTAATGCGATACTGCTTTACTGCTTCTAACTCCATCTGTTTTGCTGAGTTGAATGCACTCATAACCTCATTGCAGATTTCAATTCTGGCTTCATAAGCACCTGATACACTGCCATTTGGAGCTACAAAATCAATACGGACTTCTGCCCAATCAGCATTCTGTTTTTCAGTAACTTCTTCCATAGCAAGGACTCTGCCAGCTTTCAAATAGTCAAGCCAAGCCCAGCCAAACTGCATCCAAATTTCGCGCTCGGCAAGTTGCTCAAATTTGCTTAAACCAGTCCATCCTCGGTAGTATTGACGCAAATCAGAGACTGAACCATTTCGGTTTACCAGTAAATCCAATACATCTAGTTCTAAATGTCCCCATAAGCATCCTTGGGGTAAATCAACTAAGGTAGGAGCAAACTGATGACCACCAAAATGAGTTGTTTGCCATACTCTTAACTTTCCTTGGGAAGCAGGAGCATATTCTTTACGTAATTTTCGATATATGGGAGTCCCAAATCTGCCACAGGCAAGGTCTACTTGAGCATGGGTGCAAACCATGAGTTCGCGAATGTGACTCGTTTGTTGATGATATTGCTGAAATTGCAATAAATCGTTGGGTTGTTGCATTAACTGCTTGAATATTGCTGTTACCAAAGCAGCGACTTTGCTTTCTGGAACAATAAACTCCTGTTTCTCAAACTGAGAAAACAAATTTGCAGAGCGATAGTAGTACAATACGCGGGTAAACCCAGGATGAGAGTACTCACGGTCAGGAGCAATTAACATCGGTTTCAACTTGACCCCATGCTTAAAAACTAACTCCTGGAATAAACCCATCAATAACTTGGTAGTTGGATTTTCCTGAAAGATTTCTTGCGACCAAGGTTGGGGAATTTCCATAATCAGCCAATGGTCACAAGTACCTGCTGTACCAATTGGATCTTCTCCGTTAGCTTTAGAAACTAAAGAACAAAAACGACAATTTTTTGTGAGTAAATGTTCCACTTTTTTAGAGAAGTTAGTGTTTTCTAAAAATGATGTAGTAGCAGTAAATTTTAATCCAATCCCATTCCTTTTCGTATTCCACCAAAATAAAAAGTGTCATGAAAATATTGATAAGGTACTAATCTTTTCAACAAAGCATATAACCGAAGTTCCCACGGTGATTGTGTGACAAAATATTGTCTTTTAGGTTTGGGAGCTTCTAAAGCCTCCAAAATTGCATCTGTTACTTTTTCAAGTGGTAAACCTGTCGTGCGATTGCCCTTAACAGCTGCTTGCATATATATTTTGTAGTTGTTACCATATATAGCTTTCGCTTCAGTTGACATATTGGCTAATGTTTTTTGGTATCCTGTTTCTACTTTGTCAGCCTGTTCTGGGGTAACTATTCCTCCTGGTAAGATGGAAAGAACCTCAATTCCACTAGAACGTAATTCCATTCGCAAAGAATCTGTAATAGCTTCAAGCGCAAATTTTGAAGCAGATAAGAGTCCTCTATACGGTAGAGCTATTCTGCCGCAAATCGCACTGATATTGATAATTCGACCTTTGGCTTTGCGGAGCATTGGTAAGAAAGCTTGGGTCACTGCAATTTGACCGACAACATTTACTTCAAAATTCCATCTGATGTCATCAATTGGTACACACTCCAGTGGTCCATCTACTGCTAAAACTGCATTATTAATTAATGCGAATAATCCTTCATTGCCGCTCGCTAGTGAGATAAATTCCGCAGCAGATTTAATTTGTTCTGCTTTTGTGATGTCTATGATAATAGGTGTTAAATCACCAGATGCAGCCTGCTTGAGCAACTCAGCATCTTTGTCTGTGCGGACTCCCGCAAAAACGCGATATTCTTCTTTGTCCAATAAAAGCGCGGTTGCTCTACCTAAACCTGTGGATGTTCCCGTAATGAATACATTACCTTTATTACTCTTTGTCATATCTACTTCCTCTGTAATGAAAGATGTTTTTAAACCTAAAAAAGTAAATTCAGAAATTTGAGATATATCCGGAGCGGAACCAAGACTAAACTGAACCAACAGCTAATGGCTGCAACTGTCCTTGATGCTGATGCCGACCACGCATGACCATCTTCACGCCGCTAGCTGGATAACAAATCAGACCTCCAAATTTGGGACGTTCTGGGCGCTGACTGACTAGCTCTAATTCATAACGTGAAAGAATGGTTGCTAATACAAGTTTCATTTCAAATAGAGCAAAAGTCCCGCCAATACACACACGAGAACCGCCACCAAATGGGAGAAATTCGTAGGGAGAAAATTGTTTTTCTGAAAAGCGCTCTGGCTGAAATTCTTTTGGCTTTGGGTATAAATCTTCGCGCTGATGTGTGGAATAAATATTACCAATAAGTATTGTACCGGGATTCAACTCGTAGCCCATCACCTCAACGGTCGATTCTACCAATCTAGGAAATGCAAATAACTGAGTTGGGTAAATTCGCAAAGCTTCGTTACAAACAGCACTTAGGTAGGGAAGTGCGGCAATGTTCATGGGGTCTGGGTTTTCACCCAGGCTGTCGAGTTCTTCCAGGAGGCGATCGCGAACATCTCTTATACAATGAATCCAGTACAGCGACCAACTAATGGCAGTTCCTGAAGCATCACTAGCTGCAAATATAGGCGATAATAACAGATCGCGCACCTCTTCATCGCTTAATGTTTCACCTGTTTCATCACAAGCAAATATCAGATCGGAAAGTATATCAGTGCGTGAAGAATCTGCTTGCTGGCGACGTTCTTCAACCTCAGCCGATAGCAATTGAAAAAGTTCTCGCCTCAGGTGAAGACGATATCCCTGTGGACTCCATCGACCTAAATCCCGTTGTCCAAGAATATTCCCAAGAATCTTATCTATAAAAGATTGTCCTTCTCTAAGCGCAGACACAAATAAATGTTTGATTTTGTCATAACGCTCTCCTTCACACAAACCCATGACAACTTCTATACCGACTCGCAAGGTAATATCTTCAATGGTCGGGTATGCAACGAAAGGCTTTCCAACCACCTGTTTACTCATAATCTTTTCTGTGAGTTCACAGATACGTCGTCCACAGGCTTGCATCCGCGCTCCGTGAAAAGATTGCATTAAGAGCTTACGCCGATTTTTATGAATTAAACCATCAAGTTGAAGAACTCCTTGATTTCCTGTCATCAAGGCGAAACCTTGGTTTAACACACCTCTAGCTGCAATTTCCTTAGTATTTGTGAAAATCTCCTTTATTCCTAAGGAATTGCTGACATAAACTATTGGTGTAGAACCAGACATTAGAGTGACAATATCACCATAACGTTTGGAAATAGCATCCATATAGCCAAAGGGATCAGCCTCGAATTGCAGATTTAGTAGCCAGAAGGGTGTTCTCGGGCCTGGAGGTAGTTTCATTAGTCTTTTTTACTCCCATTATTTATTTAGTTTGCACACAGCATTATCGATACAATTTCTCAGATGTTTAGCTAATTGTTGAATATGAGGTTCGACGAAAATCGAGAAATGATCCCCTGGAACATCAATTACTTGAATAGGTTGACTATAATATTTACCCCAGCCTAGTAAGGGGTCATCAGTACTCCATTCTGGATTGTCAAAGTCATGAATAATCTCCTCCTTAGCTCGAAATAGAGTTATGGACTGAGGATAAACCAGGGGAACATAATCTCGCATGGCTTGGACATGTGCTCTGAAAAGTTTGTAATAATGGAGAAAATCTTCAACCTCTGTATCGCTAAAGATAAAGTTTGCTTTTTTATTTACTAAATGAAATTGCTCATTTAGTGGTAAAACTCGAAGTTCCTCAAAAGGAATTGAAAAATCTATATTATTGTTGGTTTTTATCGATTCTGCCATGCGGAGTAAGAATTTTGCATCGTCATCTTTTGTAGATTCAATACGTGTTTCTGATAGTATGGTATCGATAACAACTAACAAACCTACTGTTTGACTTTGCCTTTGCAATTGCTGCGCCATTTCAAAAGCAAGTACACCGCCGTAACAATGACCGCCTAAAAGATAAGGACCATTTGGTTGTACTTGACGAATTTCTTTGAGGTAGCGAGTTGCCGTCTCCTCGACTGAAATAATTTCAGGTAAGTCTTGCTCTAGGGTATGTTCCAAGGCATAAAATGGATAGTCTTCCCCAAGTCTTCTGGACAATTTAAAGTAGTTATTAATACCTCCACCAGCGCCATGCATACAGAAAAAAGGTATCTTGGAACCAGAAGAGTTAATTGCTACCAGAGGAGAATTAGAACTCTCACGGGATGGCTGACTGACGATAGTTGCTAATTTTTCAATTGTTGGGTTTTCAAAAAGAGTAGACAGGGTAAGATTATGCTCAAATTTGTCCTCAATTTGAGCCATTAAGCGTACAGCTAAAAACGAGTGACCACCCAAGTCAAAGAAGTTATCTGTTACCCCAATAGGGTTAGTATTTAGGAGATTTTCCCAAAGTTTTACTAATGATAATTCTGTAAAATTACGAGGAGCGACGAAGGATTGGGTAGTATTTGGTCGAAGAACTTCATCAGTTATCAGAGAACGCTTGTCTACTTTGCCATTAGGTGTAAGTGGGAGCGCATCCAGTACAACGAAAGCAGATGGTAGCATGTAATTAGGTAATTTCTGTTGCAAATCTGGCAACAGTTGTACAGCTATATCCTGTTTATCTGTGACGACATAGGCAATCAAACGCTGATTTTCTTGAGCATCATCGCTAGCAATTACAACAGATTCTTGCACATCTGGATGTTGTGCGATCGCAGTTGCAATTTCACCCAATTCTACTCGAAAACCTCTAATTTTTACTTGTTCATCATGGCGTCCAAAATATTCCAGATTACCATCTTTGAGATATCGTACTAAATCGCCTGTTTTGTAAAGTTTATTTCCGGGAATAAAGGGGTTATCAATAAACCGTTCCTGAGTTAATTCAGGACGATGCAAATATCCTCTTGCCAATCCATCACCACCAATATAAAGTTCACTGACAACTCCTACAGGTGTTGGTTGTAAATTGCGATTCAAAACATAAATCTGAGTATTATCGATAGGACGACCGATGGGGATACTGCTTGCTTGCTCTGGCAATAAACTCGTGTCGTAGTAAGTGGCGTTGGCGGAAACTTCCGATGAGCCGTAAAGGTTGATTAGTTTTGCAAATGGTATCAATTCTCGGAAAGTTTGAACTAACTTAACAGAAAGTGCTTCTCCGCTAGTTATCCAGAGTTTTAGCTGTGATAATTTCTTGGTCAGATGACTGTAATTATCAAGAAGTAAGCGCAGTAATGAGGGTACAAGTATGATACGAGTAACTTTGTGATGCGCTAGAGTTTCTATAAATAATTGCGGGTCTAGTATAGTTGCATTGCTGATAATTACTGTAGGAATTCCTTGAAGTAAAGGAGCAAAAATTTCCCAGACAGAATCTACAAAGCTAATAGCTGTTTTCTGACAACAAACTTCTCCTTGGGTAAAAGGATAGGTTTTCCATAACCAGTGTAAGCCGTTGACTGTACCGCGATGAGTGCCAAGAACACCTTTAGGAGTTCCGGTTGAGCCAGAAGTGTAGATAATATAGGCGAGATTATCAGATGAAGAGGTGCTAATGGGGTTTTCTGGACTTTCTTGAGCGATTTCGTCTTTGTGGATATCCAAGCAAACAGTTTTAGCAGAGGATAATGACAGTTTTTCTAATATCTCTTGTTGGGTAATTAACACTGATGCTTGGGAATCAGAGAGCATAAAATTCAGACGCTCCACTGGATAACTTGGGTCAAGGGGAATGTAGGCTCCGCCAGCTTTGAGGACACCTAAAATTCCCACCACCATATCTATGGAGCGTTCCAAACATATAGCAACCAGGGTTTCTTTTGTTATACCCTGTTTTTGTAAATAATGTGCAAGCTGATTAACTCTATGGTTAAGTTGACGATAAGTCAGTTCCTCAGACTGGCTAATTAATGCTAAAGAGTCAGGGGTTCGCTCGACTTGCTGCTCAAATAATTGATGCAGAGATACATCTTGAGGATAATCTGCACGAGTTTGATTAAACTTAAATAATAGTTGCTCTCGCTCAGAAGTAGTTAGTAACGACAACTCACTAAGGCGCTGCTCTGGATTAGTAACGATATTTTCCAACAAAGTCTGGAAATTGTTTATAAATTGGGTAATCGTTGTTGAATCAAAAATATCCGTGTTGTACTCCAAATATCCTGTTAATCCCTCTTGAGATTCAGACATTGATAGGAAAATATCTAGTTGAGCGGTACCGCTATCAAATTCCAAAGTACGCAAAGTTAATCCAGACACTTCTTGCACAGATGTTGGAGTATTTTGCAGCACAAACATGACTTCATAAAGTGGATTTCGACTTAAGTCACGTTCGGGGTGCAATTCTTCTACAAGCATCTCGAAAGGCAAATCTTGATGTGCATAAGCATCGAGAGTCACCTCACGTACTCGATGTAGAAGTTCGCGGAAACTGGGATTACCATTGAGGTTATTACGTAACACCAAAGTATTAACAAATAAACCCAGCATTCCTTCTAATTCTGCGCGGTTGCGGTTGGCAATCGGAGAACCAATCACAACATCTTCTTGGTCTGTGTAGTGGTATAATAGTATGTTAAATGCTGCCAGCAAACTCATAAATAGAGTGGCATCTTCTTGCTGGCTTAATTGTCCGAGTGCATCAGTCAGATTTTTTGAGAATGTAAAGTATTGCTTGGCACCAGCAAAACTTGTGACGGTAGGTCGCGGACGGTCTGTGGGTAATTGTAGTACAGGTAACTCACCCTGAAGTTGTTGCTGCCAATAATTTAATTGGGTTGCGAGAAATTTACCTTGGATGCGATCGCGTTGCCAAATGGTAAAATCTGCATACTGAATGGGGAGTTCAGGCAAGGGAGAGGGCTGATTTGTAGAGAAAGCAGCGTACAGCGTTGACAATTCCCGCAGGAACACATTACAAGACCATCCATCCGTGATAATATGGTGCATGGTCACAAGCAAAACGTGTTCTCCTTTACTCAAGCGCAGTAAAGTTGCTCTGACTAAAAGACATGAAGCTAAATTAAAAGGTTTTTTTGCTTCCCGTGCTGAAAGTTCTTTGACTTCTGCTTCCCAATCTTTACCAGACAAATGCTCAAGATTAATCATGGGTAAATCCCAAGTTAATCCTGATGCAATATTTTGCACTGGCTCTCCATTGACAAGCGTAAAAGTTGTGCGCCAAACTTCGTGACGCTTGAGGATTTCATTCAGACTTTGCTGAATAGCTGTGATATTAAGTTGACCTTTGATATGAAAAGCGATGGGAATATTGTAGAATGAGCTTCCGTGGTAAAGCTGGTCAATAAACCACAGCCTTTGTTGAGAAAAAGATAAGGGAATATTCTGAGAAGATTGACGTTTGGGAATAATATCAGTTTGAAATTTACCTCCCTTCCATTTTTCTAAAAGGGCTTTTTTTGCAGGTGATAAATTAGAGTTTTTTCTATCCATTGCTGATAAATTTAATTTACAAGCCAAATCATCAAATGAAATCGATTTTATTCAATCTAAGACAGATTGAAAGTTTATTTCTGGAAAAGGGTTCTGTGAATCCATCTGTTGCATTTATTTTTCACATGGTATAACTCTGCAATTATATTAATTATATTATTGGGTGAGGGATGGTTTTCGACAAACAAAGCAAGCCATACCTGCACTATCGTCAGCTCCAAAATCTTTAAGATTATAGTGACTAATGTCTGTAAAACCCACTTTCTCTAGAGCAGACTGCACTTCTGTTAAAAAGAAATCTTTTCTTAGCCAAGTAGTGTCTGCACGCTTCCAAATACTTTCTATCAATTCAAATCCGGTGACTTTTATTTCCCACATCCTTTCTTCCGGTTTATAGTGGAATATTTCAATCAAGGCACATTCGTCATTAACATTAACATGATCGAAAAGTGGGGGAGCAATTTCATGTAACCAATCTGTTATGGGTATTGTGAACACGAATATTCCATTATCTCGCATTGCTGCGTAAACGTTTTGGAAAACGGCTGTCAACTCTTCAATATTTAGGATAAAAAGTAAAACATCTTTTGAAAAAACACCATCAAAGCTTGGTGGTAACTTAAACTCACGTACATCACCAAGGATAAATTCACTCTCAGGTGCGTTTTTTCGGGCATACTCTAACAGTTCTTTAGAAGCATCAAGTCCAGTCGCTTGATATCCTCTGATATGAAGTTGTTGTACGAACTGGGCGCTACCACAACCGAGATCGAGAATATCCGCTCCCTTAGGAAGATACTGTAACATTAATTGTTCTAAAGCAGGAATGACGAATTCAACTATTTCTTGATGCGAAGTCTTAAGTTCGTTTTGCATTCGAGCAAACGGCTCATAATTTGGAAAAGGAGAATAAATTGCTAAAGACATCAGCTTGTTTTCCTGTTCTTAACTAAAGGTTTCAAATCAAAAATATTATTCATTATTGTTCAAAAAAACTTCTACTTCTTCTTCAGATAATTCTTCAATCTTTTCTAACAGAAGTTTTTCAATCATTTCTGCTTGTAATCGTGGAATCATTCCTTGCGATAAAAGGTCACGTAGTGGTAAGTCTACGGGAAATCTTCCTCGCAATCGAGAAACTAATTTAGTTGCAATGAGGGAGTCTCCTCCTAACTCATAGAAATTATCGTAAATACCAACTTCCGCAATTCCAAGTACTTCTTGCCATATTTCTGTAATTTGCTTTTCTAACTCATTTTTCGGAGCAATATAGGTATTACTAAGGTTAGGTCTGCAATAACGCGGTGATGAATCTAATTGATTTAAATATTTTGAATTTGCTAAAGAGTCGAGATTAAATGTATGGTTTTTTCTAGCATTAATATCTACTGTAGAAATAATAATCTGAGTTCTTTCCCTTAAATAAAATATTCGCTTAAATACTTCTACAGCTTCTGTTGGGGTAATAGCTAATTCTGACCCAGATACTTGCTCAAGTATTGTTTCTTCTTGGTTTGCATTCAGTTGTAATTTATCCCAATTTATAGTATACCACGACAAAGAATTATTTTGATTATGTCGGTTAGTAAAAATATCAATCAATTGATTACCTGCTGAATATAAGCCTAATCCAAATCCTCCTAAAATGGAAGATAAAGAAGAAAAAATTATACAAAAATCTAAGTTGATATTCTGTAAAACTTCTTCTAATACTGTAATTTTACAAACTTGTGAATCCAATAATTTTTGTAATTCTATTTTACAAATTTCTGGAATGGAACCAAATATATTTTCGCGCTTTATTCCGGCTGAATAAATGACCCCGTTAATTTGTCCAATATTTTCGTATGCAAGGCTTTGAGACATTTGCTCATAATTAGTTGTATCTGCACGCATTAGCAAAATTTTTGCACCTAATTTCTCTAATGCAAGCAATTGTTGAATTTTGTAACTCACTTCATCATCTGGAGTATGAGTTTCAAGCCATTGTGAGAAATCATCTTTTTCTGGGAAAGCTAAATCCTCAATAAATATGAGTTGTGCTTGGAAAGTTTTTGTTAAATATTCTGCAAGCACAACTTCAATACTTTCTAAACCACCAGGAAACAGGTAAACACCCTGTTTTCTCAATGGTGTTTTTTCGTTAACAACTGACTGCAAGCAAACTGGCTCAAATGTTTGTATCCAACGGTAGCGATCGCGATAAGCAACTACCATGTCTGAGGATACAGAGGTTAACTCATCCAAAAGTTTGTCAATAATATTACTCTCACAATCTTCTTGTCCTCTCTCTGCGTCTCTGTGGTTAGTTAAAGCAATATCAATACATCGACATGTAATATTAGGATACTCTTGAGGAATGACTTTACATAAACCTAATATTGCTGCTTTTTCTGGGTCTAGTTTTTCATTCCCATTGACCTCTTGGATGTTGTTCGATACAACCCAAAGTTGTAAGCGATCGCTAATTTTCAGCTTACTAAGGCTCTGCGTTAAAAATAGTAAACTGTTGAATTCTAAATAATTTTCTGCTTGACGATTTTCAACTTTAGAACTTACGCTCCATAAATAAGCAATGTGTTCGGGGTTTTGGCCTAATGATATTAATTTTTTAAGTAAGGTATCATAGTCTTCATTTTTGCATGGATTAATTGTATAAATACCCACACTGAGTTTGCTAAACTGCTCTCCTTTTTGAACAGTAATGACATTTTTACCTTGATTTTTAAACGCATCAATTAGTTTTTTTCCTACTCCCAAATCATCCACAAAAAACAGCCATTTTTCTTCTGTAGATTTTATTTGGTCGGAGGATGAATGAGGCAGCAAAGAGCGCTTCCATGAAAGAACATAAAACCAGTCAGCAATATCTTGTTTCTTATCTAATGTTGTTGGTCTTCTATTTACAGAAGGAGATGGAGATTTCGCATCAATCCAGTACCTTTGTCGTTCAAAGGGGTAAGTCGGCAAAGGTAGACGATGACGCTGCTCGTGGGTATAAAATCCCGACCAATCTATTTCTACACCATCAAGCCACAGCCGACCTAATATTTGTAATAAAAAGCTAACATCCGATTGTTGCTCTTTAACATGGCGTAACGAAGTCAATACCTGTTGTTTGGTATTTTTATCTAAATGCTGTGTTGTTAATGTGCTTAAAGTTCGCCCTGGTCCTACCTCGAAAAAAATGCCTTTAAACTGCTGTATCAATTGGGATATACCATCTGAAAATCTCACAGTTTGTCGTAAATGTTGACTCCAGTAGTTAGGATTTGTAGCTTGTTCATCCGTAATCCAACTACCAGTTACATTAGAAATAAAGCGTATGCGTGGTGGATTCAGTTTGACTGTTTTCACCAATTGCACAAATTCCTCTAATATTGGTGACATCATGTGAGAATGGAAGGCATGAGACGTATGCAACAGCCGACATTCAATTTCTTGAGACGATAATTGTTTTTGTAATGTAGCGATCGCTTCGTTTGTTCCGGAAACTACACAAGAAGATGGGCTGTTAACAACTGCAATTTGTAGAGAATTTTTATACAACGTCTGTGCAGACAGTAGCAACTGCACATCTTTTTCTGGCAGCCTAATTGCCAGCATACCTCCTGTGGCTACTTGTTGCATCAGTTGTCCCCTTTTTGCCACAATGAATACGGCATCTTCGAGAGAAAATACACCTGCGATCGTCGCTGCGACATATTCCCCAATACTATGACCAATCATTGCTTCTGGACGTATCCCCCATGACATCAATAACTGAGCCAAGGCGTACTCTGTAACAAATAATGCGCTTTGGGTGAAGGCTGTTTGTTGTAGTTGCTTTGAAGCAGTTTCGGTATCTTGTTCGCTGGGGTAAAGTAAGGAGCGGATATCAAGACCAAGGTGGGGTTGCAAAATCTGGGCGCAAGTATCTACGTGTTTTTTAAACGTCGGTTCTACTTCATATAGTTCCCGACCCATGTTTGCATACTGTGACCCTTGTCCGGAAAACATGAAAATGACTGGCTGTTCTCTATGCTCCTGGCATACAGTAAAAATCCGTTCCTGCTCCTGTGTTTCCAAAACGCTTACAGCATCTTTAACACTTTGACACACCAACATTCGGCGATGGTTAAAAGCTCTACGACCCACTTTTAGAGTATGAGCGACATTGGCTAAATTTATATCTGGATGCTGTTTTAAATACGTAACCAAATTTGCAGTCGCAGTTTCAAGTGCTGAGCTGGTTTTAGCTGATACTAATATCAATTGCCAAGGTCTAGAGTCATCACAATATTTAATCTCAGGGGCTTCTTCCAGAATCACATGGGCATTAGTTCCACCAAAACCTAAGGAACTAACTCCTGCTAGACGGGGAGTATTATTAGCTTTCCACTCAGTAAGTTTAGTATTGACGTAGAAGGGACTATTTACAAAATCAATTTCAGGATTGGGAGCTTCAAAATTTAAGCTAGGAGGTATTTGTTTATATTTCAATGCTAAAACGGTTTTGATAAGACTCGCTACACCAGATGCTATATCTAGATGTCCGATGTTTGGTTTTACTGAACCTATAGCGCAGAAGCCATTTCTCTGTGTAAAAGCACGAAAAGCTTTAGTGAGCGCAGCAATTTCCACTGGATCTCCAGTAGCAGTTCCAGTTCCATGAGTTTCTATATAAGAAATATCATCAGCATTAATTCCAGCATTTGCCAGAGCCTCTACAACAACTTCAGCCTGACCATTTACACTAGGTGCTGTATAGCTAACTTTTAAGGAACCGTCATTATTGATTGCTGAACCTTTAATAACTGCATGAATATAATCTCTATCTGCAATAGCATCTTTTAATCTTTTTAAGACGACTATTCCAAGTCCACTGCCGAAAATAGTACCCTGTGCTTTAGCATCAAAGGCTCGACAATGACCATCAGGAGACAAAATTCCGTCTTCTTGATAGAAGTAACCTGACTTTTGTGGAACTACAATCGTAACCCCACCTGCTAAAGCAATATCACACTCTTCATCTAGTAGACTTTTGCAGGCTAAATGTACAGCAACTAATGAAGTAGAACAGTAAGTTTGAATACCTACACTTGGCCCTTTTAAATTTAATTTATACGAAATATTTGTGGTCAAAAAATCTTTATTCAGAGTATAGTTAGTATAAATATTTATTAAATTAACGTTTTCATATATATTGTGAAAAAAGTAACTATTTGTACTTATACCAGCGTAAACCCCAATCAAACCTTTATAAGTTTCTGGATCATATCCAGCGTTTTCAAGAGATGACCAGGCACATTCCATGAAGAGGCGATTTTGGGGGTCCATTACTTCAGCTTCTCTAGGGCTGCAACCAAAGAACCTAGCATCAAAATACTCAATATCTTCTAGTACAGGTGCTGCTTTAACATAATTGGGATCCTTTAAAACTTCCTCTTCCAGATTTAAATCTACTAAGTCATGATTGGAGAAAAATGAAATAGACTCAACACCATTTTGAAGATTATGCCAAAAATCATCAAGATTTTTGGCACCAGGTAAATGACCGGACATTCCTACTATTGCTATATCTATATTTCCTGTTTGTTCTTGTTTTATTTGGGTAGTCATAATTTCCCGAATCAGATAAATTAAATTAACTTAGGTTAAGATGTTTTAGTTACTTTGCATTTTTATTTGCCTTCTTCTCTGCCCTCGGCTTAGTCTTTGTTCAAAAGCATTTTCCTGAGATTCTTCAGGAGTAAAAATCTTTGCCATAGAGCTGATATTCGGACATTCATAAAGTTTAGCAACAGAAATCTTTGAATTAAATCCCTTATTTAAGATTGCAATAACTTGAATCCCTATAAGAGAATCACCACCAACTTCAAAAAAATTATCATAGATTCCTATCAGTTCAATTCCAAGAACATCTTGCCAGATATTGGCAATCTTTTGCTCAATTTCATTTCGAGGAGCAACATAATCATTACTTAGTTCAGGTCGGGGATATTTGGAGTAGGATGGATTGACAGTCTCTAAAAATTCTAGGACTTGTGTCTCTTTGTAAGAATTGTCCTTTTTGAGTGTATTTAAGAAGTCAGAGGTAGATACTACAACTTGAGGTATTGTATTTCCTAAAATGCGTAGAAAAGCATCTACACCTTCATTCGGCAATATACCTTGTTGAAGATTTTCTATTCGCAATTGTTGGAGTCGTTGGGGCAATTCTGTGTTCGCCGCCATTCCAATTTCTTGCCAAGTATCCCAGTTAATACTTGTAGTAAATCTGCCCTGTTTTGAAGCATTACAATGAGCAAAGGCATCAAGAAAAGCATTTGCTCCACAATAGTCTACCTGTCCAAATTCCCCTAAAATTGAGCTTTTTGATGATGCTAGAATCAAGAAATCTAACTGAATATCTTTGACAATTGCATTAATAACTATTGTCCCCTTGACTTTCGCAGCCAGAATACTTTCTGCTTCTGCTTGAGTTTTTCCCTGAATTATACCGCCTCCAGAAACTCCAGCAGCATGGATGACACCATTAAGTTGACCAAATTGTTGTTGAGCTTGAGCAACAGCACTTTGCATTTGTTCTATGTTGCTCACATCAGCACTCATCATCAAAACTTCTGCACCTAAGTTTTCGAGTTCTTGAACTTTGCGAATTTTGCAGCTAGTGCTATCAGTCTCATCATGAGTAGTGAGCCATTGTTCCCACTCATTTTTTTTTGGCAAAGCAGAACGTCCTATCAACACTAGTTTTGCTTGTACAGTTCGAGCTAAGTATTCTGCCAAAACAAGTCCGATACCTCCGAGTCCACCTGTAATTAAATAGACTCCTTTTTCTTTTAGTCGAGGCTTTTCTATTTTAGCTTTATCGAAGCGCACAGGCTCAAAACTCTGTACCCAACGATTCAAACCTCGATAAGCAATTAGCTTTTCAGAATCAGAAACTGTCAGTTCTGCCAGTATTTTTTCTACAAGTGTTTCTTCTTGCCAACTGCCGTGTTCTGGAAGTATAACATCAATACTACGACAGTTTATATTTGAATATTCTTGAGATATAACTTTAATTGGTCCAAGTAAAGTGGCTTTCTCCGGACAAAGCATTTCAGTTCCACTTACTGACTGTAGGTCATTAGAAATAACTGTGATTTCTACTTCATCAGTAGTTTCTTGTCTTCCCAAAGCTTGGGCAATAAATAGGAGACTGTAAAATCCTGTTGTTTGAGCTTTGTCAACTTGTTCAATTTCTAATTCTTGGTCACTACTAGGTGTGACACTCCATAAATGAACAATCGTTTTTGGCAACTTTTTTTGTTTTAAAAGCTCCTGCATAAGAAGATCATAATCATGATTTTTTTCTGGATTGATAGTATATTGAGACTCATTTAGTAGGGTAAAGTTTTCACCAACTTTTACAGTAATTATATCCTGGTTTTGTGTTTCTAATTGTTTAACCAACTTGCTACCCAAGCCACACTCATCGATAAACACCAAAGTGCAAGATTTTTGAGATGCTAATTCTTGATGTTCGAGTTGTACAGGAGGTAAAGAAGGTTTCCAAAAAGGGATATAAAACCAGTCGGCTATATCAGGTTTTTTACCCAGTGATATTGAAGTGTGACGATCGCCTTGTCCTTGCTTGTTAGGTTCAATCCAGTACCTTTGTCGTTCAAAGGGATAAGTCGGCAAAGGTAGACGATGACGCTGCTCGTGGGTATAAAATCCCGACCAATCTATTTCTACACCATTAAGCCACAGCCGACCTAATATTTGTAATAAAAAGCTAACATCCGATTGTTGCTCTTTAACATGGCGTAACGAAGTCAATACCTGTTGTTTGGTATTTTTATCTAAATGCTGTGTCGTTAATGTGCTTAAAGTTCGCCCTGGTCCTACCTCCAAAAAAATGCCTTCAAACTGCCTTAACAGTTGCGATATTCCATTTGAAAATCTTACAGTTTCTCGTAAATGTTGACTCCAGTAATTAGGATTTGTGGCTTGTTCATCCGTAATCCAACTACCAGTTACATTAGAAATAAAGCGTATGCGTGGTGGATTCAGTTTGACTGTTTTGATAGCCTCAATAAATGCTGACAATATTGGTTCCATCATTTGGGAATGGAAGGCATGAGATGTATGCAACAGTTGACATTCAACTTGTTGAGAGGATAATTGATTTTTTAGTATAGCGATCGCTTCGTCTGTTCCAGAAACAACACAGGACGATGGGCTGTTAATAACTGCGATTTGTAGATATTTTTTATACAACGTTTGTGCAGACAGCAGCAACTGCACATCTTTTTCTGGAAGCCTAATTGCCAGCATACTTCCTGTGGGTACTTGTTGCATCAGTTGTCCCCTTTTTGCCACAATGAATACGGCATCTTCGAGAGAAAATACACCTGCGATCGTCGCTGCGACATATTCCCCAATACTATGACCAATCATTGCTTCTGGACGTATCCCCCATGACATCAATAACTGAGCCAAGGCGTACTCTGTAACAAATAATGCGCTTTGGGTGAGGGCTGTTTGTTGTAGTTGCTTTGAAACAGTTTCAGTATCTTGTTCGTTGGGATAAAGTAGGGAGCGGATATCAAGACCGAGGTGGGGTTGCAAAATCAGAGCGCAAGTATCTACGTGTTTTTTAAACGTCGGTTCTACTTCATATAGTTCCCGACCCATGTTTGCATATTGTGACCCTTGTCCTGAAAACATGAAGATGACTGGACAATGACTTGGCTCATAGTGGTGACTAAAAATGCGTTGTGGGTCTTTGCCGTTAAGCGATTTCACCGTATCATCTAGGTCGTGGCAAATCATGATGCGGCGATAGTCAAAAGCTCGACGACCTACTTGTAGGGTGTAAGAGACATCTGGTAGGGGAATATCGGGGTTTTGCTCTAAATAATCACACAGTTGTGCTGTCGCAGTGTCTAAAGCCGTGCTGGTTTTGGCTGAGAGCAGTAACAATTGCCAAGGACGGGAGGGACTGGAAGCTTCAATCACTGGAGCTTCTTCCAAAATAACATGAGCATTAGTCCCGCCAATCGCTAAAGAACTTACACCTGCTCTGCGTGGTGTTCCGTTGGTTTCCCACTCTGATAATTTGGTATTGACGTAAAAGGGGCTATTGGCAAAGTCTATCTGTGGATTTGGCTCCTGAAAGTGCAAACTAGGAGGTATTTGTTTATGTTTTAGTGCAAGGACTGTTTTTATGAATCCTGTCACACCTGCTGCTATATTCAGATGCCCGACATTGGTCTTTACTGAACCAATAGCACAAAAGCCTTTTTTATTTGTGCTACCACCAAAAGCTTGTGTGAGAGCCTTGATTTCAATCGGGTCTCCCAAGATGGTTCCTGTACCGTGTGCTTCTACATAAGTAACAGTCTCAGGTTCGACTTCAGCTAAGGCTAAAGCTTCTAAAATTACATCCCTTTGACCCTCAATACTAGGGGCTGTATATCCAATCTTTAAAGAACCATCGTTATTAACAGCTGAACCCTTGATTACTGCATGGATAAAGTCACCATCAGCAATGGCATCCTCTAATCTTTTCAAGACAACTATACCTAAACCATTACCGCCATTAGTTCCTTTAGCTTTTGCATCAAAAGCTCGACAATGACCGTCAGGAGAATGAATTCCTCCTTGTTGATAGTGATAACCTATTTTTTGCACCGTTGTAGTGGAAACACCGCCTGCTAAAGCAATATCACTTTCACCATTTAGTAAACTTTGGCAGGCTAGGTGGATAGCAACTAATGATGTGGAACAAGCAGTTTGAATATTGATACTTGGTCCTCTCAAGTTCAATTTGTAAGAAATTTGCGTGGGCAAGAAATCCTTTTCGTTTCTATGCAAAATTTGGTAGCTGTCTACTGATTCCATCAAATCTCGATTGGAATATAAGTTTAAAAGTAGGTACATATTTGGAGATGCACCAGCGAAAAGACTTATTTGACCGCTATAAGTTTCAGAGTTGTAGCCAGCATTTTCTAAAGCTTCCCAAACACATTCCATGAAAAGGCGGTGTTGTGGATCTGTAATTTCAGCTTCTCTAGGTGAAAAGCCAAAAAATGAAGCGTCGAATAACTCTATATCTTCTAATACACCGCTTGCCTTCACGTAATTGGGATCGTTGAGCAATGATGGATCTACCCCACTAGATATTAGTTCCTCATCCGTGAAAAAAGAAATTGACTCTACACCATCCCGCAAGTTTTGCCAAAAACTATCAATGTTTTTTGAACCAGGAAAACGCCCTGCCATACCAATAATAGCTATTTCATCTTCGCCAATTAAGTTCTCAGATTGATTTAATGTATTCATTTCTCTCATCTTACTTTATTAAACAGCAACGTCATAAAATATTTTATTTTAAATTATATCAAAGATGAAATTAATATTTTGGCAGCTATCTGGATTTGCTCATTTAAAACTGTTTTAATATCTTCTTCTGTTGTTAACGGATTGGCAATGACTGCACGCATAGCAACTATAGGACTTTCGCTGCCAAACTTGATATCTTTTTTTGTCGTTCGCGAAATAAAAGTATGACCAATTTGACGCTGATTTTTTTGTAAACATTCATTAAATATATTGATGATTTGATTATCTATCTCTGTCAATTTATTTTGAGCAAACTCCCCTCTAAATTGTTTTGGAATATAGCGATAAGTTAACAGATTAGTATCAGGTTCTGCCAGCAATTCAAATTCAGGCATAGCCGAAATACAAGCAGCCATGTATTGAGTTTTTCGGATTCCTTCATTAATCAAAAACTCATATCCCTTAACTCCAATCAGCTTTAAACCGGCGTGTAAAAATAAAGCCATGCCTGGTCGAGAACCTTCTAAAGCACGTTTACCTAAATCAAACGACCCCTTACGCATGGTATAGCTAGCCTGTTTTTCGATCGCCCCAGCCAGATGTGGATCGCGGAAAAAAACCATACCAATACCCATTGGTAGATATAGTTGTTTATGTCCATCAATAGTGACTGAATCAGCTCTTTCTATACCAGCAAGCTTATGCCGATATTGCTCAGAAAAAATCAGTGGACCACCCCAAGCAGCATCTACATGAAAATGAGCATTAGCTTCCTGTGCAATTTCTGCGATATCTGTAAGGGAATCAACTCCACCTGAGTCTGTTGTACCAGCAACTCCCACAATTGCAATAATCAGCAAGTTTTTGGCACGACAATTTATAACAGTTTGGCGCAGTGCTTGTATATCAACTCGATTATTACAGTCAGTAGGGATTTTGATCAAACTATGGGTACCAATGCCCATTAAATCCGCAGCTTTATCAAAAGAGAAATGCATCAAGTCAGAACCAATAATTACTGCTCCTTTATAGCCATAGAAATTTAGAGCAGCTGTTAAACCTTCTTTTTCTACACCAAGAAATCCATCTTTCGGTTTTAGTAAAGCATTTCGCGCGCACCAAACTGCTGTGATATTTGCCACTGTTCCACCAGAAACCAAGATTCCAAGTGTACTCAAATTGTTTTGAATATGTTGAGTGTAAAAACCATCAGAGAAATTATAAATTTGTCGATGCAACATAGCCAAAGCTTCACGTTCACAAAAGCTTAGGGCTTTAGCTGTCTCTATTTTGACGGCGTTTTGGTTCATTGCCGTCATTAGTTTAGCCAAAGGGCGTACAAAACTAGGAAGTGCCGAGGTCATGTGACCTATAAATCGTGGCGAAGATGTATGTATTGAATGAGCAACAACATTGTTGCCTATGTATTTGAGATAGTTCTCAAAATTAGTCGGCTGAACAGGAATTTTACTATCAGAAAATTTTTCTAATAGTGACTCTAAATCAATGTTGGTATTAGAATCGATTGTGGTTAAAAAATCTTGCGATAAGCTATCAGTTATTTCATCAATTCGTTTCTCAATGGAGGTTGCTTGATTGCATGAAGTAAACAATTGCATTACTTGTTCTTCTATCTCATTATCTAATGTTTGCTCAGATTCCAAAAAAGAATTTTTGTTTAGCATTTCTTGTTTGCTTGATGTCATATTGTGTTGGTGACCATATTTTTTTACTTCATTTTTGCAGGAAGAATGTTTTGCCTGCTTTTTTCTAAAATCTTCGATTCTATAGGTCATTAATGTTCCAGCGATCGCCCTTCTTCTTCAATCGCCTTGTTTAGACTAAAAATCTTGTTGCTTTGTTGCTGTTCGGCGCTCTTTCCTAACTTGTTTTCGCCTCTGTACTGAAGCTGTTCTGCTCTCCGAGTGATGAGCCGGTCGTAAAACAGATGTTTCTTCACTAGATTCCTGACTAAAATATTTAACCAAGTGACTTATAGTCGGATATTGAAACATCTCAACCAAGGTGAAATCTCGCTGAAATACTTTTTGCAACTTGCTAGGAACTTGAATTAAGAGCAATGAATTACCACCAAGTTCAAAGAAATTGTCATGGATTCCCACTCTTTCTACCTGAAGTAATTCTTGCCAAATAGATGCAATCACTTTTTCAACTTCGGTCTTCGGCGCCACATAGGATACCTCTAATTCTGGTCTTGAAGCCTCTGGTGCAGGTAATGCGTTGCGGTCTATTTTGCCGTTGGGTGTTAGAGGTAGGGCGTTCAGCATTACAAAGGTTGAGGGTACCATGTATTCAGGTAATCTTTCTTTGATAAACGCTCGTAAGTCGCCGATCGAAAGGGTGGGTTTGTTTGCTATTATTTCGTCAGCCAGTAGGCGCGTTTTTTCTGCGGGTGTGACTTGGGAATGCAGTGTTCCTTCTTTTTGTTGTGTCGGAACAACATAGGCTACTAGGCGTTTGTCTCCTGGTTGTTCCTCTCGTGCGACAACGACAGCCTCCACTATTCCCGGATGTTGACTCAAGATAGTTTCTATCTCACTTAACTCGATCCGATATCCCTGGAATTTCACTTGATGATCTACACGACCCAGAAACTCAATGTTACCGTTGGGTAGATAGTGTGCTAAGTCTCCAGTTTTATACAATTTGTTGTTTGGGTTTGTCCCAAAGGGATTGGAGATGAAACGCTCTATGGTTAACTCTGGTTGGTTTAAGTAGCCACGCACCACGCCTTCGCCGCCAATGTAGAGTTCACCAGGAATACCAACAGGTACTGGTTGTAGATGGCGATCAAGAATGTAAATTTCTGTGTTGGCAATGGGGCGTCCGATTGGTATTGTATTGCCGACTTCTTGCAGGGGATAGCTTGTAGACCAAATAGTCGTCTCGGTGGGACCATACATATTATAAATTTCTGCTGACAGTTGAGTCCGCAACTGTTCTGCTAGAGAAATGGGTAATGCCTCACCACCAAGCATCAATTTGCGGAGTGAACCCATCGCACTCAGCGCCTTATTATCCTGAATTAATATTCTTGCTAGAGACGGAGTGCATTGCAGATGTGTCACATTGTGCCTTGCAATTTGAGCAGGTAGGGAATAGTCAGTGTCATCTTTGTCTGTTTTTTTGTTGCTCAATTCTCTGACTGTATTCAGGTGATGCAAACTAGACAACACCGATTCCACATCCACACCAAAATCGATCAGACATGCAACCTCATCCACCCCGATCGCCTTGAGTCGGTTAATCATCCGCAAGCAAGTGCTGGGTGTGCCTAACAAACTGCTCGTTTCAAAGTAGCGATTAAAGGCGTAATTCAGCAGTTGCTCTTCTTCTTGTGCGGTAAAGTTCTCTGCATTAATATCGTGACCTAAGCTTTTTCCTAAGTTATTCAACAGACTCAGAGAACTCTTCAAGTACTGGTAGAAAGGTTGCCGCACCTTTTCTCGCACAACATCAATGTTCTCACCCACAAAGGTGTGAATCATCAGCGTGACGTGACCTGCTCCCAGTCCATGTCCGTGTTCATGCCAGGATTGGCGATAAATCGCAATTTTTTCCTCTAGTTCCTCTAGATTTTGATCGAGTAAATGGGTAAGCAAGTTGGCACCAATTTCACCCGCCCGACGAAAAGTTTCCGGACTACCAGCTGCTGTAACCCAAATCGGCACTTCCGGCTGAATCGGTTGGGGATGAATCTTCACTTCTACTTCATTGCCGCTACCTGCTGGCAGGGTTATCGATTCTCCGCGCCAAAGTTGGCGGACAGTTTCGATGTCACGAAACATGATTTGGAAGCGATCGCTATACTTCTCTGGTGCTAAGACAAAATCATTGGCGTGCCAACCGGAAGCAAAGGAGATACCAACCCTGCCTCGGGAAAGGTTATCAACTACAGACCATTCTTCAACAACTCGGATCGGGTTTTGTAAGGGTAAAACAATACTACCAGCACGAATTTGAATTCGCTCTGTAATTGTGGCGATCGCTGCACTGACAACGGAGGGATTTGGGTATAGACCGCCAAATGCATGGAAGTGTCGCTCTGGAGTCCAGATTGCCGCAAAGGCGTGTTTGTCGGCAAACTTAGCACCCTCAAGTAGTAACTGATACTTATCTGTGCCTGCCTCTACCTCGTCACTAGCAAAATAGAAAAGGCTAAATGCCATTTCTTTATCTGTGATTTTTTGGTCTACTTCAGTAGCAAAAGTAGTAGGTCTTGAATCACCATTAATCACAACTTGAAAACCGCGTGTCAGCGTCCACAGCAACTCTAACACTGAGATATCAAAGGAAATGCTGGTAACTGCTAGCCAAGTCCCTGGATGATCGTTGCCAATACTACCGTCCATTCCTGTAAAGAAATTGACAACGTTGCGATGACTGACCATCACTCCCTTTGGCTTACCTGTGGAGCCAGAAGTGTAGATTGTATATGCTAAGTTATCCGGCGAGAAGGCTGTTGGGGGATTCTGGTCACTTGCGCTTTGAATTATCTGCCAATCTCTATTTAGGCAAACCAGCGAGGCGCTGGAATTTGGAAGTTTTTCCAGCAATTGTTGTTGAGTCAGCAGTATTGGCACTTGAGCATCTGCCAACATAAAAGTTAGGCGTTCCTGCGGGTATGCTGGGTCTAGCGGTACATAAGCACCACCAGCTTTGAGGATGGCTAATAGTCCGATGATCATATCGAGCGATCGCTCTACACAAATCCCGACTAATACTTCTGATTTTACTCCCAATGAACGCAAGTAATGCGCCAATTGGTTAGCTTTCGTGTTTAGTTCGCAGTAAGTTAACTGCTCATCTTTAAACACCACTGCTACTGCATTAGGTGTGCGTTCTACTTGCGCTTCAAATAATTGATGAATGCACTGTTCTTGAGGATACTCAACTTCTGTATCATTCCATTCCAGCAGCAATTGATATTTTTCTTGTGCAGTCAGTAACGACAAATCTCGAAGTTGTTGTTCGGGATTAGCAACTATACTTTCTAGCAAAGTCTTTAAATGCCTTAATATCCGATTAATCGTCGCACTATCAAAACGACGGGTATCATACGCAATCGACAGTAATAAATCTGAACTAGGATATACCTGTAGGGTAAGAGGATAATTCGTCTTTTCAAATATCCGAGCTTCACCTATTACCATGCTTTGAGCTAGCTTTTCTTTAGTATCATCTACTAAATAGTTATTAAAAACTAGAAGACTCTCAAATAGTGGCAAGCCACGAGGAATTTGACTCCATTGTTGAATCTGTATGAGTGGACTATACTCGTACTGACGCATTTCCACTTCTTGAATTTGAAGCTTTTTCAACCAAGGTATAAGCAAATCATCAGAAGGGACTTGTACCCGTAGCGGCAATGTGTTGGCGAAAAGTCCCATCATGGACTCTGCTTCTGCTAATTCAGTCGGTCGGCCTGAAGATGTAGCTCCAAAAACTATATCTAACTCACCACTATAGTGACTTAAAAGTATAGCCCAGGCTCCCTTGAGTAGAATATTTAGGGTAAGGTGATACTTTCGCGTCAGGGAATTTAAGGCATCTGTCGTTGTTACCGAGAGTAAGGTTTGTTGACAATCATGGTCTTCGTCTTCGCTAGAGAAACTACCAGCAGCTTTGTCGATCATTAGTGGTGTCGGTACTGTAAATCCTCTAAGCATCTCACGCCAGTAAATTTCAGCCTTTGATATATCTTGCTGCTGTAGCCAAGAAATATATTCTTTAAAGGGACGAGGGTATTCCAGATGTAAATCCTGACCTTTACAAAAGGCATTATAGAATTCATAAAATTCTTTCCATAGCCATGTTAAAGACCACCCTTCCATCAATATATGGTGATAGCTGAAGACAAATTGATAAGTGCTATCAGCCACCTGAATTAATGCCAGACGGATGAGTGGAACCTGGGAAAGTGTAAAGCCTTGTTTGCGATCTGCTGCTAAAAAGACTTCTAACTGCTTTTCTGTTTCCTCCAAAGACATCTGACGCCAGTCTTGAAAATCCCAAGGCAAATCTACTTGTCGATACACCACTTGATATGGCTTATCAAGATTTTCCCAGTAGAAGGAAGTACGCAAAATCGGATGCCGATCTAAAACTCGCTGCCATGCTTTCTGGAAAGCTGGAACATCAACTTGAGTTTGCAAGGCGTAGCAAAACTGCTCAAAGTACATCCCCGAATTAGGTGTAACCAGCGTGTGAAAAAGCATACCCTGCTGTAAGGGTGAAAGTTCGTATATATCTTCAATATTATTTTGGTTCATAGAAAATTTCTCCTATATCACTGACCAATCTGAGCCAGCAAGTTACTCAAATTTTCTTGATTTATGTTTGCTGCCGAAAAGTCTGAAGGGGTATACTCTGCTACTTCTAGAGAGCGACAGTGGGTGATAAGAGACTGGAGTGCTTCGACAAAACTATGAGATAGTTTCTCTATAGTTTCGCGTCGATGCACATTTGTGCTATAGCCAAATTCCAGTCTTAACTGACCTTCTTCATTAACCCATGCAGTCACGCCTAGCAAATGAGGACTAGTTCCTTTTGTACTGTACATTGCTCCAGTAGATTCTTCAGTTGGTCTGAGCATAGATTGATCAAATCTTCTACCAAACTGACCAAGGTAGAGAAAAAATACCTCTGCTTGAGGAAATGACCGAATTTTCTCTGTAAGTGTTGTATCCTCGCTCAGGTAGCGTAGTACTCCATGATCAATGGTTCTACTAGAAATGTCACGAAACTGCTCTTTAACGGCTTTCAATGCATCCCCTGGATTCTCAGCCCCCTCTAAATCCAACAGCACAGGATAAAGAGTAGTCAGCCAACCTACTGTCCGTGATACATTCACATTATCTATAGTGGTATTTGCGTCTCGTGCATCTTCTTCGGTATTAAACAGTAGCCATTTTATGCCTGTCCATTGTTTAAAAGCTTGTACAAGAGCAGTCAGCAGAACTTCTTGTGTATTAGTTCGATAAACTGCTAGAACCTCCTGAAGTAATGCCTGAGTTTCTGTTTCGGTTAACGCTACTGAGACACTTTGATCTGATGTTACGGTGTTAATGCCTCCAGAATAATCGATTGGTAAGTGATAAACCTGTTTGTAACGTTCGTTTAGGCAGGAATTTAGCCTTTTCTGCATCTTTTCAGAGTGAGCGTATTCCTTTAGTCGTTCAGACCACTGCTTGAAAGAGGTTGTTTTCTCCGGCAGTTGAATGGCTTTACCTTGGTTAAGCTGTTGATAAGCAGTCTCAAGATCCTCTAGTAAGATTCGCCAAGAGCCGAAATCTACTGCCAAGTGGTGGATGATAATGAGCAAGCGGCTTGACTTGTTGACACCCAGATTAAAAAGCACACCCCGTACAATTGGCCCCTCTGACAGGTTCAAGCTAGCTTGTAGTTCCGTGGCGGTTGCTTCCATAGAACATTTTTGAACTTCAGGTGAAAACGCTGATAAATCTGTATATATCAAATTCACCTGATTTTCCAAGCCAGTATTTACCTGCTGCCAGCCAGATTCAGAGGGGATAAACCGAAGGCGAAGTGCATCGTGATGTATGAATAAATGCAGCCATGCCTGTTCAAACAAAGCTGGATCGAGAACTTGCATTACCTCTACAAAGAATGCCATGTTCCAGTGGTGTGGTTCTGATAAATTCTGTTCAAAGAACCAGTGCTGGATAGGTGTAAGAGCAAGCGAACCAGTTACTAAACCTTGCTCAGCCTGGACAACTTGCTTTGTACTTGTCACCTCTGCCAGTTCGGCAATTGTCTGATGTTCAAACAATTGCTGAGGGGCAAGTCGATAACCTGCTTTAGCAGCTCTGGCACTAACTTGAATGCCAAGGACGGAATCTCCCCCTAACTCAAAAAAGTTATCGTGAATCCCTACTTGCTCAATACCAAGGAGCTCTTGCCAAATATTGGCAATGGTTTGCTCTACCTCACTTGTAGGAGCAATATAGGCATTATCTAAATTAGGTCTTAAATAAAGTGAAGCGGAACTGGCTTTTTGTGCAAGTTGAGAACCTTGACTAAATTCAAGTTTAATCCATCTTTTGATACTAGTTTGTAAATCTACCGTTGATGTTACTACTTGGGTAAATTTATTTAGAGATAAAGCACGTTTAAAAACCTCCAGTCCTTCTTGCCTTGTCATCATCGAATCCGCACCTTTGGGTAAGGTTACTGATTCGGAGGATTTTTGAGTAATCCAATCACCATAATTGATACTCTGCCAGGGAACAAGGCTTGTTTGGTTATGTTTATGTACAAAAGCATCAGTGAATAGGTGCGCTGCTGGATAAGCAGCCATCCCCATTACCCCCAAAATAGATGCTAATGAGGATATTACTACACAAAAATCAAGCTCTTTTCCTTGTAGGATATTTTCTAAGACAAATAATCCATAGCCTGTTGAGCTTAATTGACTTTCACACTCAGTTTTACTTATCTGTTGAACAGTGCTAAACAACTTTATCCCTGCTGCATGGATTACACCATGAACGTGACCAAAGCGGTTTGATGCTTGAGTCATTACTGCTTGCATTTGTTCGAGATTAGCAACATCGGCGCGGCAAATTAGAACTTCAGCACCCAAGGCTTCTAATGCTTGCACTTTCTGGATTTTGCGACTGATATCATCGTTCTCATCATGAGTTGCCAACCATTGAGACCAATCTTGTTTTAAGGGAAAACTGGAACGCCGTGTAAGAATTAGCTTGGCACGCGCTGTTTGGGCTAGATATTCTGCCAGTACCAAGCCAACATCTCCTAGACCACCAGCAATTAAGTATACTCCCCCTTCCTTGATGGGAATTGCTTCCTCATCTGGCTCCTGAAGTTGTATTGGTTCAAAAGTTTGCACCCATCGGTGCTTTCCACGGTAGGCAACCATGTTCTCTGATGCCTTGTGGGTGAGTTCTGCTAAGAGTTGATCTATCAGTTGATTTTCTTGGGGTGTCCCTGATTCAGGAATGACTACATCAATATTACGACAGGTGATATTGGGATACTCTTGGGGAATCACCTTACAGATTCCCATGACAGTCGCCTTTTCCGGGCATAACTTTTCGTCGCCGTTTACTTCTTGTACATTGTTGGTAACAACTAGAATTTGAATAGTATCGGTAACTTCTTGTCTTCCCAACGCTTGTGCTAGGAAAAGTAGACTATAAAAACCATTATTTTGACATTCCTCAAAGAACTGATGAGGTAATTCTCCCTCTACGTTGGGGATGAGACTCCAAAAATGGCTGATGGCATTAGGGTTTAAATCCAATGAATCAAGTTCTTTCAGCAAAGCATCATAGTCACTACTTGTTTGTGGATTTATTGCGTAAGAGCGATCGCCCAGTTGGCTAAACTGCTTTCCAACAGTCACAGTAATGACATCATGCCCCTGTAATTCCAACTGTTTGCCAATTTCTGAACCAATTTTAAGAGTATCAATAAACACTAAATAACATAACTTTTGTGCTGGTTTTGCTGCTATATGCCCAGAGCGTTTCCAGGAGGGGATATAAAACCAGTCAGCAATATCCGGTTTTTTCTGTAATGCTTGCGGCGATCGCGTTGCCAAATTAGCTTCAGGGTTGGCATCAATCCAGTAACGCTGACGTTCAAAAGGATACGTCGGTAAGGGGATGCGACCGCGTTGTTCATTGGCATAAAAACCAGACCAATGTACTTCTACCCCTTCCAGCCAAAGGCGACCCAATGTAGTCATTAAAAATGCAACATCTGACTGTTGCTCGTAGGAATGCCTCAGGGAGGGGAGCATCACCGATTTAGCTCTATCGTCACTTTCTAGACATTGTGATGCGAAACTAATTAATGCTTGACCTGGACCAACCTCTAATAAAATCGGATTGTCTTTTTGCCACAACTGTTGCACTCCCGAAGCAAAGCGTACTGCTTGACAGAGGTGCTTAACCCAATAACTGGGATCTGTTGCTTGCTCTACTGTAATCCAGGTTCCGGTGACGTTAGAAACATAGGGAATTTTCGGGGGTTTAAGGCTAAATGTTTTGACTAAATCGCCAAAGGCTGGTGCGATCGCCTCCATCATCACAGAATGAAAAGCATGAGAAGTCTGCAAACGCTTACCGACTAAATTTTGCTCGCTTAATTGTTGTTCCCATTCTTCCACAGCATCTGTGGCACCTGCAATCACACACAACGATGAACCGTTGATTGCAGACATGGAGATTTTCTCATTCAAGAGGGGCTGTATCTCTTCCTCTGAAAGCGGAACTGCCAGCATTGCCCCTTCAGGCAACTCTTGAATCATTTGCGCTCTTTTAGCTACCAGGGTTAAAGCATCTTCCAGAGACAAAACCTCGGCTAGAGTTGCTGCTACATATTCACCGATGCTGTAGCCAATCATCGCCGCAGGACGAATTCCCCACGATATCCACAACTGAGCTAAAGCATATTCAATGACAAATATAGCAGGTTGCGAGAGAAAGGTTTGATTCAGTAGAGACGTTGCACGCAAAGTTTCTACATCCGCTTGTTCCTCCCCACGACCTAACATTTTTCGCAAATCTAGCCCAGGTGAGAGAGTATTTTGTTTTTGCTTGCTGCCATTCTCACTGTTTCTATTCGGATACAAAACATCTCGCAAATCCAGACCAAGTTCGGGTTTGAGGAGTTCGCAGCATTGGTCAACTGAGGCGCGAAATGTTGGCTCAGTTTGGTAAAGCTCAAGAGCCATATCAATGTAGTGAGTTCCCAGTCCAGAGAACATGAAGGCAACAGGGCGTTGCTTAGTTTTCTGAGTACTGGTGATAACTCGCTTTGGTTCTTGAAGTGCCTTGACAGCATCTTGGATATCTCGGCAGACAACCGTGCGCCGATAGTCGAAAGCTCTTCGCCCAACCTGCAATGTGTAAGCCGCATCGGCAAGGTTTAAATCGGGATGTTCTCGGAAATAATTAGCTAAATTTGTTGTAGCCGTTTCCAGCGCTGAACTGGTTTTAGCGGATAGCATCAACAACTGCCAAGGGCGAGAATGTAGAGACGCAGTTGCGGTCTCTACAACCGGGGCTTCTTCGAGAACTACATGGGCATTGGTTCCCCCTAATCCAAAGGAACTAACTCCCGCACGTCGGGGAGTGCCATTACTTTGCCACTCGGCAAGTTTGGTATTGACGTAGAAAGGACTGTTGGCAAAGTCAATTTCGGGATTAGGCGAAGAATAGTGTAAGCTCGGAGGTATTTGTTTGTGCTTGAGGGCTAAGACGGTTTTGATTAATCCCGCCACACCAGCTGCTGTGTCCAAATGTCCAATGTTGGTTTTGACGGAACCAATGGCGCAGAAGCCTTTCTTTTGGGTACTTGCCCCAAAAGCTTGTGTCAGGGCGGCAATTTCAATGGGATCTCCTAAAGCTGTTCCTGTTCCGTGAGTCTCAATGTAAGTAATACTCTCAGGCTCTACCTCAGCTACTAATTGGGCTGTTCTAATTGCCTTTGCTTGAGTGTCGATGCGGGGTGCGGTATAGCTGACCTTGAATGAACCATCATTATTGATAGCTGAACCTTTGATTACAGCATGAATGCGATCGCGATGCAAGAGAGCATCTTCTAATCGCTTTAACACTACAATGCCTACACCCTCGCCCCCCACAGAACCCTGTGCATTAGCATCAAATGCACGGCAGTGTCCGTCAGGAGACACTATTCCTCCTTCTGTATACAAATATCCAGATTTTCTTTCCGCACTTATGGCAACGCCACCAGCTAAAGCGATATCACATTCACCATTCAGCAAGCTTTGGCAAGCTAAGTGAACAGCAACTAATGAAGTTGAGCAGGCAGTTTGCACAGCATAACTTGGACCTTCTAGGTTCAGTTTATAAGAGACACGGGTGGTTAAAAAGTCTTTATTAGCGGCTATTGTCAGTTGCTGAGGATCAATAGAATTTACAACATTTTGATTTAGGTAAACATTTAGTAAGTAGCTGCTTAAACTAGATCCACCATAAACACCAATAGCACCTTTATAATTGTGTGAATCATATCCAGTACTTTCCAGAGCTGACCAAGCACACTCTAGAAAAATCCGATGTTGCGGATCAGTGATTTCTGCTTCTCTGGGATTAAAGCCAAAGAATGAAGCATCAAATAATTCTGCGTCTTCTAATATACCATGTGCTTTTACATAGTTAGGGTCATTTAATATGGATAAACTTATACCTGATGATAATAATTCTTCATCACTGAAAAAAGATATTGATTCTACTCCATTTTGAAGATTTTTCCAGAATTCATCAATATTTTTTGCTCCAGCAAATCGCCCTGTTAAGCCTATAATTGCTATTTCTGAACCATTTAGAGAATTTGATGCTGTGGTAATACTCATAACTTTGCTTCACCCTTAATTATTGTCAATAAATCTAACTTACACAGACGCTTCATTTCGTGAGCTTTACGAGCTATAAGTTTACATAATTTAATTTTGTCATATTACTAATTATTCAATTAATTATAAGTATTTTCAATAGATTTAATTTTTTGCAGACGTTTTCTTTGTTGAGCTTTTCCATCTGCAATTTTCTCCCTCACATTAACCATAATATCAGAAGATGGCTGTTTATTTTTTAAGTGATTAAGATAATTTGCTAAGGAGTTTATAGTCGGATATCTAAATAGATCGAGGACAGATAAATCCTTCTTCAATATTTCACGTAATTTACCATGAACTTGAACCAAGAATAATGAATGACCACCAAGTTCAAAAAAGTTATCATGAATTCCTACCTCTTCAACTTGAAGTAATTTCTGCCAAATATCAGCAATAGTTTTTTCTACCTCAGTTTGGGGTGGCTGATAAACTACTTCCAATTCTGGACGTACTGTATCAGGTGCAGGTAGTGCCTTACGGTCAACCTTACCATTGGGTGTTAGTGGTAGTGCCTCTAATGTGACAAAAGCTGCTGGCATCATGTAGTTCGGCAACTTTGACTCTAAAAAACTACGTAGTTCAGAAATTGTTAGTGTTTGCTCTTTTTGAGGAACTACATAAGCAACTATTCGTTGAGAGTCTGCTGAACCTTCGCTGACTATAACTACAGTTTCTCGCACTACTGGGTATTGGCTGATTACTGCCTCTATTTCTCCCAGTTCAATCCGGAAACCACGTATCTTGACTTGGTGGTCAATCCGACCTAAATATTCAATGTCTCCATTCGGCAGATAGCGGGCTAAATCACCAGATTTATAAAGGCGTGCGCTTGGTTTGTCACTAAAGGGATTAGAAATAAATCTTTGGGCTGTTAGTTCTGGTCGGTTTAAATAACCCCGTACCACACCAGCACCACCAATATACATTTCACCTGGTACTGCAATAGGTACTGGCTGCCCATAGCTATCTAGTAAGTAAACTTGCAAGTCAGGAATTGGACGACCAATAACACTTGCTGGTGCTACTTCTAAGTCTGCTATTTTTAGCGGACGATATGTGACATGCACGGTCGTTTCCGTAATACCGTACATATTGACTAACTGTGGTGACTCGTCGCCATGACGCTCAAACCAAGGTCTTAAACTCTCAAGTTGCAACGCTTCTCCACCAAAAATTACTTTTCGCAGGCTTAAGTTGTTACTATTTCCCAGCGATTTCTCTACCTGCATCAGTTGACGGAAAGCGGAAGGTGTCTGGTTAAGTATCGTTACTTGCTGTGTTAATAGTAATTTATAAAAGTCTTCAGGTGAACGACTCAGCCAGTACGGTACTACTATCAATCGTCCACCATAAAGTAAGGCACCCCAGATTTCCCAAACGGAAAAATCAAAGGCTATAGAATGGAATAGTGTCCATACATCCTGTTGGTTAAAGTTATACCAGAATTCAGTTGTTGCCAACAGACGAACTACATTGCTGTGATTGACTAAGACACCCTTGGGTTGACCTGTTGAGCCAGAGGTGTAGATAATATAAGCTAGGTTATCAGTTGTACATTCACTAATTGGATTTTGTAAGCTTTGTTGAGCTATACTTTCCCAATTCGTGTCTAGACAAACAACGCTAATCTGATTTTTCGGTAAATTCTCTATCAGGTGCTGCTGTGTTAGTAATACTGACACCTGAGCATCTTGCAATATGAAAGCTAAACGTTCTGGTGGATACGCCGGGTCTAAGGGTACATATGCACCACCTGCTTTGAGGATGGCTAATAGTCCGATGACCATTAAGAGCGATCGCTCTACACAAATCCCTACCAATACCTCTGGTTTTACACCCAGCGAGCGCAAATAATGCGCCAATTGGTTAGCTTTTGCGTTCAGTTCCCCATAGGTTAGCTGTTTATCTTCAAATACTACTGCTACTGCATCAGGCGTTTTTTCTACCTGCGCTTCAAACAACTGATGGATACATAGCTGTTGAGAATATTCAACTTCTGTATTATTCCACTCCCGCAGCAATTGATGCTGCTCAGATTTCGTCAACAGTGGTAACTCCGACAAACGCTGCTGTGGATTAGCAACAATTCCTTCAAGCAACGTTTGCAAATGACCCGCCATTCTTTGTATAGAACTTTCCTCAAATAAATCAGTATTGTATTCTAAACTTCCAACTAGCCCCTCCTCTATTTCTGTCATAGATAGGGTTAAATCAAACTGGGCAGTACCACTATCGCTTTCCAAGGGAGTTAAAGTCAAACCAGGCAACTCTAAAACAGATATTGGTGCATTCTGAAGCACAAACATCACTTGAAATAGTGGTGTATGACTTAAGTCCCGCTGTGGTTGCAGTTGCTCAACTAACAACTCAAAGGGCAAATCTTGATATGCATAAGCCCCTAGTGCTACTTCACGCACTCGTTTTAGTAGCTCTTCAAAGCTGGGATTTCCTGCCAAGTTAGTTCTCAATACCAGGGTATTGACAAAAAGTCCAATTAATCCTTCTATTTCCGCCCGGTTGCGGTTAGCGATCGGCGAACCGACCACAATATCTTCGCTACCCGTATAACGCCCTAGCAGTGTTTGGAAACCTGCTAACAGGGTCATAAATAAAGTACTTCCCTGCTGCTGGCTTAATTTATTTAGGGCTGCGGATAATTCCGGAGATAACTTAAATGAGTAGGTCGCACCTCGGAAAGTCTGAATCGTCGGTCTTGGGTGGTCTGTGGGTAACTCTAATACTTTTGGTGCGTTCTCTAAATGCTTAAGCCAATAAGATTTCTGAGTTTTGAGTACTTCTCCTTGTAACCATTGTCGTTGCCAAGCAGCGAAGTCTACATATTGTATTGGCAGTGCAGGCAACGATGAAGGTTGCTCATTACAGAAGGCTTGATAAAGTTTTGCCAACTCTTGCACTAGTACCCCGATTGACCAACCGTCAGAGACGATATGGTGCATTGTCAGTAGTATTATGTGTTCTTGTTCACCAAGACGTAATAGTTTTACTCTCAGTAGATGGTCGCTGCTGATGTCAAAGGGTTGTTGTGCATCTTGTGCAGCCTGTTGTTTAATTTCGGCTTCTTGTTGATTTGTAGGTAGTTCGCTAATATCGAATATTGACAACGTTAGGGGCTTTTCTTTCGAGATGACAGCTACTGCTTGCCCTTCTCTTGTTTGAAAATTGGTTCTCAACGCTTCATGGCGGCTGATAATTTCGTTAAAACTTTGTTGTAATGCTTCTACATTCAATTGTCCTTGTAGGCGAACAGCAGCAGGAATATTGTAGAATGGGCTGTCTGGTTCTAATTGAGCTAGGAACCATAATCGTTGTTGAGCAAATGATAGGGGTAATTCTGGCGATCGCGCAATCCGCTCAATATTCGTCGCTTCAACTCCTGAATCTACCTTAATCGCTTTTTCAATTTCTTTTGCTAGCCCTGCTATTGTTGGTTTTTCAAATAAATAACGTAAAGGAAGCTCTACTTGAAATACTTGCCGTATTTGGGACATTACGCGAGTGGCGATTAAGGAATGTCCTCCCAATTCAAAGAAATTATTATCAATACCTACTTTATCTATACCGAGTACTTCTGCCCAAACACCCGCTAATAAATTCTCAATTGGTGTGGAAGGAGGGGTAATATTTGATGATGATACTTGTGTTAATTCGGGTGCAGGCAGCGCTTTGCGATCAAGCTTACCATTAGGCGTGAGCGGTAGTGCCTCCAATGTGACAAAAGCTGCTGGCACCATGTAGTTTGGCAACTTTGATTCTAAAAAGCTACGTAGTTCAGTGATTACCAGTGTTTGCTCTTTTTGAGCAACTACATAAGCGATTATTCGTTGAGAATTTGCTGAATCTTCGCTGATTATAACTACAGTTTCTCGCACTGCTGGGTATTGGCTGATGAGTGTTTCGATTTCTCCCAGTTCAATCCGGAAACCACGGAGTTTCACTTGGTTATCAATCCGACCAATGTATTCTATCTCTCCATTCGGCAAATAACCGGCTAAATCTCCTGTTTTGTACAGACGTGCTGATTTATTACTAAAGGGATTGGGTATAAATTTTTCTGCTGTCAAATCAGGACGATGGAAATAGCCTCTTGCAAGTCCTTCCCCGCCGATACACAATTCGCCTGCTACACCCACAGGAACTAACTGGTTATATTGGTCGAGGATATAAAGCTGCGTGTTTGCAATTGGGGAACTAATTGGTACGGTGTTGTTAACAGTTTGTACCAGCCTAGCGGCTGACCAAATGGTGGTTTCGGTGGGACCGTACATATTCCATAAAGAATCGCATCGGTCGAGTAACTGATTTGCTAGGTGTCTGGGTAAAGCTTCGCCACCACAGAGAATTTTTAATTGATGATCTCCATCCCAACCTGCTGCCAAAAGTAGCTGCCATGTCGCTGGTGTGGCTTGCATGACCGTAGCTTTGGAGTCAGTTAGTTTTGCTGACAACTGTGTTCCGTCTGAGACAATTTCCCGGCTGGCGACTACCAAGCGAGCACCTACTATGATTGGCAGGAACAGTTCTAATGCCGCAATATCAAAGGAATAAGTAGTGACTGCTAGCAAGGTGTCTTCCTCAGTTAACCTTGGGGCTTGTCTCATGGAGTACAAAAAGTTGCTCAGAGCAATGTGGGGAATTTGCACGCCTTTTGGTTTGCCTGTGGAACCAGAGGTATAGATGACATAAGCTAGGTTGTCAGCGGTTAGCTCAGAGAATAAATTTTCCTGGCTTTGTTGAGCTATCAGATGCCAATCAGTATTTAAACAAACTACTTTAGCTTTGTGTTGCGGCATTGCCTCCAAAAGCGACGCTTGAGTTAGCAACACTGGCGCTTGTGAATCTTCTAGTATATAAGCTATGCGTTCTTGAGGATAGCTAGGGTCTAACGGTACATATGCACCACCTGCTTTGAGGATGGCTAATAACCCGATGACCATTAAGAGCGATCGCTCTACACAAATCCCTACCAATACCTCTGATTTTACACCCAGCGAGCGCAAGTAGTGTGCCAATTGGTTGGCTCTGGCATTTAGTTCCCAATAGGTTAGCTGTTCATCTTCAAATACTACGGCTACTGCATCAGGCGTTCTTTCTACCTGCGTTTCAAATAATTCATGGATACATTTATCTTGCGGATACTCAACCTGAGTCTGATTCCACTCCACAAGTAACTGATGTCGCTCATGTTCTGTCAAGAGCGACAACTCACCAAGACGTTGCTGCTGATTGGTAGCCATGCCCTCTAGCAAAGTCTGCAAATGTCCTAGCATCCGTTTGATAGTGTCAGTATCGAAGCGATCGCTATCATCGCAACTAATCTTGAGCAACAACTCGTCACCTGGAATCACGATTAGGGTTATAGGATAGTTAGTCTTTTCAAAGCCATGAAAATCCTCTATCTCCAAATTTATATCCCTCTGCCGTACAGAAGCATCTATAGTATAGTTCTCAAAAACTACTATACTCTCAAACAGAGATAAATCTTTAGGAACTTCGCTCCATCCTTGGACTTTCACTAACGGACAATACTCGTATTGACGTGCCTCAACTAGTTGATCTTTGATTTTCTCAAGCCAAGGCAAAAGAAATTCTTCGGGTGATACTTGTACTCTAATCGGCAGTGTGTTGATAAACAGCCCTACCATAGACTCGGCTTTAGCTAAAGTAGAAGGACGACCAGAAGTTACTGCCCCAAAAACTACGTCCTCCTGACCACTGTAGCAACTTAATAGCAAAGCCCAAGCTCCCTGTACTAGGGTATTTAGCGTTAACTGGTGTTGCTTTGCTACAGATTGCAATGCTGCTGTTGTTACTACAGAAAGCTTTACTTCTCCCTCGTCATAGTCATCCGTTTGAGTCAGTAATTTTCTAGCTCCTTGATTCACCGATAGCTGTGTCGGAGTGGTAAAACCTTTAAGCATCTGTCGCCAGAAAGTCTCAGCTTCAGATAGGTTTTGTTGCTGTAGCCAGACAATGTAATCTCGATACGGGCGAATTGATTCTAAGTATAAGTCTTGACCATTGCTGAAAGCTTTGTAACAAGCAAGGACTTCCTTAAAAACTAAGGCAACAGACCACCCATCTAGCAACAGATGATGATGACTCCAGGTAAAGTTATAGGAAATGTCAGAAAGTTGAACCAGTGTTAAGCGCATCAATGGTGCTTGCTTAAGTTCAAAGCCACTAGAGCGATCGCTTTGCAAAAAAAGTTCTAACTTTTGTTGTTGTTCTTCTGGGGAGAGATGCTGCCAATTATACTCCTGCCACGGTAAGGTTACCTGTCGATGCACAATTTGTACTGGTTCTTTTAAGCCTTCCCAAACAAAGCAGGTTCGTAGAATTGAATGTCGTTCTACAATATGCTGCCATGCGCGATGAAACGCTGTAACGTTGAGCTTTCCTTGAAGAGTCCAACTAAATTGTTCAAAATAGACACCAGATTTAGGAGCTGCAAGACTGTGGAACAGAATGCCCTGCTGCATGGGCGAGAGGGGATAAAAATCTTCTATGTTTTTGTTTTTCACACCCATGTCAGATATCTCCTATAGCTGCTGTAATGGCATCGAGATCGGTTTGATCCCATTGGCTTTGCTGAAAATTTGCAAAGTCGGAAGGGGTAAAGCCTCCCGCATCGGGAGATTGGCAATGAGCAATAAGCGATCGCAGTGTCTCAATAAACTTTTGAGCAAGTACTTCAATCGTGGTGTGCCGATGCAACTTATTGCTGTAAGTCCAGCTCATTTCCAGATGTCCCTGATAAATACCACCGTTAATTTCCAGTAAGTGAGTTCGTTTACTTCGCAAACTACGAGTGGAACCACTCGACCCTTGCACTAAGCTAAACAAAGATGATTCTGGTAAAACTTGATCGAACTGTCCTAAATAGTTGAAAGCAACTTCAGCCTTTGACGAGGAAAATTGTTCGGCTATTTGCTTGTCCTGACTAAGATAGCGCAGTAATCCATAGCCAATACCTCGATTTGGAATTGCTCGTAGCTGCTCTTTAATCGACTTCAAGGCTTTTCCTGGATCGTTGGCATTTTCAAGATTTAGGTGTACTGGGAAAATAGTTGTGAACCAACCCACAGTCCTCGATAAGTCCACATCCTCGAAGATTTCTTCTCGCCCATGCCCTTCCAAGTCAATTAGTAGAGAATTTTCTCCCGTCCACTGGTTAAACGTTAATATAAGTGCTGTTAACAATACATCATTAATTTGTGTCCGGTAAGCTGCTGGTACTTGTTGCAGCAAACTTTGGGTTTCTTCTGCGGACAGCGATATTGATACAATAGAAGCGGTTTCTTCTATATTATTTCTACCAGGAAAATCTCTTGGTATAGGCGAAACCGATTGATATTGTGTTGTATGCCAGAAGTCTAGCTCTGAAAGTAGTGCTGAAGATTGTGCATATTTTTGTAGACGGCTAGACCATTGTTTGTAAGAAGTTGTTTTGGGTGGCAACTTTATTGCTTTGCTCTGAATAATTTGCTGGTAAGCTGTTTGAAAATCTTCAATTAAAATTCGCCAAGAGACACCATCAACAGCTAAGTGGTGAATAATCCAAAGCAAGCGGTTGGCTTGATTGTCGCCCAAGTTGAAAAGCGCAACCCGCAATAACGGTCCTTGTGATAGATTTAAGCTGGCTTGCAGTTTAGTTGCTGCTGCTTCTATTGCTGCCGATTGTCGATCTTTTGGCAGTACTGAAAAATCGAAGCATGTCAGTGGTATTACATCATCAGGACTAACGATAAGTGCTTGAGTACTAAATTCCTCCTGTATAAATCGTAAACGTAGGACATCATGATGTTTTTGTAGAGACTCTATGATTTTCTCTAAGACTACAGGGTCAATGTTCTGCTTGCTTTCTAAGAATACAGCCTGATTCCAGTGGTGTGCTTCTGGTTGCTTTTGTTCAAAAAACCATTGCTGAATGGGTATTAGCTCTAGCGCTCCAGTTAACACTCCTTGTTCAGCTTGAACTTTCTGAGTTGTACCAATTACTGTCGCTAATTGGGCAATAGTTTGGTACTGAAACATTTGCTTAGGAGTTAGGTGCAGCCCTGCTTGGTTGACTTTGGATATTACTTGAAGGCTAAGAATAGAATCTCCACCTAATCTAAAAAAGTTATCGTTTATACCTATATTTTCCAGACCTAATACTTCTGCCCATATAACAGCCAACTGCTTTTCAACGGTCGTCTGTGGTGCAATAAAGGTTTCTTCCAATTCAGGTCTTACTGTATCAGATGCAGGCAGCGCTTTGCGATCAAGCTTACCATTGGATGTTAGTGGTAGTGCCTCCAATGTGACAAAAGCTGCTGGCATCATGTAGTTCGGCAACTTTGACTCTAAAAAACTACGTAGTTCAGAAATTGTTAGTGTTTGCTCTTTTTGAGGAACTACATAAGCAACTATTCGTTGAGAGTCTGCTGAACCTTCGCTGACTATAACTACAGTTTCTCGCACTACTGGGTATTGGCTGATTACTGCCTCTATTTCTCCCAGTTCAATCCGGAAACCACGTATCTTGACTTGGTGGTCAATCCGACCTAAATATTCAATGTCTCCATTCGGCAGATAGCGGGCTAAATCACCAGATTTATAAAGGCGTGCGCTTGGTTTGTCACTAAAGGGATTAGAAATAAATCTTTGGGCTGTTAGTTCTGGTCGGTTTAAATAACCCCGTACCACACCAGCACCACCAATATACATTTCACCTGGTACTGCAATAGGTACTGGCTGCCCATAGCTATCTAGTAAGTAAACTTGCAAGTCAGGAATTGGACGACCAATAACACTTGCTGGTGCTACTTCTAAGTCTGCTATTTTTAGCGGACGATATGTGACATGCACGGTCGTTTCCGTAATACCGTACATATTGACTAACTGTGGTGACTCGTCGCCATGACGCTCAAACCAAGGTCTTAAACTCTCAAGTTGCAACGCTTCTCCACCAAAAATTACTTTTCGCAGGCTTAAGTTGTTACTATTTCCCAGCGATTTCTCTACCTGCATCAGTTGACGGAAAGCGGAAGGTGTCTGGTTAAGTATCGTTACTTGCTGTGTTAATAGTAATTTATAAAAGTCTTCAGGTGAACGACTCAGCCAGTACGGTACTACTATCAATCGTCCACCATAAAGTAAGGCACCCCAGATTTCCCAAACGGAAAAATCAAAGGCTATAGAATGGAATAGTGTCCATACATCCTGTTGGTTAAAGTTATACCAGAATTCAGTTGTTGCCAACAGACGAACTACATTGCTGTGATTGACTAAGACACCCTTGGGTTGACCTGTTGAGCCAGAGGTGTAGATAATATAAGCTAGGTTATCAGTTGTACATTCACTAATTGGATTTTGTAAGCTTTGTTGAGCTATACTTTCCCAATTCGTGTCTAGACAAACAACGCTAATCTGATTTTTCGGTAAATTCTCTATCAGGTGCTGCTGTGTTAGTAATACTGACACCTGAGCATCTTGCAATATGAAAGCTAAACGTTCTGGTGGATACGCCGGGTCTAAGGGTACATATGCACCACCTGCTTTGAGGATGGCTAATAGTCCGATGACCATTAAGAGCGATCGCTCTACACAAATCCCCACCAATACCTCTGGTTTTACTCCCAGCGAGCGCAAATAATGCGCCAATTGGTTAGCTTTTGCGTTCAGTTCCCCATAGGTCAACTGTTGGTCTTCAAATACTACAGCTACTGCATCAGGCGTTTTTTCTACTTGCGCTTCAAATAATTCATGGATACATTTATCCTGGGGGTAATCAGTAGTTGTATCATTCCAGTTAACTAAAAGAGTCTGACGCTCAGGTTCTGTTAATAGCGGCAAATCTGATAAACGCTTCCCTGGTTGGTTAACAATACCCTCTAACAAATTGGTAAAATGCCCCACCATTCTCTCAATAGTCGCAGCATCAAACAAATCTGTGTTGTACTCCCACCACCCCCACAGTTCTGGTTTTGAATCCACCACATGAAGCGCTAAATCGAATTTAGCTGTTTCACTATGGTTTTGAAGCCATTTTAGAGTTAGTCCTGGTAGCACCAAATCTTTTTTAGTATCTTCCTGCAAAGCAAAGGTTACTTGAAACAGTGGGGTATGACTGAGATTTCGCTCAGGGTGTAGTTCTCCCACTAATCGATCAAAAGGTAGGTCTGCATGGGCATAAGCTCCTACGCATACTTGGCGCACTCGATTGAGCAATTCTAAAAAACTTGGGTTTCCAGAAAGGTCTGTACGAAACACAAGGGTATTGACAAAAAAACCGATTAGTCGTTCAATATCAGCATGGTTGCGATTAGCAATTGGAGAGCCAATGCAAATGTCTTCTTGACTTGTGTAGCGGTACAATTGTGCTTGAAATGCCGCTAACAAGGTCATAAACAGGGTAACTCCCTGCTTCTTGCTCAAAGACCTCAGCATACCAGTCAAGTGTGATGATAGCTTAAAAAAGCTAGCTGCTCCTTTGAAACTTTGTGCTGGAGGTCGCTGACGGTCTATTGGCAGAGACAAAGTGGTTGGAGCATCTGCCAGTTGCTGCTTCCAATATGAAAGTTGGGTTTTTTCTCGCTCACCTTGCAACCACTGATGTTGCCAGATAGAATAGTCTGCGTATTGAATGGGTAGTTCTGAAAGCGGGGAAGATTTATCAGCAGAGAAAGCTTCGTATAATACAGCTAATTCTTGGTTAAGCACTTGTATTGACCAGCCATCACAGACAATGTGGTGGATGACTAACAAGAGTAAATGTTCCTGTTCACCAGTCTGTAATAACATCACTCGCAGCAACGGACTGGATGCTAAGTCGAAAGGCTTTTGAGCAACTTCAGCAGTTAGCCGCTCAACTTCAGCATCTTGCAATGCTTGGGGTAAGTCGCTCAAGTTGATCATTGGCAACTCTACAGTCAAAGTGGGATGAATTACTTGAACTGGTTGCTCATCTAAAGTTTCAAAAGAGGTTCGCAGAGATTCATGACGTTTTACAATTTCATTAAGACTCTTCTCTAATGCTGCAAAATTCAGAATACCTTTTAACTGTATACACGCAAATTCGTTGTAAACAGAACTTTGGGGTTCTAACTGTTGGAGAAACCATAGTCGCTGCTGGGGTGCGGACAGAGGAACTGGACTTTGCTGGGTGCGGCAAGGAATAACTATTTGATGAGTATCAGGCTCATGCTCACCTCCTAAGCGCTTTTCTAAAATTGCTTGTTTAGCAGGTGAAAGCTTAGAACGTCGTTTAATAATTTCATCTACTTTGCTATCCATAATATTAGTCTTATAATTTATCAATATTTTATTAATAAACAATTAATCAATTACTTGAAAATTTACATACGAAGGTATAGGTTGAATTCGAGTTAAATCATTTTCAAAAACAACTGAATTTCCATTATTTTCAATTTCTTTAAAGCCAGCAAATTTATAAGATATATACATCATTCTATTGCGATTGTTTGGTACAAACTCTGCCAAAAGGCGAACATTATTGCTTTGAGACAAATTCATAACATGATTCATCATAATTGTCCCGACTCCCCTCGACATAACGCGACAAGACATTAGTAAAAGCTTGATTGTCCATGATTTAGACTGGCATTCAATCAGAACTAAACCTATTTTTCCATAGCTTCCATACTTATCTTCCAGATTTGCAATCAGCAGTTTATGATTTTCTGATTGACGAAAATGATTGAGTTCGTCATAGGAGTACGTATAACCAGTTGTGTTCAATTGGTTGGTTCGTAACGTTAATTCTTCTGCACGCTGCAAATCTTCTTCTTTTGCAGAGGATATTGTGAAATTCATGTTGAGAGTAGCTAAGAATTCATCTGTTGTGCCTACAAATTCTTTCTCTACATTTTGACGCTCTATATCATTAATATACATCAATCTTCTAATTCGTGAATCTTCCGTAACAAAACGGGGATTCATGACTGCCATATCTAAAATATCTCCTATATCATCTGCGTTGATACAGAGAATTTCTGGCAGGGTAAATTTTACTTCTTCTAGTTCAAATAATTGATCATCAACAAAAGCGATCGCATCCAGACCAATATTCAGTAACTTAGCAATTTCTTTCAGAGAAGTAGCTTTAGAGTTCCAATTTATTTGTGGATATAAAAAATATTCTGTTAAACCAAATTCATCTAGTTTGGCTATTGCTGTAGCACGTTCGTTCTTACTAGCTATAGATTGTAGGATACCACGATTATCTAAAGTATGAATAAGATTTACTATATTTTCTCGCCGATAAACTTTCTCATCTTCCAGCAAAACTCCGTGCCATAGGGTATTATCTAGATCCCAAACGACACATTTAATAACTTTTTTGTCTTTTTGTTTGCTATTTATGTCTTGCTCTTTAGTACTAATCATATCTTAAATTCTCTCTGCTAATTTATTTTCCAGAATAGTAGGAACAGTTGAAAAAAGATAATCTTGATAACCTGAGTCTGCGATAGTAATTTCTTGAATTTGAGTACTCCCTTCAATGATTTCCATGATTTTAGAGTCTCGTAAATACCTTTCTACAGGGTATTCACTACTACAACCATTGCCACCATGAATTTGCACGGCATCATTTGCTATTTTGGTAGCTACTATGGATGCAAAATACTTCGCAATGGAAGTCTCCATAATCGAGTTGGGGTCGTTAATGTCTTTGAGATAACCAGCTTGATAACATAATAGCCTTGCTGCTTTCACGTTAGCGATCATCTGACTAATCATTTGGCGGATTAATTGATGTTCTTTAAGATAAACGCCAAACTGTTTTCGCTCATTTGTATACTTGATACAAGCTTCCAAACAAGCTTGAGCAATACCTACACAACCCGATGCCACACTATATCTACCATAATCAAGTGCAGTAGCAGCAATGTAGGAAAATCCAAAACCCAGTTTACCTACTAAATTTTCTAAAGAAACGTGACAGTTATTAAATTGCAATTCTGCTGACATTGAAGCCCTAACACCTAAAATACCAGACATCGGTTTGACTGAAAGTCCTGGACTATTTTTTTCAACTAAAAAAGCAGTGGGTTTACCCTCACATTTAGCAAAGACCAAAAATACATCTGCTATTTGTCCATAGGTAATCCATTTCTTTTGCCCATTTAAAATATAAGCATCATCAGCAAGTGTTGCTGTTGTTTCTACACTTTTGGCATCGCTACCTACATTAGGTTCGCTTAATGCAAAAGCAGCTATCATTTCTCCAGATGCAAATTTGGGAAGCCAATACTGTTTTTGAAATTTATTACCCCATTTACACAAAGCATGAGCAACCATGTTGTGAACTGTCAGCAAACTCCGCACAGAAGAACATCCCCGTCCAATTTCCTCATTGAGAATGGCATAGGTAATCATGTCCATACCTTGACCGCCATATTCGTGAGGTAATATGGCACCGAGAAAACCACGTTCAGCTATTTTTATAATTAGTTTTGGCGGAGTAAATTCTTTCCTATCCCATTCCCCAGCATCAGGACATATTTCCTGATTGACAAAAGCTCTAAATTCAGCTTTAGCATTTTTTTGTTGAGCAGATAGTTCTAGTTTCATAATACCATTTATGCCACGTAAAATGGCAATTTATATTTTATTGCTGCACGAGAATAGCAGTTTTACTTTCAATTAAATTAGCGATAGAGTTTATTGTGCGGAAATTTTCAAATTCTAAGTCTTCGTTTTCAATGACAATCTGAAACTCTTGCTCTACAAACAAAACAAGTTGCATGGCAAACATAGAATTGACAAACCCTAGAGCAAAAATGTCTTCATCTGGTTGCAAATCATGATTGCCGAAAAATTTTGAAAGGAAAGTTTTTATTCTAACTTGAATTTGGTTCATTAGTCTTGATTATTCCTATTGATATACGTAAAATCCTTTTCCACTTTTTCTTCCATGCAACCCTGCATCTACCATTTTTTTTAGTAAAGGGCATGGTCTGTACTTACTATCGTTAAAGTTTTCGTACAAGACTTGGATAGAAAATAAAATGGTGTCTAGCCCAATCAAATCAGCTGTTTCTAAAGGTCCCATTTTGTGCTCAAAACAGCTTTTAAAAATTTTGTCTACATCTTCCACTGAGGCAACTTGGTCTTGTAGTAAGAAAATGGCTTCATTAATCGTCAACATTAAAACTCGGTTGGAAACAAAACCCGGTGAATCATTAACAATTATGCATTCTTTACCCATCTGAGCTAGCATTTTTTTTGCTGTCTCAATTGTTGTGTCAGAGGTATGATATCCACGAATCATTTCCACCATCGGCTTCATGGGTACAGGATTCATAAAGTGAATACCAACAATTTTATCGGCACGCTTGGTGACTGAAGCAATGCGGGTAATGGGAATAGCTGATGTGTTAGCGGCGAATACGCAATCTGCCGGACAAATAGAATCTAGTAGTGGATATATCTTTCTTTTAATATCCCATTTTTCGGTGACATTTTCAACTACAAAATCTACATTTTCCAGATTTTTATAGTTTGTCGAAAACTCTATTTTTTCGATGATACCATCTGGAGTTTCTTTGCGCTCGCTTTTTTTGAATAAACCCTGAAAGCGGATATTATTCCTGATTTCCTGTTTAGCTTTATCCAGGATATTTTCCGAAATATCTACTAGAATGACTTGATGACCTGTTTGGGCGAGGTTTTGTGCAACCCCTATTCCCATTACCCCTGCACCAACAACACCTACTGTTTGAATATTCATAATTAATCCGGTAAGCGAATATTTTTCCTGATTTTCAGTTAAGCTTTTCCAAATTAAAATTAGCTTAAACTTAAGATAATTTTTCTAACTCCTCTATGATAATTTCTTCAATAACCAGAGCCAATTCAGATACGGAGGGTGCCTCAAAGAGGGAACGAATAGATAGTTCTACCTGGAACTTTTTACGAAGCTGAGAAATTAGTACGGTTCCTATTAAAGAGTCTCCTCCTAACTCAAAAAAGTTGTCATGAATACCTACCTGCTCAATCCCTAGTAATTCTTGATAGATATCAGCAATCCTAGACTCACTCTCACTGGTAGGAGCAACATAAGCAGTTCTCAGTTGAGGTCTTTGGTATACCGATTTAGATATGTTGGACTTCTCTAGGACTTTCAAGGAAAATTTCTGCTCAACCTCAGTCAGTAAATCCTGCGTTGATACAACTATCTGAGGCACCGTGCTACTGAACAGAATCCGTCTAAATGCCTCAATGCCTTCTTCTGGGGTCATCCCTGGCGCAATCTCTTTCTCTGTTATAGCCTTATACCGTGTTTCAACAGCTACCGCCGTTCCTAAATTGCTCCATCTATCCCAGTCAATGGCTCTGGTAAACTTGCCATATTTAGAAACACTGTAGTGAGCGAATGCGTCAAGAAAGGCATTTTCAGCAATGTAGTCTACCATACCCGCTACAGGTTGAAATGTACTACTTGATGAACAGAGTACAAAGAAATCCAGTTTGGCATTCTTAAAGAGAATATCGAGGATTTGTGTTCCCCTGACTTTCGGTGCAAGAGCACTTGCTGCTGCCGCTTTTGTTTTTAGTTGAATAAGACCTCCTCCTGGAACTACTGCGGCATGAATCACCCCATGAATCTGACCAAATTGATGATTGGCCTGAGCGATCGCTGCTGACATTTGTTCAAGGTTGGCAACATCAGCGCTGACTACCAATACCTCTGCACCCAACGCCTCGATCGCTTGTAATTTTCGGATTTTACAGCTGATACTGTCGGATTCATCATGAGTGGATAGCCATTGTAACCACTCGTTGCGATCGGGAAAAGCTGAATGCCCAGTCAGTATCAGTTTTGCTTTTACGGTCTGTGCCAGATACTCAGCCAGCACTAGACCAACGCCTCCTAATCCACCCGTAATCAGATAGACTCCCCCTTCCCTTAAGCGTGGTTTTCCTTCAACAGTTTCATACAGTTGGATTGGCTCAAAGGTCTGCACCCACCGATGATTGCCACGGTAGGCAATAATCTGATCGGATGGTTGAGTAGTCAGTTCTGTCAGTAGCTGGTTTACGAGTTTATCCCCTTGCCAACTTTCTAGTTCAGGAATAACAACATCAATACTACGACAGTTTATGTTTGGGTACTCTATCGGAATAATTTTACAGGGTCCAAGAACTAGTGCTTTCTCTGGAGACAGCACCTCTTCACCTGTTAATTCCTGCATATTATTTGACACGATTCCAATTTCAAGGGAATCTGTAAGATTTTGTTCTCCAATTGCCTGCGTTAGAAACAGCAAACTGTAAAAGTCTAAATCTTGAGAGTCTACCGATTCAAGTCCTAATTCTATATGATCAGGTGGTGTAACACTCCACAAATAAACAATTGTTTTTGGGGTCAAGTCCAGGGTGCAAAGTTCTTTGAGCAGGGTGTCGTAGTCATCCCGTTGCTGAGGATTGATCGTATATACGTGTTGATCAAGTCCATCTGTAGAAGATTTGCTCTCGCTACGAAATTGCTCTCCCATCTTGACAGTAATAACATTCTGGTTCTCAAGTTTGAGTCGCTTCACTATTTGGACACCCAAGCCGCACTCATCGATAAATATTAACCAGCATCTTGACTGAGTCAATTTCAAAGGCTGGGGTGGCATTGAGCGTTTCCAGGATGGGATATAGAACCAGTCAGCAATGTCCGGCTTTTTATCTGACAAGACTTGAGGCATCTTGTCAACATCTTTTTGATCGACTAAAGCTGTAAATGCTGCTGGTGCTGATAATGCTGTTGACGAAGAAGCCTGAGCAACAAAAACATGTTCCCCAAAGGCTTCAAATTCAGAGAAAGCTGCCACCTCAATAAAACCACAGGAGTTTAGTGCTTCTTGCCACTGCTCTTTTGATAAAAATGGATTAGCCATGTTGCGGCTGCCTTTTTCATCTTCTATGGGATTCATGATTAGAGCATCAATCATGTCCGACTCTGGTCTAGGTTGAGTGATTTCCCACAGCAGTAAGAAGCCTCCAGGAGCTAATAAAGAGCGAACATGCTCTAGGGTTTGTTCGATGTTGCGGGCTATGTGCAATACATTGACGGCTACTACTACATCATAGCTGTGGCTATTGTACCCCTGGTCTTGAGGCGATCGCTCGATGTCTAGTAAGCCATATTGGACAAAAGGATACGCACTAAACTTATTTTTGGCATCTTTGACAAAAAAACCGCCCACATCGGTAAAAGTATAGTTTGTTTGCTGGGATGCTAACACAGGTAGTAATTCCACCGTGGCGATCCCAGTTCCACCGCCGATTTCTAAAATTCTGAGGTTCACGTCTGGTGGTAAAGTCATTGCCAGCTTTTCCACCATTGCCCGCATAATGCCTCTTAAGTAAACCTCAGAGGGCAAGTATTGTCGAGAAATTTCTCCTTGGTTGACTAATGTAGCAACATGCAACTCTAATGGTTCTTTTTGACCAGTAAGCACAGCTACCAGATTTTCACCAAATATCTGGATCAGGTTTATATTTTGAGGTGTATCTGCCCATCTGACTCTGACTTCTTCTAGAAGAGTGTCGATATGGTCTTTTGACGATAGTAAAAAGTTTGTAAATAAACCCTCCTCTTGCTGTAACTGACCTTGCTCTACCAGTACTTCCAGCCACCTACACAACAGTTCACGGTATTTAGGAATTATAGAACATTGCTCAAATAATTCCTCAATAGAATATTTTTTGACTGGATCGCTAAATGTACCTAAATGTTTCAGGGCAAGGCTCATGTAAGCAGTACATAAATGATCTAACCATTGTTCGTTTGCTCGATAAGTTTGGTCGTCAAATTCCAAGCTCCCTTGAATCGCTTGCATCTGAGCAACTTCTACCAGAGATTTCCAAAGCTCTGATGCTGTTGGTCTTGGGTGAAACTGTCTGGGTGAAAGTGATGGTTGTGGTTCAATCCAGTAACGTTGGCGCTCAAAGGGATAAGTCGGTAAGGGAACGCGATGACGGCGCTCATTGGCATAAAAGCCCGACCAATCAATCTGGACTCCTGAGAGCCACAATTGACCTAATGTCTTAAGCAAGAAAGCCAAATCTGGCTGTCGCTCGTAGGAATGCCGGAGCGAGGGCAGTACAATTTGATCTGTAAAGGAGCCGTTATCCAAACACTGTAAAGCTAAACTGCTCAGTGTCTGTCCCGATCCCACCTCCAACAGAATCGGATTTTGTTTTTTCCACAATTGTTGAACTCCATCTGCAAAACGCACGGTTTCGCATAGATGCTTTGCCCAGTATGTGGGATCTGTAGCTTCGGCTGCTGTAATCCAAGTTCCCGTGACATTAGATAAATAGGGAATTTTGGGTGGCTGGAGGCTGACAGTTTTTACCAAGTCGGTGAATGGTTGTGCGATCGCATCCATCATTGTTGAATGAAAGGCATGGGAAGTTTGCAAACGCCGACAGGCTAATCCCCTTTCAGTCAACTTGCTTTCTAATTCATCGACAGCATCTATGACTCCAGCAATCACACACTGTTGCGAACCGTTGATTGCTGACAAAGAAAGATTCTCACTCAACAGAGGATGCACCTGTTCTTCTGAAAGGGGGACAGCCAACATTGCGCCACTTGGTAATTCCTGAATCATTTGCGCTCTTTTGGCGACGAGAGTCAAAGCATCTTCAATAGACAACACCCCTGCTAGCGTAGCCGCGACATATTCACCGATGCTGTAGCCAATCATTGCCGCCGGACGAATTCCCCATGACATCCACAACTGGGCCAAGGCGTACTCAATGACAAAAATAGCTGGCTGAGTGAGATAAGTTTGATTGAGTTTTTGAGTGCCTACATCTGCTTGTTCTGTCCCACGACCTAACATTTTTCGCAAATCTAGCCCAGCAGCAAGAGTGTTTTGTTTTTGCTGAGTGTCATTCTCACTGTTTTTAGTGGGATACAGGACATCTCGCAAATCTTGACCAAGAAGCGGTTTGAGAAATTCACAACAGTAGTCAATTTGTTGCCGAAATGTTGGTTCATCTTGGTAAAGTTCACCAGCCATGTTGACATATTGAGTACCCAGCCCTGGAAACATGAAGGCTAGAGGACGTTCTTCAGTTTCTTGAATACTGGCAAGTAAGCGCTTTGGATCTTCAAGTGCAGCGATCACATCTGCAATATCCCGACAAACAAAAGTCTGCCTATGTTCAAAAGCTTGTCGTCCACACTGCAATGTGTAAGCAACATCCGCGAGGTTTAAATCGGGATGCTGTTTGAAGTAATCTGCCAAATTGACAGTAGCGCTTTTTAATGCTGAGTCTGTTTTAGCTGAAAGTAATAATAACTGCCAAGGACGAGAAGGGCTAGATTTTGGAAGGGTTGGGGCTTCTTCCAAAATTACGTGAGCATTAGTCCCACCTATACCCAGAGAACTCACACCTGCACGGCGAGGAATATGAGTAGTTTTCCATTCCGTCAGCTTGGTGTTGACGTAAAAAGGACTGTTGGCAAAATCAATCTCCGGATTGGGTTGTTCAAAGTTTAAGCTGGGGGGTATTTGCTGATGTTTGAGAGCCAGAGTCGCCTTAATTAAGCTTGTAACCCCTGCGGCTGCGTCTAAATGACCAATATTTGTTTTGACTGAACCGATCGCACAGAAGCCTTTTTTATCGGTACTTTCACGAAACACGTTTGTTAAAGCAGAAATTTCAATGGGATCGCCTAAGACAGTTCCTGAACCGTGAGCTTCTATATAGCTAATGGTTTCAGGTTCCACTCCAGCCAAAGCCAGTGCTTCCGCGACTACATCTGCTTGTCCGTTAACGCTGGGTGCTGTGTAACCGATTTTACCAGAACCATCGTTATTGATGGCGCTACCTTTAATTACAGCATAGATATGATCACCATCAGCGATCGCCTCAGCTAACCGTTTTAAAACTACAATGCCTACCCCATTACCAATAATCGTTCCCCTGGCTTGAGCATCAAAGGCGCGACAGTGCCCGTCAGGTGATAAAACACCGCCTTCTTGATACAAATACCCGGTTTTTTGGAGAATATTAATCGATACTCCCCCCGCTAAAGCCATATCGCATTGGTAATTTAATAGACTTTGGCAAGCGAGAGAGGTGGCAACTAAGGAAGTAGAACAAGCAGTTTGTACTGTCAGACTTGGGCCAGTAAGATTTAATTTATAGGAAACGCGAGTCGCTAGGAAATCTTTATCGTTACCAATTGCCTTTTGAAAAATGCTAGCTAATCCATTGCGATCGCTCTTTAAATCCAATGATAAATAATTATTTGAACTAGCACCAGCATAAACTCCAACCCGACTTTCACAACGTTGGGAGTCATAGCCAGCATTTTCTAATGCTTCCCATGCATATTCTAAAAATAAACGATGCTGCGGGTCTGTAATTTCTGCTTCTTTAGGGTTAAAGCCGAAGAATGAAGCATCAAATAAATCTATATTTTCTAATACAGCAAGGCTTTTCACATATTTAGGATCACTAAGTAATTCTGGATCAATTTTATAGGCAATTAATTCTGCATCTGTGAAAGTAGATATTGATTCTACTCCAGAGCGTAAATTTTCCCAAAAATCTTCAATACCATTAGCACCGGGAAAACGTCCTGACATGCCAATAATTGCAATAGCTTGTATTGAATCGTATGCTTCTGTACTATTGATTAACATTATCTTACCTCACTAATTACACATAAACCTATGATTAATAGATTGTCCAAACGACTAATATCATTTAATAACCAACAAACGCTTTCCCAAAAATCCACAATAAAAACTTTTCAAGTTTTGTCAATTCTGAGTGGTAAAAATCAAATACCAAAACTACTCGTTCTTTATTACTTTTATTCCATACTTCATGCTCAAAACTATGATCGAAAAATAAAGTTTTCCCTTCAGTCCAATTCCGCGTTTCACTTCCGACCCTAATGGCACAATTTTCTGGAATTCTTAATCCCAATTGACACATTATATCAATATTTGAAGGATCGTAGTGTGGAGGTAAGGCAACTCCTGATTTTAAAACAAGAAATACAACCTGTCCAAAAGGAATCATAAAAGATTTTAACTTAGACACAATCTTTACTGTTTTTGGAAATAGAGAGTGGGCTGCTTTAGTAAATTTACCTGCGTCCCATAACATAAATTCTCCCCAGTCATCTTCCTTGAGATGCGGATAGTAGTTACTTCCTACAAATCTTGAAACTAAATTATGTTTATTTGATCGATTTCTTAACCACTCATTTTTTATATCTTTCGCACCTTTTTCGAGCGTATCAGATATAAATTTTAACCCGTCGTAATCACAAGGTTCATACCAAGGTTTAGAAGTGAGATCAAGATATAAAAACATTCTTGGTTTTTGTTGCGGGTTACAATCATCATTATCTATGTCTATCAATCCCAAATAGAATTTGGCAGACTTTTCAAATCTCTGAACATTACCTTTAGGAAATAAATACTTTAACAATGGCAATAGCGAAAAAAGTATTTTGACTTTTATCTTATCCGACTTAGACAAAATCTGCTGACGTGGCAGCGATTCCTTGTATTCCTGCAATATGGAATTTTCAAGTGTAGTCATTCTTATTTGCCTCTATTAAGAAATTGCTTTTTTCGAGTGATAGCAGCATTTTGTTTCTCTGCAAAGTTAAGGGTTATCCTCAACTCATGTTTCACGACTGCGAACGCTTAACTTGGGATAAATGCGGGATAAACTCCATATTAAATTCAGGTAATAAGTTAGATGGCAGATGTTTATGAAAAGCTTCAATTGCTCGTTGCACACCATCTTCTACTTGAATTTTCTTGCTAATTTCAACTACGCGAGCCTGCATCGCCTTATCATTGATAGCAGTTTTAATTGCTGCTGCTAACTTTTGAGCAGACAATTGTTCTTTTTGCGGTACTGTAAAATTAATACCTAAACCAGACTGTTCTAAATGGGCTGCCCAAAACTCATGATCATTCAAAAAAATATTACCGTCATCTACAATAACAATCATACGAACACCAACTCGTAGAGAAGTCATAATTGTTCCCAAGCCAGCTTGGTGTACAACTACGGACATTTTTGGGAATAACCAGTTATGATATACCGACCCTTTTATAGATAGTATTTTATCTGTAAATTCAGTATCGTCTAGGTCGTCGTTATTGGAACTCTGCACAATTATTCTTTGTCCAGTTAGTGCTGAAAGTTCTAGTAGAACTTCTTTTGTAAAATGCTCAGGATGCCAAAGTCTACTAATATAGATCGGCGGAGATCCTTCAGATAAAAAATTTATTAGGTTTGTTGGTGGTTGCCAATTATCTGGATTATCTAGGAAGCAATAACCAGTTACATGCACATGTTCTTGCCATTCAGATGGTTTAGGCAGAAAAGAAGGACTATAACCATATAGTGCTGGGATTTTTCGCTGCTGTATATAGCGCAATACACTCACAAAAAAAAGAAGAGGAGGCAAATTCAAGATTTCCTGTCGCCACTGATTAATTGTTGGTCGAATGTATAACCAAAGAATTTGGTCAAAAAGCGGATAACTAAACCAATTGTAAATACTTCCTAAATGTTTGAAATAAGGCATATGTGAGTAATAAAAAGCTCTCGTTTGGTGGTGGGGTTGTACAGGAACTAAATAGCAAGGTATACCTAGTTTCTCTGCAATATAAATACATGGGAACACAGTTGTGTTAAACATTATGGCATCTGTTCCTTGGCATACTTGCCATAACTGAGTTAGCATCCCATTTTTATTTTTTAGTTCTTCAGAAATCCAAGCTATTTCATTTAGAGTACGGATGTTAAAAATTCTTTTTTTTAAGAAATACTCTCCAATATCTACAAGTTCCCAATCCATAGGAACAAATTCAATACCAAAACTTCTAACGAATTCTTCTGCCGCATCGTCATATGCGAATGCAGCAATCCGCACTTTATGCCCAAATTTTTCTAATCCCAGTGCTAAGGGCACATAAGGTCTAATGTCACCAGCAGTTCCTAATGTAGCAATTGTTATGTGCATAAGTTTTTACCTATTACGAAGTACGAAGCCGCTTTTTTCTGTTAACAGCTGCTTTTTGTTTTTCTGCTCTACCACGAATTTCTTTAAAAGAATCTTTTTGGCTTTGATCCTGAATTAAATAGTTAGCTAAAGAACTGATATTTGGGTATTTGAACAAATCAGTAATTAATACATTTTTAGGAAACAGTTGTTGCAGTTTGCTTTGAACTTGAAGCGCAAGTAGTGAATGACCACCTAAATCAAAGAAATTGTCATTTATTCCTACTGTTTCTAGATGAAGAACTTCCTGCCAAATCGTTGCAATTGTTTTCTCAACCTCATTGCAAGGTGCAACATGAGCAAAGGCTAAATTTGAACTTAAATCCTTGGGTGTTGGCAAAGCCCGACGGTCTAATTTACCATTTGGACTTAACGGTAAAGCGTTAAGCATTATGAAGCTAGAAGGAACCATATATTCGGGTAAGTGTTCCTTTAAATAGTCTCTTAGGCGTTGGGCTAAGTTTCCTGGGTTAATACGTTTATTGCTCCCAAACTGAGAAAAAAGTCGCTCATAAAAAGGTGTTTGCTTGAATACTCTTTGATGGTGATAAGATTTGTATTCAAATTCAATTTTTTCTCCATTTATCTTAATTAAGCGTCCTTTAATCTCGTAGTCAGGGTTTAGATTGTTATCAGACAGTGTTCCTTTACAAAAAGCTTGAATTGTATCTCCTACGGATACTTGAATACCAGGATAAAATACCGGAAAGTAAACTGGTAACCAACTATATTCATGATCGAGGATATCTATTACTTCTCCTGGAACAGTCTCCAAACTTAACCATAGTAAAAAACCATCTAATCTGGAATCTTTATTAATAGTGAAACTTACTTCATGACAGTATTCTGGTGCAACAAATCTTGTAAAATCTAAATTTTCAAAATTTTCCACATTGGATATGATATTTGATTTAGGAAATTTATTAATACATAATCTCAAATCAAATGGATACCCAACTTCTTCAAAAACTTGCTCAGTATAGTATGCTGTTAGCTCAGTAAACCTTGGATTATCTAATAATTCATCAGGAAGACAAGCAGGAGCAATTTTAGTTATAGCTTTAAAGGGTATCATGACACCATCTTGTTTTAAAAATCTTCTAGCGTCATTAAGAATTACTGTCACACCTTCAGAACCAGCTATTGTCCCCATTATTTCTGAGACACATATATCAGCGAGTTCTGGTAAATTCACTTGGGTTGCATCCCCATGAATTAAAGTTATTTTGTCTGACAAGCCTAAGTTATTGATATTAGCTTCTGCTTGACGATACGCTTCCTCGCCAATCTCAATTGCATAGACTTTCTTTGCACCTGCTTCTACACAAAATCTCGACAATATCGCATCTTTACCTGTACCAATTTCAACAACTACTTTATCTTTTACTAGCTGATTTATAGCAACTTTATAGCTATGATTCCTCAAATAATCATTGGTCATAGCGTAGTATAAGAATTCGTCGTAGACTGGGTATTCTCCTACAGATGGCCATAGTTCGATTTGGTCTTTTTGTTGGTTGTCCTGTTCACTTAATAAGTTGCCCTGTCTCTTTTCAGGAACAATATAAGCTACTAAGCGCTTATTTCCAGACACATCTTCCCTGTCCATAACCACACTCTCTTGAACATCTGAGTGTTGATTCAACAATGCCTCAATTTCCCCTAGTTCGATGCGGAAGCCACGAATTTTTACTTGATAGTCAATACGCCCTAAAAACTCAATGTTTCCATCTAATCGGTAGCGAACTAAGTCGCCTGTCTGATAAAGACGCGCTCCTGCTTCTGTAGTATAGGGATTGGGTATAAACTTTTCTGCTGTTAATTCCGGTCGGTTGCGGTAGCCTCTTGCTACACCCATACCTCCAATATAAAGTTCTCCTGGAACACCTATCGGAACCAATTCCAGAGATGAATCTAGTATATAGGTCTGAATGTTATTAATTGGTTTTCCAATTGGCAACTCACATCCCACAGTTTTAAGAGATGTTACTGTTGATAAATCGCACATTGTTGCAGAAATTGTCGTTTCTGTAGGGCCGTAGCAATTAACGAGTCGTACTTGTTCCCCTACCTGCTGCTGCCATATTTTTAAACGCGAAGGATCAGCTTTTTCGCCACCAATGAGAACTAATCGCACTGTTACAGGTAGTACTAAATTTCCCGTAGACAATTCATCTGTTAGCTGATGCCAAAAGCTAGTAGGTAAGTCAAGTATTGTAAGTTCCAAATTATTACACTGATACAGGAACTCCGATATGGAACTCAACATTTGATCAGTTCGTAGTATTAAGGTTGCACCTTGCAATAAACACGAAAATATTTCTTCGGCAGCTACATCAAAACTAATTGAAGTAAATTGTAGAATGCGATCGCTCGACTTCAGCGCAAACTCTATACATGTAGTATTAATATAAGTACTCAAGGAGCGATGCTGAATCATTACCCCTTTGGGTGTTCCCGTTGAACCAGATGTATAAATTAGATAGGCTAGGTTTTCAGGTTGTGTCTGATTAATCGGATTGTCCTGGCTGTTCTCAGCAATGGTCTGCCAGTCTGTATCTAAGCAAATGACTTGAGATTGATGTTCGGGGAGTGCATCGCATTGTACTGACGTAGTTAGTAAAACTGACACTTGGGCATCCTTTAACATCAAAGCCAGACGTTCTTTTGGGTAAGCAGTATCTAAAGGTAGATATGCACCTCCGGCTTTGAGGATTGCCAGCAGTCCAACCACCATCTCTAAAGAGCGCTGTATGCAGATTCCCACTAAAACTTCTGGTCTAACTCCCAAAGTTTTGAGATAGTGCGCTAGTTGATTCGCTCGCTGATTTAATTCTTTATAAGTTAAATGTTGGTTGTCAAAAACCACCGCAACTGCATTTGGTGTTCGTTCTACCTGTACTTCAAACAGTTGATGAATGCATTGTTCAATCTTAGATTGAAAATTTGGTATTTGGAATTTATTTGTACTAAATTCTAGTAACTCTTTACAATCTGCCTCGCTCAAAAGTGGTAAATTGGATAGCCGAGCTTGAGGATTAGTAGCAATACCTGAGAGCAAATTCTGAAAGTGTCTCAGCATTTTAGCGATGGTGGCAGCATCAAACAAGTCAGTATTGTATTCAAATGAAGCCATCACAGCTTTCTGTGTAATGTTAATAGAGACACTCAAATCAAACTGCGCTGTTTCGGTTTCTATTTTTACCGAACTCAACGTCAGACTAGGTATCTCTGGTAACTGTGAGTAATCCTGGATACTGAACATAACTTGAAACAGCGGTGTGCGACTTGTGTCCCGTTCTGGTTGCACTGCTTCTACCAGTTGGTCAAACGGCAAATCCTGGTGTGTATAGGCTCCTAAAGCCACCTTTCTTACCCGCGTCAGCAACTCATCAAAAGTCGGGTTGCCGCTCATATCTGTACGTAGTACCAAGGTATTGACAAAAAAGCCAATTAATCCTTTTACTTCATCACGATTGCGATTAGCGACAGGTGTTCCTACAGCAATATCATCTTGTCCTGTGTAACGGTAGAGAAAAGTCCCAAATGCTGCCAATAGCAACATAAATAAAGTTACACCTTCTTGACGAGCGATCGCCTTCAATTGCTTAATTACTACTTCAGACAACTCAATAGATTGTTGAGCACCGTGTGAGGTTTGTACCGCAGGTCGTGGTCGGTCAGTGGGTAGTTGTAATGCTGCTGGTATACCCTCAAGTTGTTGCTTCCAGTAAGAGAGTTGAGTTTGCAAAATTTCTCCTTGCAACCATTGTCTCTGCCAGTGTGCAAAGTCTTTGTACTGGATAGAGATTTTTGGTAGAGGTGAAGAAGTTCCGGCTAAGAATGCTTTGTACAGTGATGCCATCTCCTGTAAAAATACCTCAGTAGACCAGCCATCAGAGATTATGTGGTGCATCTCCAGTAAAAGAATATGCTCTTGCGGTGCTAAACGCAAAAGTTTAGCACGTAACAACAGTCCCTGAGTAAGGTCGAAAGGTTGTTGACTTTGTTCAGTCAAGAATTGCTCGACTGCGGCATCTCCCTGTGATTCTATACTTTTTTGATAATCTATTACTGATAAAGATAATTTTAGGGAAGCAGCAATAATTTGCATCGGCTGCCCGTTGACTGTAGTAAAAGTGGTTCTGAGAGTTTCATGTCGCCGGATAATTTCATTAAGACTTTGTTCTAGTAAAGTAACCTCAAGCTCACCTTTGAGATTAACAGCTAAGGAAATGTTGTAAGCTGGGTTACCTGGTTCCAAACGGTCGAGGAACCATAGTCGTTGCTGGGCAAAAGACAAAGGATAAACTTCGGCTTTCTGGACTTGGCTAAGAGATTCTCTTGGTATGAAAGCCTCTGCTGTTATTTGAGCGAGTATCTTAGTGACGAGCGATCGCGTACTCATCCCTTCAAAGAAGTCTGCTACAGATACTTCTACTTCTAAATCAACCTCAATCCGGTTTTTCAACTCAAATACTTTTAAAGAATCAAGTCCCAGAGTGCTTAATGGTTCTTCAGGACTGATATCATCTGGTGCGATCGCCAAAACTCTCGCTTCCTGTTCCATCAGATATGATTCTAAAAGTGCTTGACATTCCCTTGGGGAGAGTGCCAAAAGTTGAGAACGCTGTAATCGAGTTTCCTCTCTGACAATATTGCTACTTTTCAGAATATTGCTGACAACTACATTCAGTTCGCCATTCTGATATTGAGCGTGAGTTGCACGTCGTTGAATCTTACCACTGGAAGTTTTGGGGATACTACCTGGTTTAATTAAAACAACTGCATAAACTTGTACCTCATGCTCTTCAGTAACCGCTTGGCGAATTGCACTTGCTACTTTTTCTAAATTAGGTTTAGCGCGAAACTCCAATTCTTGTACAACTACGAGCTTTTCTTCATTGCTAACTTCAACTGTAAATGCTGCATTAGCACCGGGACGCAAGGATGGATGGCTGCTTTCTGCGGTTAATTCTATATCCTGCGGGTAAAGATTGCGACCTCGAATAATAATTAAATCTTTGGCTCTACCTGTGATGAAAAGCTCCCCATTCTGCAAAAAACCTAAATCCCCCGTCCGCAGAAATGGTCCTTCTCCTGTATCTGATAGATAAGCGTGGAATGTCTCCTCTGTCTCCTCTTCACGATTCCAATAACCTTGACCAACACTCAATCCAGATACCCAGATTTCCCCGATTTCACCTGGTTGACAACTCTTGAGTGTTTCCGGATTGGCAATTACTACCTTCTGTTCTGGTATGACTCGACCGCAGCTGACAAAATGGTAAACGTTATCATCTTCAACAGATGATTCAACAACTCGATTCGATTCTAATGCAGATTTCTGGATTGCTTTAACAATCGGTGATGTAGCCTTTTGCACACCGGAAACCATCAGAGTTGTTTCAGCCATTCCGTAACAGGGGTAGAATGCCTCTTTACGGAAGCCACACTCTGCAAAAGCCACTGCAAACCGCTCTAAAGTATCGTGGCGAATCGGTTCAGCTCCATTAAATGCTACACTCCAACTACTCAAGTCAAGAGTTGCTTTTTGTTCCGGAGTAATTTTTTGCACACATAGATCGTAGGCAAAATTCGGACCTCCGCTTGTTGTCCCTTGATACTTGGAGATAGCCTGCAACCAACGATAAGGACGTTGGAGAAAGGAAGCTGGAGGCATGATAATGCAAGGAAAACCTCCATACAAAGGTTGCAATATGCCACCAATCAGACCCATATCATGGTACATCGGCAGCCACGTCACGAACTTACTTTCTGCTGAATGCTCCATGAATTGGTAAGTGGTGTCAGCATTGTGCAATAGGTTCCCATGACTAATCATTACACCCTTGGGTGTCCCCGTAGAACCAGAGGTATATTGCAGAAAAGCTAAAGTATCTTTATTAATAGAGGGTTCTTGCCAACTATCTTCTATTCCCTGTGCAAGATTGTCGGTAGTTAGCCATTGTAACGATCCTAGGTCAGTCTTTTCTGTCATTAAAGACTCTACTGTAGGCAATATTTCCGTTGTCGTCAGAGCGATCGCTGCTTGTGCCGAAGTAGAAATCGCCTTTATTCTCGGTGTATTGCGCTGATTTCTGGGAGGATATGCAGTTACAGCCACAACTCCCGCATATAAGCAACCGAAAAAAGCAACTAAAAAATCTAGTCCTGCTGGATAAAGCAGTAAAGCGCGTTCCCCAGTCAAACCCAATGCTTGTAATTGAGCAGCTACTCTGCGCGATCGCCTGTCTAATTCCTGATAGGTTAGCGTTACTTCTTCTGTTTCCCCATCTAACAAGAAGATAAAAGCATCTCGATTCGGCTGGGTAGAGCTTGCTTTACGCAAGAGTTCAACAACTGTAGAACAGTTGCGTAAAGCAAGCGCGTCGTTGGCGTAGCCTCTCGTAGAGAAGACATCGCTTTCTTGAAAGCTATGAGAATATTGATTCATTTTTTCGACAGCTAGATGCACCCTAACACACTACTCATCTGACTCTCACTCTCACAAGAGAAAAATAAGCAGCAAATCCTTAATAATAACACAAAGTCTCAGCTTTGTTTGTCTACGCACGATTATAAATTACTAGGTTCTGTATTTTTGCCAGATGCCTAAAATCCGAGAATTTCGGAGATAACACTAAATATTGATGCGATCAACAAACTTAATGTTAGTTTAACTATTGTTCAATCTGACTGTAGAGGCAGTTAATACTGTCCCTGTAATCGTGAAAATATGCCTAAAAGCATATGTTTTTATGAGATTTATCACGTTATGGAGTATTTTCATCACATACCTCCTCTGATTACTACTTCTCATCTACGAGACTTATTAATCTCAAAATCTCAAGTTTAGTAGTCAACTAAACTAAGGTTGCTTAGTCGAGTTGGAAAAGATATTTACTTCCTTAATTGTAGGTCTCGACCATTGATTATTAGTTCAGCCAACCACCAATAGCACCTAAATGCTAATACTAGCGACTTGTTTATTGCAAATATTTCTCAACTTTGTTGAAATTATTTTTTATTTAACCTTAATTACTTTAACGAGAATTAGTAGCTTTAGCAATAGGACATACATTGCGATTCATTATCAAAACACTCCTATTCATCAAGTTGACTTATTTCTAGTTTTTTTCTATCTTTCGGTAGATGACAAGCCATCCTTTTTTTATACTTTGCCTCAAGTCAGAATCTAAATTCTGCATGGGGCTACATTAATTTCGTCTTATTCGGCACAAATCCGTAATTAAAGAAGCTATTTTGGCTTGATTCCATACTTGTTGAGGAGGTAGTTTTAACTACATATCACCATCTCCAGTAATGTGTCAAGCAAGTACCTGGCTTAAGAATAACTGCTGCTTGGCATCCATTAATTAAGATAATTTATTAACTATCTTGTGTCTTGGGTTACTTCATAATATTATTAAACTAATTTCAACTTAAATGATAATTGCTTTCACTAATTGTCTTGTATTTTCGGGTACGACTGAATAGTGCTATTGAGTGTGTGTGAGGGGATAGATGAAGTTAGATAAATTGTTTCAAAGCCTGCTGCTGACAGGTGCGGTTGTTCTTTTGGTCGGCACTCCTGCGACATGTGAGGAAGTACGAGAAGATAAAATAGGCAAATCTTCTACCCAGACGGTAGGGAAATCTATAGATGATAAAGTTGCAGTTACAGATACAAAATCTCCAGTATCCGCTCAAAGGAACAGAAAGCCCCGACATTTCCAGTCTCAAATAGCAAGTTCTCTGGGTCGGGTAAAGTCGGATGAATCCAGTAAAAACATTCCCCAACTGAGTGAAATCGAGCTTCCCGCGACTAGCGCTAAAATGCTGGTACAGACCCCAACACCAAGCCCAGCACCTGCAACTCAAGTTGTACCAATAACGTCCGTGAAAGCAAATCCCACTCCCCAAGGTGTGGAGGTGATTTTAGAGACAACCCAAGGGAATCAACTGCAAGTAGCAAATCGCAGTGCAGGTAACAATTTTATTGTTGATATAACTGGCGGGCAGTTGCGGTTAGCTTCGGGCGATGCTTTCACATTTCGTTCCGAGAAACCGCTTGCGGGAATTACTGAGATAACAGTTGCGAATGTTGACGCAAATACTGTGCGGGTGACGGTGGTAGGTGAGAAGGCTTTGCCCACAGTTGAGCTATTTGATGATAATGCAGGGCTGGTTTTTGCTGTAGCATCTACAGAAACCGCAACACAACCACCCCAAACACCGCCAGCAGAAGAAAAGCCAGTAACTGAGACACCGCAGGAGAAACCACTTGACTCGCAGCAGGATGAGCCGATTGAGTTGGTAGTGACGGGTGAACAGGATGGCTATCGCGTTCCCAATGCCTCAACTGCTACAAGAACCGACACACCGTTGCGTGATATTCCCCAGTCGATTCAGGTCATACCGCAACAGGTCATTAAAGACCAGCAATCAACTCGCCTAACAGAAGTGTTAAAAAATGCGCCCGGTGTCGTGGTAGGAAATCGAAGCCCTCGCGATCCTCTCAATATCATCAAAATTCGGGGCTTTGATGCTACTTATGATACTCTACTCAATGGGGTACAAGACCGTTCAATCGGGAATGTCGGGTTTGGCTCAAATATTGATCGGGTTGAAGTCCTCAAAGGACCCGCTTCGGTTTTGTTCGGTCAAGGTGGACTTGGCGGCAGGGTCAATTTGGTAACAAAGCAGCCATTGCGCGATCCGTTCTACTCCGTGGAAGCCTCTGCTGGCAGCTACAATTTCTATAATGGTGCAATTGATTTATCCGGTCCGTTGAATGATAGTAAAACGGTGTTGTATCGCCTGAATGCTTCTGCTGGAACAAACGAAAGCTTTATTGATTTCTATGAGCAACAGCAATATCTAATTGCACCTACTTTAAGCTGGCAAATTAGTGATAGAACAAAGCTGACCCTAGAAGCAAGCTATTCCCTTATAGAGGGATCCTATGATTTTGGGATACCCGCACGGGGAAGCATACTGCCTAACCCCAATGGCAAAATTCCTCGTAATCGTTCAGTGAGTGAGCCTAATTTGAATGACACCTCTAACGGTGTATTCCGGGTTGGCTATAATTTGGAACATCGCTTTAGCGATAACTGGCAAGCGCGGAGCGTTTTTCAGACTTCTTTGTTTAGGCTCAGACGAGATACTGTGTTTTCTTTCGGATTACAAGATGATTTGCGTACCTTAGAAAGAGGCGTTGAGAATTTTGACTACGATGAAAATTTTTATAATCTAGACAATTTTGTGGTCGGCAAGTTTGCAACAGGTAGTATCAAGCATGAGCTAGTCGCTGGATTTAACCTGAATAGAAATGACACTAATTCCAAAAGTCTTTTCAATGACACTACTCCTCTCGATGTTTTCAATCCTGTTTATGGAACTGCTACAGCAGCTAGTACTCCAGATTTTGATATCGAAAATACGTTGCAACAATTAGGTTTTTATCTTCAAGATCAAATTACCCTAGCAGAAAACTTCAAAGTACTTTTGGGTGGACGCTTTGATATTGCCAATCAAGAGGCTAAGGATTTAATTGCCCAAACAAACGACTTTAAGCAAACAGAAGCTTTTAGCCCTCGTGTTGGCATTGTTTACCAGCCGATTAAACCGATCTCACTCTACGCCAGCTATAGTCGTTCATTCAATCAGGCGGTATCTACATTCGGTCCAGCTCTACCGGAACCGGAGCGAGGAACGCAGTATGAAATCGGGGTTAAAGCAGATTTGACTGACCGATTAGCTACAACCTTGGCATTTTATGATTTGACTCGCACCAATCTCTCAACCACAGATCCAAACAATCCACAACGAACTATTCAAGTTGGGGAACAGCGCAGTCGTGGGATTGAGTTTGATATTTCTGGCGAAATCTTGCCAGGGTGGAATATCATTGCTGGCTATGCCTACACTGATGCAGTAATTACAGAAGACAATGATTTACCAGTAGGTAATCTGCTGAATAATGTGCCAAGACATGCGCTCAACCTATGGACAACTTACGAAATTCAATCCGGTAGTTTAAAAGGATTAGGCTTCGGTTTAGGAGCTTTTTACTACGGAGATCGGCAAGCCGACTTAGCCAACACGGCTGAGTTACCTAGTTATATACGCACAGATGCAGCTATTTATTATAAGGGGGACAATTACCGAGCTGCGATCAATATCAAGAATTTGTTCGACACTGATTATTTTGTCTCTGCACAAAACGTGAATCGGATTATACCTGGCGATCCCCTGACAATACAGGGTACAATTTCCTGGCAGTTTTGATTAATCAGATACCCATGAGAATTTCTGTACGTTACCTTACTTATCTATTGTTCTTGGTAGCATTGACGTTTACTTTTGTTTCGGCTTGTAGCATAAGTATCGATCAACGTGTTACAACTACCAAACAGCCAGTGGAAGATTGCCGAGTCGTGCAACATGCAATGGGTAAAACGTGCATTCCTCGCAACCCTCAACGAGTAGTAACTCTGTGGACAGCTACTTTGGCTAATAGCCTAGCATTGGGTATCAAACCTGTTGCATCTGTATACAACATAGGTGAACCTCTCCAAAAATATCTTCGAGGTAAAGTAGATGGAGTTGAACCTGTTGGAAGCCTAACAGAACCAAACTTAGAGAAGATTTTGTTACTTAAACCTGATTTAATTATATCGAACACTCGGTTGCAAAATATCTATAAGCAGCTATCTTACATTGCGCCCACTCTTGTGTTGAGCCTTCGTTCCCCGCCATCTCCTTGGAAGCAAAACTTGGAAGACCTTGCTAAAGTGCTAGATAAGGAAGAGGCTAATCAGCAATTGATTGACCAATATTGGAGGCGGATTGAAAAACTAAAACTTGCCTTGGGCGTTGGCGCAGCCTCTCCAAAGGAGAATCGCCGTCTCCAGATGCAAGTATCCGTTGCCACTGTGGATCAAACCTATGGAATATATATCTATGGAACAAAACATCCAACTGGTGTAGTTCTGAAAGATATTGGACTACAACGCCCATCGGCACAAAGTGGAGATTTCTTCACAAGAAGCAATATTTCTCAGGAGCATTTGTCTGATATTGATGGTGATGTTTTGTTCCTTTCCTATAGGGGAGAAGAAGCAGGTAAAGAGGCTTTAGAAAAGTTACAACAATCTCCTTTGTGGCAAAAGCTGAAAGTGGTTCAACAAAATCGGGTTTATCTGGTAGATTCTGACCACTGGTACGCTTTTGATATTTTGGCAATGAATGCAGTCATTGATGACTTATTTAAATACCTAGTCAACACACCGTAAACTTATGCCCAAGCACATTCTATTCGTCTGCAAATCCTGCCAATGCTCCTCCCAAGAAAAACCGGAAAACCAACCCGCCGATGGCACTATTTTACTTGACAAACTTAACAGTTTATGGAGCGAATATTTTCCATCAGACGAACTTGAAATTAAACCCGTTGAATGCCTGTGGGCTTGCAGTCAAGGCTGTGTTGTATCTGTATCAAGCCACGACAAACCCACCTATCTTTTCGTCAATCTTCCCCCAGAAGAAAGCCCAACAGCGTTACTAGAATTTATGCAATTGTATATCAATCATAAAGGTGCTGTAGCTTGGAAACGATTTCCTGAACTTTTACAGTCTGCTATTTTCGCGCAAATTCCGCCTGTAAGTAAGTAGTCATCATCAACTACATACACCAGAGCAGATGAAAATTAAAAGTAAACTTTGTATTTCTTATCCTACTTTTGGGATTGCTAAGTGAGATTATGAAACTTCAGACAGAGACGCAAAATTTACAGATAATTTGATAATTTCCTTGTTCTTTGTGTCTTTGTGTGATACTCAACAAATAATAATTCATACTCAAATTCAACAACGCTTTTCATCTCACCCCCGACTGCACCCGCCACAAATTAGTATAAATCCCATTCTTACCCAACAATTCTTCATGGGTTCCCGACTCAACTAATTTCCCATATTCCATCACATAAATGCGATCGGCATTACGGATAGTGGAAAGACGATGGGCGATCGCTATCGTTGTTCGATTCACAGTAATCCGTTCCAAAGAACGCTGAATCGCCGCTTCCGTTTCATTATCTACTGCTGATGTAGCTTCATCTAAAACTAGGATAGGCGGATTTTTCAAAACAGCCCTAGCTATAGCAATTCTTTGCCGTTGTCCACCAGATAATTTTTGACCTCTTTCCCCAACTATTGTCTCATAAGCTTGAGGAAGTCGCACAATAAAATCATGCGCTTCGGCAACTTTTGCAGCTTCTACTATTTGTCTATCACTAGCATCAAAAGAACCATAGGCAATATTTTCCGCAACCGTTCCATGAAATAAAAATACATCCTGACTTACCAAGCCAATACTGTGACGTAAATCATGTAAATTGAATTTTTGGATATCAATTCCATCAATAGTAATAGTTCCAGAAGAGATATCGTAAAATCGCAATAGTAATTTAACTAAAGTGCTTTTCCCAGAACCTGTAGAACCAACAATTGCAATAGTTTCTCCTGCGGGAATATGTAAAGACAATTTTTTAAGAATTGGCTCTCTGTTTGGGTAGGAAAAACTAACGTGCGTCAATTCAACTTCCCCACGCACTTTATCAATAGGTAGAGCTATGTCTCCTGTAGTAATATGAATAGGAGTATCTAATAAATCCATGATACGATTGGTAGAAGCCATAGACCTTTGATACTTATCAAATATTTCTCCTAATTCTACTAAAGGCCACAACATTCTCTGGACTAAAACAATTAGGACACTATAATTTCCAATAGATATCTTCCCATTATATGCTGCCATCCCTCCCCAAAATAACAAGGCAACGAATCCGACTAAAACGAGCATCCTAATTAAGGGAATAAATGCAGCCGACAGTTTAATTGCTTTAGTATTGCTTTTTCGATATGCTTCACTTTCCCCTGCTAACCTAGCACTTTCATAAGCCTCAGCAGTGAAACTTTTAATTGTATTAATTCCACTCAAATTATTTTCTAGTCTGGAATTCAAAAAACTTACCCTTTCCCGAACATCCGCATAACGGGATTCTAGACGTTTTTGATAATTAAAAGACCCCCAAATAATAAATGGCATCGGCAACATTGCAACCAAGGTAATAGAGAAAGGTAAAATTAATATTGCACCACCAACTAAAATGATAATTGAGGTGGTAATTTGGATGATGTCATTGGCTCCATAATTCAAAAAATCTTCTAATTGGTTGATATCATCATTCAAAATTGACATCAAACCACCAGTACTACTTTCTTCAAAGTAAGCTGAATCTAATTCTTGTAAATGATTGTAAGCATCCAAGCGCAAATTATGCTGAATATTTTGGGCTAAATTGCGCCAAAGCCTATCAAAACCATACTGAGAAAGTGATTCGAGTATCCAAATAATAACAGTTACTCCCGAAAGCAGTAAAAACTGCCAAAATATATCCTTTACACCCAACTTTGCAATGACAGACTCTTGCTGTTCCACAAGTATATCCACCGCAATCCCAACTAACCACGGTGGTGCTAAGTCCAAAATCGTATTGATTATAGACAATAATGTTGCTAGCCAAATTTGTTGACGGTACTGGCTTCCATAGTTTAACAAACGTTGTAACGGATAGCTTGACTTTCTAACCTTTTCAGATACTCTATGAGATTGTGATAATATTGTCACGACTATTTATTGTTGGTATTTGTGTACTTGATGTGGAACAGCTTAATTTTGTAATTTGCACATTGTGATTTATTTAAGTTATTGTAGTGTGGGCATCGTACCCGCTTATTGTATGCAAATTAAGTGCCTAAAAGCTTAACAAAATGATTATTTATTTGACATTAAACTTTTGAAACATCTGACTCAAGCTTCCCATTCAACTTTCACACCCAGACTTAGATAAAAACTCTGCTTGTCGCTGCGAAATCAAAGTTATTATACTCTCTAATTCCGGTTCAGTCTCGTATAGCTCATGCAAAATATTTAACGCTTCTATAGCTTTATCTAAGGGGTAATACCAGCCAAAATCATTCCGACAATATCTCCATCCCGGAATTGATTTCGCATGAAGTCTAAAAATATCACTTTTATTTAATTCTTCTGGCACATATAGCGCTACACGCTCTCCTTTAAATTCAATTCGCAACTTGATTTTTTCAGGAGTTTGTACATTCTTTCGTTGATGTGATGCAACACAACGCGAACACAACCAATTATATGGTAAAGGTGCTTGCCATCCCATCTGTATTGCTTCTGGACAGATAGAATGAAGGATTAACTGACAGTCAACTAACTTAAGTCCAGATTCTTGCACTTGTTTTAAACTTTGTTGGTTGAAGAAAGGCAGAGGGCAGGAGGCAGCTATGCTGAAGGAGCAATCGGATGGGGATTCAAACCCCAACCGATTGAATCCACCGTGTAGACGGTGGGGTTTTATACCCAGTTGGCTCCAGCCAGAAGGCTGAATCAAAGACATAATTTATACCTTCTGCCCTCTGCCCTCTGCCTTCTGCCTTCCGCCGAAGGCGGATAACTAAGTTATTTTCAAACTCTATTGTCTGATTGCACAAAACACAAACAATATGATAATGAATGATAGAGTCAGTATTTAACTCATATTTTTTATGTCCTTCTGTGAATTCTAATTCGCGTAAAAGCCCCATTTGTGTCATCAGTTTCAGGTTACGGTAAACTGTAGACAAACTTATTTTTTCACCACGCTGTAATAAAGAATCCCAGACATCTTCTGCACTGATATGATTAGCCTTGGGTAAATTCTGAAATATTAGGAAAATCATCTCGCGTTGAGCAGTAAACCGCCAACCTTTGGCATTGAGTTTTTCCTTTAACGAGCCAGGAAGATCCATAGACATTACGTTACGTTACATTACTTAGTATTCAATAAATTTTGCTTATTAATAAGAAGTTGCTTTCTATTTAAAAACAGCACTGGACATTTTCAGTGGTATCTTTAATCACGTATGAATTATTACCTTTTCTCAACCGATACGGGTGTCCCCTACTTTAAAAGTATTTTATAAGATTGTACCTGCTGGTTGTCCTACTTTACTGACGACTCGACTAACAATATTTTAATCAACAACTACAGAGGGAATTTGGGCAATTATAGCAGGCTGTAAAATTTCGGGAATTTTGTTCCACACAACAACCCCTTTACGACTCTTGATGTACAGTTTCACAAACTCTAGTAATGCTGTGTTCACACTTACAAGGGGAGATATCCGCAAAAAAATAGGTGGGTTTTTCAGCACTGCCGACTGCAACAACACAGCCACGACTACATGCCCATAAACATTCTACAGGTTCAATTTCTAGTAATTCTGATTTGATTTGTTTATCAGACAAAGCATTTAATTGTTCGAGTAAACGAGAACCATCGGAAATTTGACCATCAGCGAGTTCCTCGGATGGACGATGACAGGATTTGCAGAGGAACAATTTATATTTAGAGGATGTTTGAAAAGTCGAAGCAGGTCAAAAATCATGCGAGTCGTCGAATCATAATACGTATCATCGCAATATAAATAAAAGTTTCCGAAGTTTCTGGTAGACGTTCATAATCCTTACTTAAA